>Ga0129333_10005352_pt1 | contig 12045 bp, 14 predicted proteins | sample CPB6_08_DNA_FD_94474 | JGI IMG/M metagenome (GOLD analysis project Ga0129333, IMG submission 94474) | Freshwater to marine salinity gradient microbial communities from Chesapeake Bay, USA - CPBay_Sum_0.6_0.8_DNA | ecosystem: Environmental > Aquatic > Marine > Coastal | place: USA: Chesapeake... | reverse complement strand
CTTGTGCGGCAGACCAACGCCGAGAAGGATCTGCGCCTTCAGATGCTCCAGAAGCAGAACGAAGAGCTTATGCAGCGCCTGTCTGTGGTGGAGCGCAAGACCCACTCGGCTGATCTGGCCCGGATTGACAAGGCGATTGAGGAAACCGAACTTCGGGTTAATTACGCCAAGCTGAAAATAAATGAGGCGACAAAAGCCCAAGACGGCGACGCCATGGCTAAAGCCCAAGAAATGTGGCTTGAGGCCCGTCAGCAGGCAGAAACGCTGAAAAACCTTAAACGGCAGGCGGCTCAGCCGCGCCAAGAGGCAAGCATTCCCGATCCCCGGTTGCAGCGTTTGGCTGCCCAGTGGATGGAGCGCAATCCTTGGTACAAGCCTGACGGTAAGGATTTAGACAGCAAAGTCGCAAAACAGGTTGATGAAACGCTAGCTGCCGAGGGGTGGGATCCTACTTCCCCAGAATATTGGGAAGAGTTGGATAACCGCTTGCAGAAATACGTTTCTCACCGATACAATGAATCTACCGACGAGAGTCCAAACTCGCGGAGTAAACCAAGGGGAATCGTGACTGGATCAGGACGCGAATCAGCCGCAAGGGCCGGTGGCAAAAACACCTACACCTTGTCTCCCGAACAAGTTCGGGCGATGAAGGATGCGGGTTTTTGGGACGACCCGGAAAAGCGGAACAAGATGATTAAGCGTTACGCGATGGAAGCACGTCAAAACCAAGGATACAGGAGCTAAACCATGGACTCTCGTCTCAAAAAATCTCTTCAGGCCGGTGGTCGCCAAGATCGCGCAAGCGAGGACGCTTCCCGCCGCCCCCCTGAGGAAAAGTTCGCTACTTCGCAGGAGCGTCGCAAGATGTGGAGCGATGAGTGGACGCAATCGGCACTACCCAAAGTCCCGGAAATTGCGGGATGGCACCTGTGCTGGCTTTCAACAACCAACAGTTACGACACCATCGACAAGAGGATGCGTCTTGGGTACGTTCCCGTGAAAGCGGATGAGTTACCCGGGTACGACAACTATCGCGTCAAGGCGGGCGAGCATGTTGGGTACATCGCATGCAATGAGATGCTGCTCTTTAAGTTGCCGATGGACATCTACCAAGAGGTCATGACGCACTTCCACTATGAGAAGCCCCGCGAGGAGGAGGAGAAGATCCGAGTCCAAGTGGAGAATCTTCAGGGTGCGAGAGACAGCAACGGCAAGCGTCTTGTGCAGTTGGAAGGCGACGGGCTGGGTCGTTTCGATCAATCGCAAACCAGTGCCCCCATTTTTGAGGGCTAATCTTTGATTGGAGCAAGACAATGTCTGCAACTAATGCTCCGTTCGGTCTGCGCCCCGCGTTCCACCCTTCTGGTCTGGATCGCGCAACGGCGCTGGCTGACGGTATTACCTCGGGCTACGGCTCGTCTATCCTGAAGGGCCAACCGGTCAAGTACGACACCGCTGGCGTCATTCTTCCGGCTGCTGCCGGTGATTCGTTCGTTGGCGCCTTTGCTGGCGTTGAGTGGACGGATACCACCGGTCGTCGTCGCGTGTCGAACTACTGGCCTGCCTCTACGGCTTACCAAACCGGTTCGTGCGTTGCCTATTTCTACAACGATCCCAACATCGTTTATGAGATTCAGGCTGACGGCTCGCTGGCCCAAACGTCAATTGGCGCTGAGGCTGACCTGAGCAACACGACCGCTGGTTCTACGACCACGGGTCTGTCGGCTGCGACGATTTCCACCACTCTGGTGGCATCGCCGAACACCGCTCAGATGCGTATCGTGAATCTGGCTCCGTACCCCGACAACGCTTGGGGTGATTCTTACACCATCGTCCGTGCAACCATCGCCGAATACCAATTCGCCGGTGTCGCGGGCACCGCTGTTTAAGGAGGGCTAAATCATGGCAGCCCCGATGCGTAGTACAGACTTTCGTTCCATCGTTGAGCCTATCCTCAACGAGTGCTTTGACGGAGTCTATGACCAGCGTGCCGACGAGTGGAGCCGAGTGTTCCGCGAGCAAGAAGGCATTCCCCGTAACTACCACGAAGAGCCGGTTCTGTACGGCTTTGGTGCGGCGCCGCAGATGCCTGATGGCACTCCGGTCACGTACCAACAGGGTGGTGTGCTGTTCCTCAAGCGTTACGTTTACAACGTATATGGTCTGGCGTTCGCGCTGACCAAGGTGCTTGTTGAGGACGGCGATCACATCCGTATTGGTCAGGTCTATGCCCGCCACCTTGCTCAGTCGCTGATTGAGACCAAGGAACTGCTTGCTGCTAACGTGCTGAACAACGCCTTCACCGGCGGCCAGTACGCTGGTGGTGACGGCGTGGCCCTGAACAGTGCTTCGCACCCCATCGTGAACGGTACTTTCAGCAACCTGCTGACCACCGCTGCAAACCTGTCGCAGACCTCGCTTGAGCAGATGCTCATCCAGATCCGTCAGGCGGTGGACAACAACGGCAAGAAGATTCGTCTGGTGCCCCGCCAACTGGTGGTCGCCCCGGGCAACGTCTTCCAAGCCGAAGTGCTGCTGAAGTCGGTTCTGCGTGCCGGTAACGCGAACAACGACATCAACCCGGTCAAGTCGATTGGCTTGCTGGATGAGGGTGCCGCTGTTCTGTCGCGTCTGACCTCGTCCACCGCATGGTGGGTGCAGACCGACGCACCGGAAGGCATGAAGCTCATGATGCGTCGTCGTCTGGAGAAGACGATGGAAGGTGATTTTGAGACCGACACCATGCGGTACAAGGCCACCGAGCGTTACGACGTGGGCTTCACTGACCCGCGTGCGATGTACGGCACTCCCGGCGTCTAAACCTAGCGGGGGCTTCGGCCCCTGCTCCATATAAGGAGAAGACAATGGCACAGACCTACATTGGTTCTACGCTTCGCACTGGCTCCGGCACTCTGACCGATACCACCGATGGTGGCTTCGTTGTCGTGAGCCAGACCACGACCGCTACGACTGTGGCGGCAGGCACTGCTGTAACTAGCACCATCACCATCCCCGCAGATTCGCAGATCATTGATTTCTACATTGATTGCACGACTCTGCCGGTGGCTGGCGCTGGTACTGCTACTGCTGTGAATGCCACTATTGGTACGGCGGCTGCTGGCACTCAGTACCTTTCGGCAACCGATGTGATCTCTGGTGGTCGCGCTGCGCTTACGTTTACTGCGGCTCAATTGACCGCAATGAGCGCCGTGGGCAGCAGCACCACCGTGGCATTCACTATTGACCCGAACGGTACGGTCTCGACCACTCAGGGTGTTTATCGCCTGACGGTGGTCTACGCTCAGAAAGTTTGAGGTACATCATGGGCCAATTCAAACCGATGGTCAAAATGATGACCACCGAGCCTTCGGTGGAACTCAAACTCAAGAAGGGCGGCGCTGTCGCTAAGCCGAAGAAGATGATGAACGGCGGCGTGATGGGTGGTCTTGCTGCTGCACCGGCTCCCGGTGCGCGTGGTGGTATGGCTCCTGCTGCACGTCCCGCTCGTCCTGCTATGGCTAATCGTCGTCGCGCCATGATGGGTCGCCCCATGATGGCCGAGGGTGGCGAAACCAAGGCCGAACATGCTTCTGAAATGAAGAAGATGGCCGCCACCTCCGAGAAGCTAGAAAAGCACGCCTCCATGCCCGCGTCCAAGGCCCACAAAGGTCTGAAGACGGGCGGTGTGGTGATGGGCCAAGGCGGCTTCAAAGAAGGCGGCGCGGTACCCAAGAGCGGCATCCTGCCTGTGTCTGAGTCTGAGCGTGGCGCAAAAGGCTACGAGAAGACCAAGATGCACACCGCGGAAGGTGGCAGCCACACGCCCAAGAAGACCGGCGAGGTCAAGATGGGCAATGCTGGCGGCTACAAGAAGGGTGGCAAGGCTTGCTACGCCAAGGGCGGCGGCGTGGAGGGTAATGTCTCTACGTCCAAGCCCGGTGTGACCAATACCACTACTGGTGAGGTCAAGAAGGCGAACGCTGGCGGCTACAAGAAAGGTGGCTCCGCAAAAAAAGCCTACGCCACGGGGGGGTCTGTTAACGACTCCGGCCACCCCGTGGCCTATCCGAAGAAGCCTGCTTCTGCTCCCGTCAAGAACAATCTTCAATCTGGCACCTTCAAAAAAGGCGGCAAGGTGAAGATGAACGAAGGCGGTAAGGTGGATCTCTCCAAGGGCGCCTATGACAAGAGCATCGGCCCCTCGGAGGAGGAAATGGACATGGCCAAGACCATTCGTGACATTCCGGGGCGTATGTTCCGGGGTGCAAAGCGGATGCTTGGTATGGACAGTGCTCCTCCTGCTGGCAGCGTGACCAAGACTGAAAAGTCTGTGACGGTTGCTCCTGCCAAGAAGCGCGGCGGATCGGTTAAGTGCTGAACCAAGTGGGGGCTTCGGCCCCCGCTTTTCTTTGAGATTGAGACATGAAAGTCCAAACTGTTTCCAAGACTGGCACTGGCTCTAGTTCTGCTTTGGTCATGAACACCAACATCAGCCCGTTCAACGTGGGCTTTGGTGTGATTGCGACCGGAACTGTGGACTACACCGTCCAGCATACGTTTGACGACCCCGCTGTGGGTTTTTCTACGTGGTTCTCTCATCCCACCGTGGCTGGTGAGACGACCAATCAGGACGGCAACTATGCTTTCCCTGTGACCGGCATCAAGGTTCTGGTGAACTCTGGCACTGGCACCGCAACGCTCAAGCTTGTTCAAGCGGGCATCTGATCATGCCCGTTGGGTACAGTTCGGTCGCCAACCAAGCGAATACCAGTGATGGTTTTGCGCTCGGTGTTGGGGCGCAAAACGTCATTGGCGGGACTGACTTTGGCCTTGACGTTGGAGATGATGGGGTTGTAGACGTATACGGTTCTGTACCGGTCACGACCTTCTACATCGCAGACGAGACCTCCCCGGGTTATGTGCTGCAAGAAGATGACAACAAAATCATTCTGGAGTCGTCGTAATGGCTGACCAAAAAATCTCCGCAATGCCTTCAGCGGCTACGCTGACTGGCGCAGAACTGATTCCGCTCGTTCAAAGCGGAGCCAACGTCAAGACAACGCTAGACACGCTCCGCGCATTTGACAATGCGTATGGCGGCTTCAGTGATAGCACGGATCAGACGGGCAACATCTCTGCTGGCACCGTTGTGACGTTCAACACCACGGATGTGGCGGATGGCGTCACGCTAGTTGACAACAGCAAGATCACGGTGCCCAGCGCTGGTAAGTACAACCTCCAGTTCAGCATTCAGTTCAAGAACACAAATAACGCGCAAGATGACGCTACGATTTGGCTGAAGATCAATGGATCTGATCTTGCCAACTCTGCCACCCAGTACACAATTCCTGCGCGTAAGAGCGCCGGTATTTTTGGGTATGGCGTGGCTTCGTTGACGTTCTTGCTTGATCTGAATGCCAACGACTACGTGCAAATCTTTTGGGTGCCAACAAATGTCTTGGTGAGCATTGAGCACTTGCCTGCCAGTGTCTCTCCAGCTTATCCGGCAATTCCCTCCATCATTGCGTCAATGATTCAGGTGGCCTAAATGCCTGCCAAGTCCAAGGCTCAGTTTCGTCTGATGAAGGCGGCTGAGAACAACCCGAAGTTCGCCAAGAAAGTTGGGATTCGTCCTGACGTGGCGGCGGAGTACACGCAGTCCAACGTGAAAGGGAAAGCGTATGGGAAACTTCCTGAAAAAATGGCTAAAGGCGGCCCGAGCTTGGCTATCGGGCGTGGTGAGAAGCTTCCAGCGGAAAAAGGTGCAGGTCTCACCGCCAAAGGACGCGCCAAGTACAACCGGGAAACCGGATCAAACCTGAAGGCGCCTCAACCTGAGGGTGGAAAGCGCAGGGATTCTTTCTGTGCTCGTATGGGGCCGGTGGCTGAAAAGAGCGAAAAAGGCTCTCGCGCACGGGCCTCCATGAGGCGCTGGAACTGCCCGGGTTGGTAGGAGGAATAGATGGCCTACTCAGACACCTACGGACAGGTCTACAACGTCCAGACGGTTATTGATCACGCGGCTCGTCGGTGCGGGAAACTGGCCGAAGAACTGACTTCTGAGCAGCTTTTGAGCGCCCGGGAGTCGCTTGGCTTTGTTCTGTCCAACCTGATCAACATCGGCATCCAGTATTGGGCTATTAAGAAGGAGGTTATTGGCCTCCAGATGGACAAATACATCTACACCCTGCCTGTTGGGGCTAACGATGTACTGAATGCCCTGTATCGGACGATGAATCGGCCCTCTGGCAGCTACACGACGAGCGCTGGAGGCACGGTTTCTAACGTCTCGGACAACGATGTGGACACCTTTTGCCAGCAAACCTCGGCAAACGGCAACATTTCGGTCAATTTTGGGACGGATAACCCGATTTATGCGGGTTCTATTGGCCTTTTGCCCTATGTTGCGGGCGGTGGAAGTGCAACTTGGTCGCTAATCCTCGAATTTTCGACCAATGGCAGCACTTGGAACACGCTAGACGACCTCGGAACGGTGGTTGTGACCGACAACCAGTGGATTTGGACGGATATTGACCCCGGCCAGACCGTTCAATACTACCGGGTGAGGGCTTACAACAGCACGACGCTGGCTTTGCGTGAGTTTTACGTGGGAAATAACTCCCGCGAGATCACGATGAGCCGTCTGAACCGCGACGACTACACCAACCTGCCTAACAAGAACTTTACGGCCAACCAGCCGTACCAGTTTTGGTTCAATCGGACGGTTCCGCAGCCAGAAATCTATCTCTGGCCGACTCCGAGCGATCCGTTCGTGCAGATGACTATCTGGTACAGCAAGCAGATCATGGATGTGGGCGATCTGACGGACGAATTGCAGATTCCGCAGCGCTGGTATCTGGCCGTGGTGAACATGCTAGCCCATCAGATGGCCATGGAGCTTCCCGGAGTGGACGTGAACCGCCTTACGTACCTTGAGGGGCAGGCAGAGAAGACGCTAGCGCTGGCTGAGGCCGAAGAGCGCGACAAGTCGCCAATCTACTTCGCGCCGAACATCAGCGTGTATACCCGGTAATCATGGGCATCTTCCTCGACACCATCGGCAACGCTTCGGTAGCGATCTTCATTTGTGATCGCTGCCGGATGAAGCGCGCCATGGATGAGCAGATGCCTGACCCGAACTTTGCTGGGTTGCGGGTATGCCAACAGGGGTGCGCTGACCAGAAAGATCCGTATCGCCTTCCTGCAAGGCAGACGGAGCGAATTAACCTGAGGTTTCCGCGTCCGGATGTGAGTGTTGCTGTTGATCCGAACAACCTTGTGACGGACAATCAGGGGGATTACATCATCTCTACTGAGGGCAATACCGATACGCCGGAAAACAATGGCAACCTTGATGGAATTGCGGTGAACAATGGCTAATCAAACCATCTCTCAATTGCCAGCGGCAGGGCCAATTACCGGAACGGAACTTGTCCCGATTGTTCAAAACGGTGGCACTTATCACACCACCGCCGCTGCTTTGGCGGGTTCTCCGGTTCAGACTCAGACTTTTCTGACGCAGGTCAACGAGCCGACGCTTAACAACAGCCGATATCTGTCCACGGACGGGAATTTGTCGCTGACGGATGGTGGAGCGCAGTCTTTCTTGCGGATCAACCTGACGGGTGCTGCGGCTAGTCTGAACTCTGCGGGGAACGGCTTTCAGGTTAAGACGGGCCTGACAACGGTTGTCCCGCGGACGATCACGGTTAGCACTGCTGGCATCTCCATCTCCAACGGGGACGGGGTATCTGCTAACCCGGCCATCTCGCTGACTGGGCAGGTTCTGAGCCTTGCCAACGCCTCTGGCCCGGGTCTGGTAGCGTTGCCGAACAACGGCTCGGTGGTGCCCCGGTCTATCCAAGGGACGGCCAACGAGATTGATGTTGCGGACGGAAGCGGCGCCGCGGGCAACCCGACGATTGGTCTGGCTGATAACCCGGTGCTTCCGGGTACTGCTGGCGCGGTTTTGCCTTCGGGGACGAATGGACAGCGCCCCGGGCTGCCGACCGCTGGTACTGTCAGGTACAACACCACATCGCAGCGCCTAGAGGGCTACACGACCGGCTGGCAGAACTTGGGGACGGGTGATGGCACCGTCACCTCGGTTGACGCTTCTGGCGGCACGACGGGTCTGAGCTTTACTGGTGGCCCGATCACCACCTCTGGCGTTCTGACCCTGACGGGAACGCCCACCAAGGCAACCAACGTAGCGGGTGGCGCAGCAAACAAGGTGGTCTATCAGACCGCTTTGGACACCACCTCGTTCATTGATGCGCCCGTTAGCTCTGACACCTTCCTGAAGTGGACTGGGTCTGGGTTTACTTGGGCTGCTCTGCCGGGTGCGGGCACGGTGACTTCTGTAGGGCTTGCGCTGCCCTCGGAATTCACGATTACCGGGTCTCCGGTTACCTCTAGCGGAACTCTGACGGGTTCTTGGGCCTCCCAGTCGGCCAATTACTTCTTGGCCGCACCTGATGGCGCCCCGGGCACTCCGGCATTCAGGGCGATTGTTGCTGCTGATGTTCCGACGCTGAACCAGAACACCACGGGTAATGCGGCTACGGCAACCACGGCAACCAACATTGCTGGAGGCGCTGCTGGGTCTATTCCCTACCAGACCAGCCCCGGAACTACGGCGATGCTGGTCGCGGGTAGTGGCGTGCTAGTGGGTGGATCTACCCCTTCGTACAGCACCGCCCCGACGCTGACGGGCACGAACTTCTCGGGTATCCCGAACGCCGCGCTGAGCAACAACTCAATCACGATTGGTTCTACTAGCGTCAGTCTGGGCGCTACGGCGACCTCTCTTGCTGGGCTGACCTCGGTTTCTGTCACGCAAGCCCCCACGGCCGCATTGCAGTTGGCCACCAAGCAGTATGTGGACGACGCGGTGTCTTCTGGCATCACGATCCACGCTCCGGTTCGGGTGGAAACGCCGGTTGCTTTGAATGCAACTTACGCTCCGGGTGGAACAGCGGTTACGGTGACCGATATTGTTGGCGGCACAACGCTGACGTTTAGCACCTCGCCGAGCCTGTCGGTTAACGATCAAATCGTCTTCTCCTCCACCTCCAACGGCATCGTTGCTGGTACTGCGTACTACGTTTATTCAGTACCGGCGGCGAACCAAGTCGCGCTGTCTCTGAGCTATGGAGGCCCGGAGATCACGACGCTTACCAATGGATCTGGCCTGTCTATTAGCGGGACAGTCAATGCTGGTGTGGGCGCTACGCTCACGAATGCGGGAACCAAGGCTGCGCTACAGATTGATGGGGTGACCCTGTCAGTCAGCAATCGAGTCTTGGTCTACAACCAGACCAATGCCTATGAGAATGGCGTCTATACCGTCACAACGGTGGGCACGCCTGATCCGGGGGGCACTAACTGGGTTCTGACCCGCGCAACGGCTGAAAACACCTACAAGCCGGACAGCACCTCTGGTTTGGGTCAGGGCGATTACTTCTTCGTGCAAGAGGGCGCTACTGGCGCGGGCGAGTCGTATGTCCTGACGACGAACAACCCGCTGATCATCGGCACGACCAACCTGACGTTTACCCAGTTTGCGGCGTCTCAGGTCTACTCTGCCGGAACGGGCCTAACGCTTTCTGGAACCCAATTCAGCCTGACCATCCCGGTGACCACCCCCAATGGGGGGACGGGGCTGACAACGTACACCACCGGCGACCTGCTGTACTACGCAACAGGAACCGCCCTAAGCAAGCTGGCTATCAGTACGAGCAGCTATCTGCTTACCTCTAGCGGATCTGCGCCTCAGTGGTCTGATCCTGCTGGGGTGACTGTTGGCTCTGCTACAAGCGCCACGTCGGCCACAACGGCCACCAATGTGGCTGGTGGTGCGGCCAACAAGATTGTCTACAACACGGCAGCCGGAGTCACCAACTTCATTGATGCGCCGGTAACTACTGGCCACTACCTGAAGTGGAACGGGTCTGCGTTTGTTTGGGATGTTGCCGGAACTGGTACGGTTACCTCAATTGATGTCTCTGGCGGCACGACCGGCCTGACGACTTCTGGCGGCCCGGTCACCACGTCTGGGACGATCACGCTTGGCGGGACTTTGGCTGCCACGCACGGCGGCACGGGCATTACTGGTTATGGCGTTGGTGACTTGGTTTATGCCAACACCACGACCAGTCTGGATCGCCTGCCGATAGGTGTTAGCAGCCGCATCCTTACGTCTAACGGCACGGCTCCTGTCTGGACTGATCCGAGTGGCATTACGGTTGGAAGCGCCACTAACGCCACAAATGCAACCAACGTAGCGGTCACGTCAACCGGCACGAACGCAAACTTCTATATTCCGTTTGTGGCTTCTTCAAGTACCGGCAATCAAGCGCTTGGTGTGGATGCGGGGCTTTCCTACAATCCATCAACTAATGCGATTACCTCAGGAATCTCTGGAGGAACCTTCTAAATGGCACAGACTGGATATACCCCAATTCAGCTTTATCACAGCACGACGAGCACTGCGGTTCCGAGTTCTGGCAATCTGGCCAGTGGTGAGTTGGCCATCAATATTGCCGATTCGGACATGGCGCTTTACGCCAAGAATGCCTCTGGAAGCGTCAAAAACCTGATCAATAACCCGGTTGGCCTGAAGTACCCGATCTCTGACGGCACGGCCAATCAGGTTATCAAGACCGATGGTTCTGGAAATCTTTCTTGGGTAAGCCTTACTTCTGGCGCGGCGGTATCAAACGATACGAGTACGGCTAGTGATCTCTACCCGCTGTTCTCCAACGCAACGACGGGAACGCCCTCGACCATTTATACGAGCAACGCCAAGCTGCTCTATAAGCCTAGCACGGGGGATTTGAAGGCATCTCAAATGATTGCCACCAATGGCTTGATGCTCAACAACACGACGGTATCTGCAAGCTATACCGTGCCTTCTGGGTCAAACGCCATGTCGGTTGGCCCGATTACTGTGTCGTCGGGGCAAAGCGTTACCGTATCTTCCGGCCAACGCTGGGTTGTTCTGTAAGGAATTAGCATGAGCACGATTGCAGCAGGAACTACAGCAGGAACCGCGCTGGTAAACACCGGAGACACGACTGGTGCGCTGGTACTTCAGACCAACGGCACGACCACCGCTCTGACGCTCAGCACAAGCCAAGCGGCCACTTTTGCCGGGAATATTGTCTATTCCAAGGCGGTCACGGAAGGGATTTTCGCTCTTGGCACGTCTGGCTCTTTGGCGCTGAACCCGGCAAACGGCACCATCCAGACCTGTGCGCTGACTGGGAACCCGACTTTTACGGACTCTTTGTCTGCCGGTCAGTCCATCGTCCTGATGCTGACAAACGGAGCTTCGTACACCGTCACATGGCCTACCATTACGTGGGTTACCGCAACGGGTAATAGCGCTCCGACTCTGAGTGCGGCAAACACGCTGGTGTTCTGGAAAGTAAGCACTACCCTGTACGGCGCGTTGGTCGGGAGTTATGCGTAATGCTGATCAAGAGCCTGCAAGCCGCAGCAGGTAATGCGGTACCGACTGATCCAAACTTTGAGTACGTCACCATGCTGCTGCACGGTGATGGGACGAACGGTGCCCAGAACAATACATTCATCGACAGCAGCACCAACGCCTTCACCATCACCCGCAACGGCAACACCACGCAGGGTACGTTCAGCCCGTATGGGTCGAACTGGTCGAACTACTTTGCGTACAACTCAACGGCGGTTAACTACCTCGTATCAAGCAGTGTTTCGTTGTCTGGGACATTTACGATTGAAGGGTACGTATATTGGGACGGTGTTGGAAGTTTGCCAAATATGTTTACGGTTGGCGACAGCGCGTTGTCAACAGGTCTTGAAGTTTATTTAAGTAGCGGTAATTGGGTTGTTTATTCCAATGGGGCGTCAAGAATTACAGGCGCCGCTGGAGTTGTTGGACAATGGACGTATATTGCTGTTACGCGATCTGGATCAACTGTGACGCTGTATATCAACGGCGTGTCTCAAGGAACATGGACATCTTCTGCTACTTTTAGCGGAACCATTAAGGTGGGCGCTGAG
>Ga0129333_10005351_pt1 | contig 12046 bp, 10 predicted proteins | sample CPB6_08_DNA_FD_94474 | JGI IMG/M metagenome (GOLD analysis project Ga0129333, IMG submission 94474) | Freshwater to marine salinity gradient microbial communities from Chesapeake Bay, USA - CPBay_Sum_0.6_0.8_DNA | ecosystem: Environmental > Aquatic > Marine > Coastal | place: USA: Chesapeake... | reverse complement strand
TCATAACGCTCTTTATCTTCATCAGTTTCAGGGCTTTTACGAGTTCCTTTGTATTCTGGATAGAGCTCATTACGATAGTAACTTTTACCAAAATCAAAAGCTACTAAAACGTCCTTACAGCTATAACTTTTAGCAAGGCTTTCTACAGTACGTATGTAGTCCGCTTGGAAATTATTATAATTCCTACGTTGTAAGTATCTAAACCCTAGATTATTGCCATCACATATTAAAAGGTTATGACCTGTTACTTTTGCTGGTGGGATAAACGCATCTAGCTCAGATAAATCGTCCCACCCTTTTGTATCATTCTGCATCATAGTTATATTATATTTTACTTTTAAGTTTTAAGCAAGAAGCTTTATACTTAACAAGCCAATCTGTTAACAGTCCCATTTTAAAATAATAGCCAAATACGCGATATTCTATTTGATGATCTAAGATTATTTCGTCATTCCAAGCAATAAAATCTTTAGATCTATTCCATCTAAAAATTAAGATAGGTTTTTTGTTCATAATCTTAGCAGAGTCGATAGTCTGTTGCCAGAACTGTAAAATATCAGTGCTTTTAGCTGTTAAGAGATTATTAAATTCTAATTCTGCGTAATGTTTACATTCTATAGCATATGGCCACCCAGCAGTATCAGAAGGTACCCATAAATCGCTTTTTAAGTACGAAATGCTACCGCTGAGTGGTGTTCTTTCAAACTTTAAGTCTAGCTCTTCTGTAAGAATGTCTCTTATTTTTGCCTCAAAGGCTGACCCTTTGAGTTTACTTTTACTAGCCACTTCATGTGGTCTCTCTTTCTATTATAGATCTAACTGTATCAGTTTGTCATATCCGCCAATGATTTCATCATTAATTAAGATCATAGGTACTTTGTTCATATTCATTCTTAGCTTAAGAGCTTGCAACTCCGCAAAATTCATATCTTTTAATACATCTATGTAAGTGTACCCTATATTTTTTCCGTCTAACCATTGTTTAGCTTTATTGCAGTAAGGGCAGTTTTCTTTTCCGTAAATTACTATTTTCATATTTCACATCCTGATGAATCGCAGAATTTATTTGCATCTGCATTATCACCTTCTTTAGTTAACCTGTCAAAGTTAATAGGCTTTAAAGTTGCCGCATACGCTTGTAATTCTTCTACAGAAGCCGCTGTATAAGGTGCTTGTGCATACCCATGATCTGATAAAGGTAATAATGAAACCCCCTTTAACTTACTATCAAAAGCAGAAAGAGCTCTTGCAATCTGATCCGCTTCTGTCTGATTAAAGGTAATAGTAATAGATACCTGATTATCTGCCCAGTAATATTGCATATCTACAGCATTAGCAAATTGTTCCCAGATAGATATATTCTTATTTGAGATAGTGCCTTCGTGGAGAATAACTGGGAAATATACGACTAGAGTTCTAGTTGGATCTGATACAGCTGGCTCAATTCTATACCCTGCCTCTTGTAAAAGTGGAATAAATGGAGAATTAGCAGCTACTCTTACAGTTCTATAATAAGAACCGCTTTCTGCATAGTGAATACCTGGAAGTTCTCCGGCTACAAGAGATACCGTTCCACTAGGCTTTACAGAAGTAGTTTTAATACTCTTAGGAACTCCTAGCCATTCTGCATATTTTTGGTCTACATATTGAATATATGTATAAGCTCTATCACAGAATTGCTCATAATACTTATGTCTGCCAAATTTTAAGATAGCTGTTTGAATACCACTTTGTGAACATCCAATACGTCTATTGCGAGTAATAACTGCGTTAGTTTCTGCCCAGTGTGTAGCTACTAGCGTTACAGTCTTGGCGTACATATAAGAGAATTTAAGAGTTCTTTGGAAATCCCAGTAATCTTTGTGCCTAGCGGGGAAATTCTCTACAAGGCAGCAAAGTTCGTAAGGCTCTAGACTCTGTTCAAGGCATGGGTTGCCTCCGCGAACTCGATAATCTTTATTATTAACTCCATCTTTCATACGACCATACTTTTGCATGTTATCAAGCCATGCAAATCCAGGTTCGCCATTTACTGCAATACTTTTAGCTGCATCAGTATAATCCATTCCCACATATGCGAAAAGAGAATTGTTAGAAGCCCAGCGCCAACCGCCAAACTTATAAGACCACTCATATTTAGCATATTTCTTAGCAATTTCACCACGGGCATTCCAATCTGAGTTGTAGAGGTTATATTCTTCCTCAGAGATAGCTTTTAGTTCAGGTGGCGCAATACTACCAGTCTCTACTCCAAACTTATCCCAACGTTTCATTTCAATAAACTCTTGATCGTCTGGTTCAGCAAACGCAATTTCAGCGGTGCGACGTACATTTCCAGCTACAACAATCTTACCGATTAAGTTCATGATATCTACAATGTCAGTAGATGATAACATCCTATCATCACTCATGGCGCGTTTTTCTAATACGTCACGAATTCCGTAAAATCCTTGTTCTAAAGGTTCTGGACCTGACGCTACTCCGCCAAATCCTGCAATAGGATCTCCGTAAGGACGTACAAGAGCTGTATTGATTTCTACAGGTTTAGAGCCTGGTTCTAGATATGAATCAATTAAACAAGAGATAGCTTCTACCCAACCTTCTCTTGAATCTTCTACTACTATAGTTTCTGGAGTTCCTTCTGGTACTGTTACAGTAACTTTATCAGCACCCTTAGTATCAAAGCCAACACCAACACCAACCATAGACATATCCATTAAAAATGCAAATGGCTTAGACAATTCTCTTTCAATATTTTCTGTAGAGACATAGGCACAATTATTAAGACATGCACCTCCTTTTTCCCAGATAAACGGAGTACCCATCATCCATAGTCCGCGACCTGGAGGTAACCATTTAAACTCAAACATACGAGCTGCGGCTTCTTCTGCGTGTTTATTAGCTTTTCTGTCATTCCATGGAATATGAGATAGTTTTGCGTGAGTTTTGAGAATTGTAAACATACCCTCGATAACTCTAATTACGCAGTCAGCCCACGTTTCTAAAGCTCCATTTTCTTTCTTTCTAGAATAAGTTCTATAGAAAGTAAATGCAGATAAACCTCCAAAACCCCATTGTTCTGGAGTCTCCTGTAAAGTTCTTTTAAAAGTATCGGTTAGATAAAAATGTACTGGCTTAGTACCTGGTGCAATCATGTTTTCTCCTGTCAGATGATTTTAGAAATGTCGTTTTCTTTTACAATTAGTATTTTTTCGATAAGTGGGTGCTCAAAGTCGTGAGAGATAAAGAAAGTATTAGCAGCTTCTTGCATTAGAATTTCTACTAATCTCTCTTTACCTGCTGCGTCTAAAACACCAGTAATTTCGTCTAAGAAAAGCACGTTAATCTTATTTCCACCAATTTTAGATAAAACATTCCTAATGGCGAGTAAGATAGAGGTTTGAATTCTACCAAATTCACCACCTGAAACAGTTTCTATGGGAGCTTCTTTACCATTGTCAGAGACAACTATATTGAGCTTCTCACCAGTTAAGCGGAAGATAATTTGGAATTGACCGTCTGACAGTTCTGCAAGATACTTATTGATGGTAACTTCAAGCTGTTTCGTAAGATTTTCAAGTTTAAACGCTACGATACCTGAAGTTGAAAAAGCTTTCTTGAGAATATTCAGATGGCTAATCTTGACTTTAAGATCTATTATATTTGTTTCTAGTATCTCTTGTCTAGCTAAAAAATCTCTCCTTTGGTCTCTAATGGTATCTACTCTCGTATTATGAATGCGAACTTGGTCGTTGTAGTATAAGATTTCTGAGACGGCGGTGTCTTGTCTAGTTATCTCTTCACTAAAATTTTTGTACTCTTGTTTAATAGTTTCATAGTTTGGATATTCAGTTGGTAGTTTACTATCTATAACTTGACTAAGCTGTTCAAACCTTTCAACGGCACGTTGATTAGCAAACCACTCTTTATAAGCTGTTTTTTCTTTTTCGTCTTTAGCTTGTTGCTCTTTTAAGGTTTCCTGCATGGCTTCAAGCGATACTTTATCTACTTTTATCTGCATCTCTAAACTGTCACGCATCTCTACAGATCTAGTGTTATCTATATGCTGACCACAAGCATAACATTTATCATTAAGGTCAAGTTTAGATTTTTGTTTTTCAAGATCTCTTATTTTCTGTTCTACAGTAGCAATCTCTCGCTCAATCCCCTTAATACCTTCTTGTAGCCCAGGAGACTGTACTGGCTTAGAGATATCTAATCTAAATCTTAAGCCATCTCTCTCTTTAATTAGCATAAGATTCTTTTCAATTTTTTTACAAATATCGTTAAACTGATCTAACTGAAACTTTAACTCTGTTCTCTTTACCTCTAGGGTTTCATCTTTCTCAGGCACTTCTTTGAAGGGTTTCTTCTCTTTTATTACAACATTTTCTAAATATTTCCTAACTCCAATAAGCTCTCCGTTAAGAGTATTAAATTCAGTTTCAAGCTCTCCAAGTTTTACCTTAATCTGGTCACCTATTTCGAGATAGTTATCTAGACTAAATAGGTTAATCAAAAACTTTTTACGATTAGTATCAGTAGCTTTAATAAAATCTAAGAGATCTGTGCTGCTCTGGTAAATTAGTTGAGAGAATACTTCAAAGGACAATCCTAAGACTTGTTGGACTTTCTTATAGGTATCAGGAATTTTATGTTCAGAGATATCTTGACCGTTTTTTAGTAGCTTTACCTTACTAAGATCGCCCGTCCTATCTACTCGAAGATCATAGAGATCTTGACCTGCTAAAAAAGTTACCTTTCCTGACCAAGTTTTACTGCCACAGTACCTATTTAAGATATCGCCTTTTTTGATACCTTTCACGTTTTTACTATAGAGTAGCTCTTGTAAGATGAGCGAGATACTAGTTTTACCATGTCCATTTGACCCAGAGAGTTGAGATATAGTAGTCTTATCTAGATCTATCTTATTGTTCTTTCCGTAACTAAACATATTAGACCACTCAAGAGTCTTAAACCGTATATTCATCTCACAATTCCTAAACTTTTAAAAGTATTCAATACCGTATCTACCTCTTCTATTTTTTGATGTCGTAAATAGAGTTCTAATTCTTCTACAACTCCTAGCCCACTAAGATCTAAGACACTTTGCTCATCTGCTCTATGAGCTATTTTTTTATCTAAGAGATCTGTTTTCTCTACTTGCGCTAACTCATCTATACTACCTACAATCTCATAGATAACATGATCTCGTTCACTAGCTACCATCTCCTCTTTACTTGATATAGTTCTTCTAATAAGGCGAGGTAAGCTTAAAGGCACAAACCGTACCTTATAGTTATCTAAACTACCTTCTACTATATTAACCCCATATTCGCGATCTTCACTACGATCAAAACTTACATTCATAGGACTACCAGAATAATATACAGGCATATCACGATACTTGTGGTTATGATGTAAGTCTCCGCATAAGACTAGTTTCCAAGGGCGTAATTTTTCAAAATCGTATTCAGCAGTGATGTGCGGCGGCACCTCTCCTCTGATATGAGTTACAAGTATATGCCCTGGTATGGGCTGAGGTAGGTTGTCTCGTTGCATCTCACCATACGGAAAAAACTGAAAATGAGCCTTATCCACACTACGCTGTGCGTTATAACAGATAACTTCTACTAATGGATTGTTGATCCTATACTCTCCTACAAAGTGCTTTAGAAAAGTCTCTCCGCGCGAGGTAGCCTCATGATTGCCAGGAATAATGAAGGTCTTTCTATTTACTCTATGAATATAGGACAAGAAAAGAGCTACTTCATCAGGCTCGGGCTTCTTGTCAAAAACATCTCCAGCAATAACGTGAACATCACATTCTTTCTCAAGCTCTAAGAGAGAGTTAAAAAAATCTTGAAAACGATTCCACTGCCATTGCCAGGGTACTTTCTTTTTATGGAGTAGGATATGCCAATCTGCACTGTGTAAGATCTTAAACATTGAAAAAATCCTTAAAATATGCTAATATTACTGTGTTAGCTAGATGCAAACAAGCTTGAATAATTGTTCAATATTAATCAAGAAGGTTTACCTAGCCTCTCGAAGAGAGTGAGGTTTTAGTTAGCCTAGGAGTCATGAAATGACATCTTGTTAGTGGGCTTTTTGTGTTTAAAATAACGTATCTCAATAGTCATGAAATGACATACCGTAGTACTCGCGCACTACGGTATTTTTTTACTTGGCTACAAAAAGGCGACTTACGTCTCCTGGAAAAGTAAAAGCCCCTACGTGATTAAGTTTGGTATTAGGATCTAGCCAAATTCTACCGCCAATTTTCTGCCATCTACGACAGAATGTGTAGTCTTCTGAAAGATATCTGTTATCATCAGGATCTAACATTGTATCAAAGAAAGCGTAGCAGTATTGATTAAATTTAGGATCAATAGAACTATCGTTTTTATAATGAAGTTCTGGATAGGCTTGAATCATTTTCTCAATAACCTGCCTTTGAATCATAAAAAATCCTGTAGAAGCGTCTAACACTTCTATAGCTCCTTTATCTGTATTCACCTGCTTAGTTCTGGGATCTAAGAATTTAAGATTAATCGCATATTGAGCACTATACTTAGAAATATCATCTTTTCCTTCAAGTGCAGCTCTGCGCACGTTTTCCCAATCAACAGTTTTCTTAGGATAAGCTCCTGCTACTATAGGTTTATTCATAGCTAGCATTCTTAGAATCGACTCTGCGTCAAACTCAATGTCAGCATCAATAAACATTAAATGAGTGCATTCACTTTCTAAAAACATTGCTGTAATAATATTTCTAGCTCTTGTAATTAGGCTTTCATTTCGAAGGGTAGTAATACGAAATGGTATTTTAGCAGCAGTTAAAAGCTGACTAATTCTGAACATAGATAAAAAGTATTGGTCAGTCACTACGCCACCATAACAAGGTGTAGCAAAAAATATGTTATATTTTTGTAAATCTTCTACATTTATGGTAGAAGTTTCTCTTTTAGGAGCCTCAGTATTTATCTGAGGCTCCGCTGTTTGTATATCTGATAATTTTGTTACTTTAGCCATTACTTAAGATCTTCTACGTCTTCAGGAGCTAAAGAAGAGTCAGTCATAGCCATAAAGTAATTAGTATTATCTAATAACCACTTTTTCTGCTCTTCATAAGTGGAACGTTTGTGCATCTTATTTAGGTCGTATAGTTCTAGCTTTTTTTCTTCTGCTGTAAGAGCTTTACTAGTTCTTGCCGGTACACAGGTATATTTGACATTTTGAGGTAGAGGACCGGTTTTTTCTTTCTTAATAGTAATGTCATAACCTCGTTCTGGATCTGCTGGATTACCATATTCTGGATTACGAGCATAATCTACAATCTGCTTAAAAATAGTAGAACGTAAGTCAAATAGCTTAATCTTTCCATCTGAACGGTCAAGTACGTTACAAACGTAAGCAAAAGCAGGCTTTTCAGAGTAGATCTCTGGAGGTAACTCCTTCATAGGGTCTTTATCGTTTGTAAAAGTTTCCGAAGCTCTATCAAAAGATAGACATTCAACAGGAAGTCTTTTGCCTTCTTTATTATGAATCCAATATACGTGCCTAGGAAGGATATCTCCGATAAACCTAACTTTGATGTCTGTAGCTAGGCTAATCTTTTCGATTACCTTTCTTTCACTTTTCGTGTTTCCTTTTGTTTGATCCCAAGATACCATGTTTTATTTTTCTCCTTTAGATTTTAAATAGTTGGTTATTTTATTTAGTTCAGGTAAGAACCATATATTACCGTTTGAGTGTTTAAGATAAGGATTATTCCAGTATTTATCTTCTAAATAAGTTTCTGGAATAAATATGTTTTTGTTATTTATTGATCTTTGACCTAAAGCATAGAGATATATAATTTTATTCGATACTTTCTCAATGTCAGAGAGCCACCCAGATTCTTTGAAGTAGGCTTGAGGCTCTTTTGTAAGGTATCTACTAAGTATACTACCATTTCCAGTTAAGACTAACGATCCATTTTTATATAAATGGGATGGTAAATATCTTATTTTTAGATATTTTAAAAGAGACTCTTCATCTGAGCTTATGATTTCATTATATCCGCAACTAATAGCATATGCCAAGATAATTATTCCTTCAGGTATATTTAAGCTACATGACTTAAGCTCGTACCAATTAAATACTTTCACTAATTTTAAAACCTCTTGCCATATACCACTGAACTCTTTTATTTTGCTGAGACATTACTATAGGTCCATTAAACCAAAAATCTACAATCAATGGCTCTTTTTTATCTGAATGCTGTCGTATAATTCTACCGACTCTTTGCTCTAATTTTATGACATTATTATTTGGACAAGTTAAAAATATAGTATCTAGTCTATGACAACTAATACCTTCATCAAAGATTCTAGTAGTTAGAATCGCTGTTACGGATTTCCCAACTTGTTCTAGAATTTTATCTCTTTCTATTTGTGCAGTCTCTCCTATTAGGAGTTTGCTTCCAGGAATAAGCTTTTCTAAATCCCGTAACATATTAACTCTTTCTGATAATATTAATAAACATCTACCTTCTTTTATTTTTTCCATAGCTTTTTCAGCTATGAGATTATGGTAAGATGTGTCTTCAGATAAGAGCGTTAGTCTATTTGACCAATCTCTATTTATATTTAAAATAATAAAAGCTTTATTAGTCTTAACAATCTCAAAATAGCACGTAGCTAATTTTCTATTATCTCTAGCTATAACTACTTTATTACCAAAATAATCTGGTAATACTAAATGATGACCGTCTTTTCTAAGAGGCGTAGCCGTTATGGCTATCTTATATTTAGCATTTATATTGTTAATAGTATGAGAGAAAGTTTCCGCAGGGCATAGGTGTGCCTCGTCCACTATTACTAAAGAAAAAGCATTTTTTATTTGATCTAAATTATTGTTAGCGCTTTTATAAATTGCTACTGTAATAGGCTTTATACTAAATTTACCATCTCCTATTACGCCTATTTCTTGATTAGGTATAAGTTTTTTTAACTCGTCTATCCACTGATAAAAAAGTAGTTTAGTATGAACTACTACCATAGTAGTAAGGTTAGCTTCTGCAATAAGATAGCAAGCTGCGAAAGTCTTACCCCACCCGCACCCTGCTTGCAAGAGTCCAGAGTTAAGCCCTCTTTGTCCAATTCCGTTGGGAAAAAAAGGTCGTATAGCTTCGAGCTGCTCAGACCTAAGAGTGCCTGTAAACTCCAGAGGAGGTTCTACATCTATCTTAATTCTTTCGTCTTGTAGTTCTTTTATTTCTAGTTTAAATAAAGAATTACTAGGCACTAGATAATAATCATCTCTCTCTTCTATAGTAGAAAAGAATTCATCTCCATAACTATATAAATACATACTGTCAAATTCTGAAATATCTTCTATATCATCTTTATGTATAACTATTTTTTCATTAATAACTGCTTTTTTTATTTTCACAGACGGATTGTCTCCTCGTGTACGGCTTCATAAGTAAATCTATATAAAACCCAAACATAGTCTATATAAACTACTACGGCTTTCAATACTTTAGTATCAATTTCCTCTAAATTAATAGTCTTGTCTATAATAAATGGATAACTTATATTATGAAGCCAAATTAATCCAGATTTTATATTTCTTATTTTCTTTGTTGCAATTCTAAAAGTTTCTTTATTGTATAGATTATATAGTTTACCTACATTATCAACTCCCCATTTTACTGGGGAGTTGATAAGCTCAGTCATATTTCTACAAGTATATTCGTACTCTATCCTGGTCTCTAATTTAGCCAATCTTTCAAAATATGTTAAACCATAAGTACTATCATCTAACTTATCTATAATATAGTACTTATTATTTATATGAAAATTAGCTTTTATGATATTTTTAGAATGCTTAATATCATAAGGCTTTTTTATTTTGCCATAAAAAGGAAAGACTATATTTTTAAACTTTGAGTGACTCAAGATCTCCCCAGCTGGAACCTACTTCGAAATCTACATCAATAGGACAGTTAGCTATACTAATTCCTCTATCTTTTTGAATTGCTTTCCTCATATTAATAGCCCAAGTATCCACAAGATCTTCTCTAACTTCAGCTACAATTGAATCGTGAACTACTGTAAATGGTAGAATATCCCTGTGGTAATTGTTTTCTTTTATCCACTTCATTGCGTCTATAAGACCTAAAAGATTAATGTCAGATGCTACGCTTTGAACTAAGAAGTTTACGCCAGAACGAACTGCATGTCCTGCCACTCCCCTATTAGGAGATTTACTCTCTGGCAATCTACGTTTTCTACCAAAAAAGCTATATATGTAAGCATTAACTTCGATAAAATCGTTAGCCTGATCAATCCATCTCTTAAGATTAGAGGCTTCACTAAAATATTTTGAGATGAATAGCTTAGCCTCTTGATAAGTAACGTTTGCAGTTTCAGCAATCTTACCTGGCCCAGCCTGATACATTATACCGAAAGTAATTGCTTTCGCCCACTGACGATTATCTGGGTATAGCTTTTTAACTTCTTCTACTTTACAGGGCAGATTAAAAATCTGTTTAGCAATATACGAATGAAAATCTACTTTATCAAGGAAGGCTTTTTGTAGAAAAGCGTCTTGACTTAATACTGCTGCATAATATACTTCTGCCGTTTTTAAGTCACCTTGAACGATTTTAAATCCCGGTCTTGCTTTAAACATCTTTTTAATGTCTTTATTGTCTCGCGGGATGTTTTGATAGTTAATTACTCCTGAGCTAGAGAGTCTTCCGCTAGTAGTGCCATGAATATTAAAGCCGCTTCGTAATCTACCGTCTTGGTTAAGTCCTGTTAAGATACCTCCAAGATAGGTGTCTTTGATTTTACGTTTTTTCCGTAAATCCAAAATTTGAGAAGCCAGAGGGTGCTCCAACTCTTCTAGAACTTCTTTATCTGTAGACCAGGCACCTGAGTCGGTTTTTTTAACTGGTTTTAGTCTTAAAATATTGAAAAATAACTCTCTAAGTTGCATAGTGCTATTAGGATTAAAGTCTTTTTCATATATTCTCTCAAACCTAGCCACAGATTCATCCTGATAAATAGACTTTAAAACTACCTCAATATCCCTTTCATAACCCTCTACTAAGGACTGGGCAAAAGATACATCAATAGGTCCACCGTTTTGCTCTAGCTTCATTAGAGCAGAACTTGCAGGTAAAAGAATAGTCTCGTAAAGAGATTTAAATTTTAAGTTTTTCTCTACTAAGGGTTTAAACTTTAGATAGAGTTGAAAGCTTGCATCTGCATCTTTACAAGCATAAGGAGCTAGAATATCAATGGGAAGCATGCCGTAGTTAAAATCTTCTAGTTTAATCTTTTGCTTACGACAAAAGGTTTTCTTGTAGTCTTCTAGGTCTTTTTCATAGTCTCCTAGATCTGTGTACTTCATAGCTAACCCTTTTAAGCCGTGAGTACCTACCGCTTCCTCAAGACAATAGTGTAATAACATAGTATCTTCGAAATGCGGAAACTCCCATTCTAAATGGCGCAATAAGAACTGCTTATCAAACTTTCCATTATGGAAAATAATTTTTTTATTTAAGAAAAGATTCTTTAATCTATCTTTATTATTAATGATAACGTCGATAGAAATAAAAACGCCTTCATGAGGACGTGTACTAAAAGCAACACCGATTATCTCGTTATCCATAAAAGATAATCCAGTAGTTTCAATATCACAAACTATCTCAGAGGCTTTTTCTAGTTTTTCATAATATTCATTAAATAACTCTTCGCTATCGATATAAACGTGATACTTATCGTTTACTACTACTTGATGAGTTCCATTTACAATGTTAGAAATCGTAGAAAGAGCTTTTACAATATCATCTCTACTTTGTGGTTTTACAGAGATAATATTAGGGTGCATTAACGGTATGTATTTATCTTGTACTAGAGTACCATTATACTTAGTGATACCCGTTAACCCACACACATACTTGAGAGCTTCTGCGCCGACAGGCACTATAAAAGGATAACTATCTAATACTGACATATTTAAATCTATGTCTTTTTTAAGAATCTTA
>Ga0129333_10005349_pt1 | contig 12048 bp, 11 predicted proteins | sample CPB6_08_DNA_FD_94474 | JGI IMG/M metagenome (GOLD analysis project Ga0129333, IMG submission 94474) | Freshwater to marine salinity gradient microbial communities from Chesapeake Bay, USA - CPBay_Sum_0.6_0.8_DNA | ecosystem: Environmental > Aquatic > Marine > Coastal | place: USA: Chesapeake... | reverse complement strand
TTGCACCAGTTACACCAGTATTTCCAACTGCACCAGTAGCACCAGTTACACCTGCGTCACCAGTTGTACCTGTAACACCAGTCTCGCCTTGTGCTCCTGTTGCGCCTGTTGGTCCAGCAACTGTTGAGTCTGCACCAGTTACACCAGTCGCGCCGACTGCTCCTGTTGCACCTGTTGTACCTGTTGGACCAGGAACTGTTGAGTCTGCACCGGTAACACCAGTAACACCGGTAGCGCCGACTGCTCCAGTTTCTCCTGTTGCTCCAGTGACGCCTGTATTTCCTTGTGCACCTGTATTTCCTGTTGCACCTGTTACACCTGTTGCTCCAGTATTTCCTGCTCCTGTTGCACCAGTAACACCTGTATTTCCTTGCGGACCAGTTGGACCAGTCTCACCTGTTGCTCCAGTCTCACCTGCACCTGTAACACCAGTTGCTCCAGCAGGGCCAGTAGCTCCAGTATTTCCTGTTGCTCCAGTCTCACCTGCACCTGTTGCGCCTGTAACACCTGTGTTTCCAGCAGGACCAGTTGCTCCAGTGTTGCCTTGTGCACCAGCATCTCCTTGTGGACCAACGATTTGTCCAACGCTTGTCCAAGAAGATCCGTCCCAAATATAGAGATCACCGTCTGCGGTGACAATGTATGCGTCGTTTGTTGAGCCAGTTGCTGGAAGTGAGCCAGTATTTGCAACTGTGCCAATAACATTGATTGACGTTCCTTGCGCGCCTGTTGCACCTGTAGCGCCTGTTTGTCCAACTGCGCCTGTTGTCCCTGCGCCTGTAGCGCCTGTTGCACCTGTTGCGCCAGTGTTGCCTGTTGCACCTGTGGCTCCAGTGTTTGCTGCAGTTCCAGCTGCTCCAGTAGCTCCAGTTGGTCCGATTGGACCAATTGGACCACGAGCGGAAACTCCAAGTGATGGAGCCCTGCCTGATGTTGTAGTTGGAACAAGGCGACCAATTTGTGAGAAAAGATCAACGTTACTTCCGTCACCAAGAGGTATGAAAACTCTTACGTTAGTTGATTTAACTCCGCTGATGCGAATTGAAACTTCATATGCCCAACCTGTAGGAGAAAGAAGTACGTTATCTGTGGTTGGAAGATCTATGCTAAATGAACCCGTTGCATCTAGGGTTACAGTAATAGGCGAGCTTACAGCTACCGCGTCGTCAGTGTCATATACAGTAGTGGTTGGAGTAAACGTAATCGTTCCACGACCAGCAATGCCTTGAGACGTAAGGTATGTACCTATGACGGTGCGAAGAATCACATCATCGGACCAGGTCGGCAACTTAGGCTCCGTTCTTGTGTAGCAAAAAACGCGCCCACTTCTTTGTTTAGAAAACTACAGTAGTCGGCAGGTAAATACTACCAATAGATTCCGTTTATTACTTGGATATTTTACAAAATTGCCAGGTCGGACCATGTTCCGTTGCCTACAAGAACACTTACCATTCCTGGAGGAGAAACCTCGCCTGTGCGGTGTCTCCACCACACTGACTCTGACTCCATGGCTGGAACCTGTATCCAGGTTCTTGGCCCTAGCGACTGAATGCGAAGATGATGATGATGCCCTGTAATCACAAGATGGGCGTCACCGACAGGCGCCATGTTCTTGGCGTGCTCAGCAACCCACTTAGGAACGTCTCCGCGAGGCACCTGGTGCCCGTGCGCAAGCGCGGTTATGGTTCCACCTAGATCTAAGACTATGGTGCCCTCATCCTTGCTTGGCATAACGAACTTAACGTGTGAGTATGCTTGTGGATTCGTCTTGAGCGTATCCGCGACTGCAATAACCGCATCAATATCCCACGAATCATCCATTCGCGTTGACATCTTTCCTGCGGTGCGAACCGTCTCTCCATGATTTCCAGGAACTGCGGTGACGAGAAGGCTATCTACCTCTCCTGCAAGTCGTGTTGTCATCTCAAATACAAGACGACGATACAGTCTAACCTGCTCTGTCATCGTAAGATTGGTACGCCACATGTTTGCGCCATTTTGAGAAAGAAAGCCTTCAACGCAATCGCCTGTTAAAGCTAGTACCGCACTGCCTGACCACTTCTTTACACGCTTTAACTCTTTAATGCGTTCAATTGATTGATCTAGTGAGTCTAATATTCGTTTTACAGTTCCATCAGCGCCATCGCCATCTGTCTTACCAAGTTGCCAGTCACCTGTAGCTAAAACCCACTGCAGCGTTCCAACTTCATTACCGCTTGGCTTATGCGGCTTGTGTTTTTTAATAAGATCAATAAGATCATCATATTTAACGTCACTTACGCGTGCTTGCTCTACCTTAAAGCGATATCTCCAGGCTGGTCGTGTTACCGCCTCGGATCCTTCACTATCACGGTGCCATGCGGCGGGATCATAGCGTGCCTCATAAAGACGAACAGTCCAACCTTCTGGGACTTGAACTCCTAAGGCTTGTACCGCTGCCTTCCACGAGTCCTCGTCGTCAATCTTTGGAACAAGATCTGTTGTGACGGTAACATTTCCGTCTTCCTCATGAAGAACTCCAGGCTCCCAACCTGTTGGATAGGTAGGGCGAGCTCGTTGAGCAAATCCACTTGTTGGACTTGAAAGAAGTTCGTTTAACTTCTCAGAAAATGTCATCTACCTATTCCTTTGGAGTACTTAGGACTTGATCCGTAGCAACGGCACTGCTTGCGGCGATGACGTTGAACCGCGGCTACACTAATTATGTAACCTTCCTGTTTTAAGGCTTCAGCAACCGCAGTGGTTGGAACCCGCTTTGGGTCACCAAGCTCTACGTCTAAAATTTTTTCAAGATACTCTTTTTCGTTTTTAGGAAGCTCGTCTCCTCGCATCAATGACCCTAAACGACAAGGTAATCCAGGGCGATTTGAGCTTGCGGCCTCCTGCAGTCGGTCCGACAGCGACATGTTATCTCCAGTTACACGCTGGTGAGAAGTGGCGTGTTAGGAGATACTATAAACTATAACTCGAGAATAGTAAACAACTTAGGCAAAAAAGTTTTTATCAATCTTGCTAGTATATTTGCCTTCAACCTCTATGGTAAGGTGCTTTAATATGAAAAACAGGATAAAAGTAAAACTGCTTTACTTTAAGCAGCTTTTGTTTTCTTTTTACGTGTTTTTGGAGTTTCTGGCTCAGGAGGCTGCATATCTGGCATTTGAAGCAGCTGCAACAGCACCTGCTTGATAAAACCTACCTCGGTTGCAGTTTGAATTGAGTGTTTCTCTATCTTGTTAACCTGATCCTTTAGGGACTCGCCGCCGTTTTCCCAAAGCTGATATTCAACGCGGTCCATGCGGTCTGAGATAGTTCTTCCTGCGTCGTCTATGCCAATGGCCGCGTCAATTCTTTTAACTACCTTATATAGGGTAAAAAGAAGACCAGCCACCGCGGAAGCTCCGCCGATAAAGGCTACAATCATGCCAAATTGTGAGACAAAGTCCTGCATAATTCTCAACCTTTCCAGCCGTAAGCAATGGTTAATTGTATATCAATATAGTTGAGTTTATAAAAGATTATAAATGTGGTGTACTTATGAATACAGACCGTTTATAGTCGCCCGATAACAACTACGACAAAAAAGTGATATGATTACAAATTCACGATAAAAGTGTTGTTACGTAATAGTTTTTGATAGGAGAGCGACAAAAAGATGTTAGCCGAGGTGTCTCTATGAGTAGCTGGGAATCAGCAGAAGGACGCCTAGGACCTGCCGCAACGTGGTACGCCAAAAATGGTTGGCAGCTTTTACCTTGCTATGGAATTGTCGGTGGACGTTGCACCTGTGGAGGAACTCACTCCGAGCCAAAGGACGTTGGCAAACACCCGTCACTTCCTGAGTGGAACAAGTTTGCAACTAGTGATCCTGACACTGTAAATAAGTGGTGGGAAAAAGATTCACAGATGAACATTGGTGTAATGTGTAAATCAAGTGGATTCTTTGTAATTGACATTGATCCACGCTCTGGTGGACCTGATTCATTTGAAAAGTTTGAACAACTTGTAGAAGGTGCGCTTCCTCCAACCGTTGAGGCAATCACGGGTGAGTACACAATTGGTGGCGGAAAGGTTTTAAGAGGTCGTCACTTATTTTACAAGTGTGATGAAAATGAAGCGCTTGTTGGAAATCTTAAAAAATCTGGTCTTAATGGAATTGATATTAAGCACAACGGGTATGTCTTAATTGCTCCATCAAGACACTTTTCAGGCGTGTGTTATGACTGGGTTGCAGGAAAGGCACCCTGGGAAATTGAAATGGCACAGGCTCCTGAGGAGTTACTTGTCTCTCTTCGTAAGAAAGGCAGACGCTCTGCAAATTCTTTAGGTGAAGGCGACTGGAGTTTCTTAGATAATTTAGATTTTGGTGGCGAGCGTGTTGACGTTGATAAACTTCTTGAGGAAGGAATTGACGAAGGATCACGCGCGGTTGATATTTATCGTATGACATGTGCGCTTGCTAATAAGTTCCCAGTAAATACCGAGGCAGGACGTCTTGCAGTCGAGACAATGATGATTCGTTTTAACGCAGAAAAGGTTAGACCTTCACTTGAGTTGGAGGGACCTGGAGGACTGTTAATGCACGTTAGACGTGCAATTCAATACGTTATTGAGAATCCAAAGACTGAAAAACTTTGGCCAGGACTTAATGAGTGGGCACAAAAATCTCAAGAGGAAACTCGTGATAAGCTTACAAAGGCAGCTCAAAAGGCAGTTGAATCAACTGAGACATATAAGATGGCAGGAACCATTGGAGGAAGTGTTTACCAGTCTATATCTGACGGTGACTCAATTTCAAGTGCGTCTGATCTTACAAAGATTGACGTCCCAAGAGACGTTGACTCTGTAAATGATAACGAAGGTGGCGAACCTGGTAAAAGAACATTAACTGATACAGGTAATGGTCGTCGTCTTGTAGATTCGTTTGGTCCAGCAATACGTTACACACCTGGCCTTGGTTGGTTTCACTGGGACGGTGGATATTGGAAACCTGACGTTGAAAACTTAGAGATGCAGGAACTTGCAAAGAAGCTATCACCAGTCATTGCATCAGAAGTTGTAAACTATGAAGATGCAGATAAGCAAGCCGAGGTAATGCGTTGGGCATTACAGGCAAAGTCAAATTCACGTATTGCAGGCTCAATTGAAAACGCTACATCTGATCCACGTGTTTTAGTTGGTGTAGAAAACTGGGACTCAGATGAGACACTACTTGGTGTTATAAATGGTGTTATTGACTTACGCACTGGAGAACTTCTTAAAGGCCGTCCTGATTTGTACATCACGCGACGAGCGCCAGTTGCATACACGCCTGGAATGAGAAACGTTAAGTGGGAACAATTCTTGGACTTTGCAACAGGAGGAGATCGTGAGTTACAAGAGTGGCTACAACGTGCAGCAGGCTACTCGCTTACAGGTTTAAGAACTTATGACGTAATGTTTTTAGTCTACGGCCCATCTGGCTCTGGTAAAAACACGATGGTTGAAGCTTTAGTCAAGGCAATGGGAACACAACAATACGCTTGGCCGTTGGACTCCTCTATTCTTGCTCAAGGTGATGGCATGTCATCAAGCTCTGATCTTTATCACTGGGCAGAGTTGCGTGGTCGTCGTCTTGTTTGGGTTGACGAATTACCAGAGTCTGAAAGACTTAAGGAAAACTCAGTTAAGAAACTTACTGGCTCAAGCGAAATCTCTGCGCGCTCACCTGGAGAAAAACCGTTTACGTTTTCAAGTCGCGCTAAGTTGTGGGTAACTACGAATCACAGACCAATCATCAACGATGATGCAATGTGGCGTCGTATTCGTCCTGTACCACTGCTAAATGTTCCTGAAAATCCAGACCCAGAGTTAAAACACTACATATTTGATCCTGAGGGAGCACTACCTGCTGTTCTTTCATGGGCGGTAGAGGGCGCAATTAAACTGCTTGGCTCATCTGCGCGAGATGCACTTGGAACATGTAAGGCAGTTTCTGAGGCAAGTGAGATATACAGAAAGAACGAGGATCGCATTGGTATCTTCCTAAACGAGGAAACCAAGGAGGCAGAAGGTACTAGCTTACCAGTTAAGGCTTTATACGCAGTATATCGCGCATGGTCCGAGGAACGTGGCGAGCGCCCAATGACGCAAATTGCATTTCAACGTAAGATAAGTGATAGAGGTATGGCAGTTTCAGGTTTAGGCTCAAAGGCAGAGATTCAAGGACGAGCGCTAGTTCCACGCGTTGTGCAATCTGGAGAAGTAGACTGGGGCGTAGCCTCAAGGTTTGCCCGCCCGTAGGAATTTACAAGACTCCACTTTAGTTATATAGTAGTAAGACGTTTTAGCTTGTCAGGGGAGAGATGCTAAAACTAGAGCCAGACAGTAAGTATTTATACTTGCTTGTCTGGCTCTTTTAATTATAAGACGAGAACGTCTGCTTCTTCAGCAGTTAACGGCTGGCCAGCAATTAGCTTTGCCTTTGCGGACGCCTTTAGCGCAGCCTTTGCAGCGGCAGCCTCTTCCTCAGCGGCCTTAGCAGCGGCAAATGCCTCGGCATCAGCTTCCATCTGTGCGATTTCTTCAGCGGTAAGTTCTACTTCTGTAGTCTCACCTGTTGAGCAATCTACAACGAGTTTTGTTGGCATTGTCTTCCTTTCCTAGTCTTTCTTGATTCCGTAGAGGGTGGCAGAGCTAAACTGTTTAAATGAACCATTACTTGTTAACTTAATGCTGCTTATAGTTGATGTACCTGACCATCCATACGACATATAGCCCATGTAGCTTAGACTTGCATTAGTTATACCAGCAAAATTAACTACTGCTGATTTTCCTAAGTTTGAAGTGTAATTAAATATGTATACATAGTCATTTCCAAAAGCATTTGCTGTCGCGTTATCACCTTGAACTACATCAATAGCAGCGGCGGCTCCAGATGCAGAACTTGCAGAAGTTCCGCTTCCAATCATTCTTCTATAAGAATAGTTACTATCGTTTGTGTCATTATTAAAATACATGTATGTCACTCCACTACCAATATTCAACGTGCCCCTTACAGAAAACATTATTACTAAATCTGTATAAGTTGATGGAATTGAAGTAAAATCAATCTCATTAGTTCCGCCAGAACCAACGGTAGTGGTTGCTATTTTTATATGAGTACTTGGCATTTACGCACCTTTTATTCCGTATAAAGTAAAAATAGAACCACTAATAAAGCTTGTGCTACCACCGTTTATCAAGACACAAGTTAAAGATGTAATTGCAGATGTGTTTCTCCACAAACCGGCGGTTCTAGCAAGGCCGTAAGTGCCTATACTAACAGAAGATATGGAAGACTTAAATTGAGAGTTAGTATAGTTAGATATTTCATGCATTATAGGATTTGGAGAAGTATTATTTATATTTGTTCTTGTATAAATAGCACTAGTGCTGCTTGACCTTTGCGCTTGAGGATTTCCTCCTTCATCAGCATTTATTTTTGCTGTTGTCCAAGAGTAATTTGCGCCTGAATCTCCATTGTATCTAACTCCAAAATCAAAGTTATTAGCTTGAGCTCTAACCGAAGCAACTAAAACTAAATCTGTGTAAGTAGCAGGAATACTAGAAAATGTTACAGAAGAAACAGTACTGTTAAGTGTTTGAGTGCTAATTGCTTCGTATGTTGATGGCATTACTATCCTTTTATTCCATATAAAGCTATATGAGAACCCGATACCATACTATAGTTGTCAACAAAAAGTAACTGTAATGATGATATTGCGCTAGTGCTCATCCACACATTGGAGTGGAAAACTACCATTCCATTATTGTTTGAATCATAGGCAGAAAGTCCAGAAAACGTCTTAAACTTATTTGTATTTGCGTAGTCAAAAATATTCCATACCCCGTAGCCATAAACACCGCTATAGCCTCCTACGGCAGGAAACGAACCTGTCAAGACTCCGTTGTAATTTCCAGAAGTTAGATTTCCAGCTGTTATGCTAGAACCATCACTAGTAAGATGATGATAAGCATAATTAGCGTGGGCAGTATCTCCATTTGGTCTTAGAAGAGGTGTGGCGTGCACATTTGTTTCTCTTGAATTTCTTAAAAGAACTCTCATCTGTAAATGAGTGTACGTATTTGGAATTGAAGAAAAAGTGACAGAACTTTCGCTACTTGAAAGACTATAGCTTGCGATTGATTCAAAGTCACCTACGGCTTCGAACAAGGAGGAAGCGATTGTTCCTAATATGCGAGCCATGTTGCTATTCTATCACAAGCTGAAAGAATCTACTTGCGGTCAAGAACATATTTAATGCTTGACGCAGTCCATTTGTTTCCGTAGCCTGACAACATACCTTTTGAGTTAAGTTCCTTTGCTATGGCGTGCATTGAAAGCCCTGCGTCACGACGTTTAACAATTAAATCAACAGTTTCCTGAGCAATACGCTTTTTAGGCCCAAGATCCTTACCCCACACTAGGCCTTGCTTACGACGGTCATGGTGAATATCCTTTTGCCTTTCCGCGATGATGGCGCGTTCCATTTCGGCAAGTGCAGACATAATTGTGACGACAAATCGTCCTTGGTATGACGAGGTATCAAGGTTAAGATCTAATAGGATCAATCTCCAGTTGTTTTGGTGTGCATGGTCAACTATGGTAAGAAAGTCCTGTGTAGACCTTGCCAGGCGATCTATACGGGTAACAAATAAAGCATCGGCCTTACCACTCGCAAGACGAATAAGCGCTTCCTTGAGAACTGGCCTACCTTTAATAGACTTACCAGATCTACCTTCCTCGCGTAGAATCTCATAGCTGGTAAGTCCTGCTGCCTGTGCAGCTGAGATCAACGAGCGTTCCTGAGCGTCAAGAGATATGCCCTCTGTAGCCTGGGCTGAGGTCGATACTCTGGCGTATAAAAGCGCGTGTACATTCTTGTCAGAAATTGTACTTTCTCCGTTCTAATGTACAATCTTTGCAACCATACATTTGATATACGTGTTGTACACCCTTTCGGTCAAGGGTGTACGCGGAATTTATCAGGTTTTTATAGGTAAAGCTAGCCAACTACACGTTCAACAATGATAAAGTTGTTGACGTAGCTGCTTTGGATAATCAGATTTACGCGATACATCTTAAGGTTTGTTGGGTCGGTAAAGATGTACTGAGACCAGTCACCAATTGATGGAAAATGGTAAGCGAATAATGAAGAACTTGGAGTTGTTGTAAATGTAAACCAAGAAGCACTTCCACTGTGACCTCCAAGAACAAGTGAATACGCGGCTGCCACATAATAAGAATCGGTGCCTGAGACGGTCGCAACGCTTAGACCACGGTTACCACTTGAGGTAACTGTAAACTTTAGGTTGTCCATCGTTAAAAATGAACCAGCGCTGTAAAGACCACTTACAACAGAGATAGGTCCTGTTGCCCCTGTTGCGCCTGTACTACCTGTCGCGCCTGTATTACCCGTAGCACCAACAGCTCCAGTATTACCAATGGCTCCAGTGTTACCGTTTACGCCAGCAACGCCTGTGGCTCCAGTTGGACCAATGTTTCCACCAACCGCCTCAACCCAATAACCATCATAGTAGATATATACTGTTCCATCGTTTGCGTTAAACCAGGCATCTCCACTTTCAGCCGCAGTTGGTGGAACTGCATCAACGATGCTAAATTGACCGTCATCGCCTGTTGGTCCTGTTGAGCCAGTTACACCGGTATTACCAACTGCACCAGTATTACCAGTTACACCTTGCTCTCCTGTTATGCCTGTAAGACCTGTATTTCCAGTACTACCTTGTAAACCTGTTGCGCCAGTAACACCAGTGACTCCTTGACTTCCTGTCTGTCCTATTGGCCCAGTAAAACCAACTTCACCTTGTTCTCCTGTTGGGCCTGTTACGCCTGTCTGCCCAACTGCACCAGTGCTACCTTGTTCTCCTGTTACACCTGTGTTACCAGCTGCGCCTGTTACACCGTCTGCACCAGTATTACCTTGCGCACCTGTACTGCCAGTGTTTCCAACTTCACCTGTAATACCTTGTAAACCAGTTACGCCTGTTTGACCAGTTACTCCTGTAGGTCCGGTGGAACCAACTTGTCCAGTTGCTCCCACATCTCCCGTAGCTCCAGTTTGTCCAACTGCTCCCGTTGCGCCTGTGCTTCCAGTAATACCTGTAGATCCAGTTTGTCCTTGCTCACCTGTAGCTCCTATACTTCCTGTTTGTCCGATAGCGCCAGTATTTCCAACTGCGCCAGTGTTACCAGTTAAACCTGTTTGCCCTGTTATGCCTTGAATACCTTGCTCGCCTTGAGCGCCAGTGACGCCAGTGTTTCCTTGAGATCCAGTACTTCCTGTCACGCCTGTTATACCTTGAATACCTTGTAAGCCAGTTACACCAGTATTACCAGTGTTTCCTTGTAAACCAGTTACACCAGTATTACCAGTTATGCCTTGTGGACCTTGATCTCCTTGCGGGCCTGTTACACCTGTTATGCCTGTAAGACCAGTGTTACCAGTGTTACCAGTGTTTCCTTTAAGACCAATTGGACCAACTGCACCAGTTACACCTTGAACACCTTGAATACCAGTTGCACCAGTTATGCCAGTGCTTCCAGTAAAACCACGAGGACCTTGCGAGCCAGTTGCTCCAGTTTCACCGTAACTTCCTTGAATGCCTTGCTCACCTGTTGCACCAGTGTTACCTGTGAAACCGCGAGCGCCAGTTGGACCCGTTAAGCCAGTTGCGCCAACGTTTCCTTGAATACCTTGCTCACCTGTAATACCAGTTTGTCCAACTGCACCAGTTGGACCAGTGTTACCTTGCGTTCCTGTGACGCCAACTGCGCCAGCTTGACCTGTAGGACCGGTGTTACCTGTAGCGCCAGTTTGCCCAGTGGGAGCGCCAGCGGGACCAGTTACTCCTTGAATACCAGTTGGACCTGTTACACCTGTGGGACCAACTCCTCCTTGAGGACCTTGCAAATTTGATATTACTACCTCAACGTCATTTGTAGTCGTTTCAACTGTGATAAGTGGCTCAGCAACTACAACAACAGATACGGGAGATGTATTTGTTTCAACCGTGATGTCAGACTCAGTTACAGCCGTGACAGTAGTTTCAGTTAATGAAATCTCTACTAGGTTTTCAGGAGCCTCGTCTACTGTGACAGTTGTTAAGGGGTCGGTGATATAAACAATACTCGTAGGATCTGTCAATATGTCACCTCGTCATAGACGGTGAATGATCCTTTAAGAAGACGTGTTACCGTTCCATTTGAAGCTTCAAGCTCCAGGTCATAAACGTATTTGCCTGCAACGATATTATCCATAGTCGTCGCCGCGATTATTGCCGTGATTGTTCCAGCGGATCCGCCTAATGTAATCCCTCCTCCCGCAGCGGATGTTAGAGAAAGGACTTGGTTTACGCTAGGTGCTCTTTTAGGATCGCGAACCTTCATGCGAGCAGTGTAACTTGTTAGGTTGACTGCATTTGAGTCAATCTTCCAGGTGAAGGTCTGAGAGAAGGTTGCACCCTTCTCGGCCTTGATGTTGTGAACGCCAGCTGACATTTTCCCCTACCTTACCTGTAGGGTCGTAATCTATCACAAGCTGGAGACTTCTTAGTAGGACTTCCTCATGCCTTACTCGGAAGTAACTTAGTTTGACTTTCAACTACTTTCAAGTGGGATACAATTATCCTATGGCACGCATATTGGGAACGGTATCATCTGGCTTTGTTGAGCAGGTTTATGAATTAAGTCAGACATTTAACGCAAGTGGAACATACACCGTGCCTGCTGGGAAAACAAAAGTTGCTGTATATGCGATTGGCGGAGGTGGAGGAACTGGCACAAGTCCTTATACAAACAGAGGAATGCCTGGTGCTGGCGGCGGAGGAGCAGGAGCAGTTGGTGGTTCTGTTACAGCTGACACAGGAGCAGCAGGAGGAGCAGGATCATCTTTAGCACCTTTATTTGGAGCAGCACCACAACCTTTTTATCAAGCAGATCAACCAGAAAGAGGACCAACTTCAACAGGTGGTTTTTCTGGTGGTGGCGGAGGTGGTAGTGGACAAGCT
>Ga0129333_10005347_pt1 | contig 12050 bp, 13 predicted proteins | sample CPB6_08_DNA_FD_94474 | JGI IMG/M metagenome (GOLD analysis project Ga0129333, IMG submission 94474) | Freshwater to marine salinity gradient microbial communities from Chesapeake Bay, USA - CPBay_Sum_0.6_0.8_DNA | ecosystem: Environmental > Aquatic > Marine > Coastal | place: USA: Chesapeake... | reverse complement strand
TCCGAGAACCGGACTTCTACCGGCGATCAACTGGCTTCCCACCAATTCGGCAGCTTCGCTACTCGAGGCCGCCGCAATCTGCGACTTACCACTTGAATCCACCAAGACCAGTGCACCATCCTCAATATGCGTCAAGTCGGAACAGCGCATGAGCAGTGTCAGATAACCGTCGGTGTCGACACTCTCGAGAAAAACATCGACGACTTCGACGAATGCCTCGACGATATTCGAAGGGTCAACCGACGAATTCTCATTTGTGGTCAGTACTGCATTCATGCGAAATCCATCAGACCGGAGCCGCGAGCATTCGACACCATCAATGCCAACTGTGTGCGATTCGACTTACCTAACACCGACAGCAGCCGGGAAACTCGATTGCGAACTGTCTGCGGGCTCAAATACACACGTTGACTTATTTCTTTGTCGGTGAGACCGTTCGAGATATGACACAAAATGTTCCGGTCAGTCTCGCCGAGAGTCGCGAGTGCAAGCACGCCTGAACTTGCTAGTCGTGACTTTGCCGCACGCACGTCATCGGCCGCGATGAATTTCTCACCATTTGCAACTCCGTGAATCTTTCGAATCAATTCCTCCGTGGGCGAGCTTTTCGGAAGAACGCATGAAACACCGGCTTTCTCGGCTTCGACCAGCAGGGCGTCATTCTCGAGTGGTGTCAGTAGCAAGACTTTGGTATCCGGAAGATTGCCCCGAATCCACGACGCCAATGCTGTTCCACGTTCACCATCGAGGTGCGTGTCCACGATGGCAACATCGACCGGCCGCTTCTGAAGAATCGTTCGAGCTTCACTGGCGTCACCAGTAAGGCCGACGACACTTATCTCCTTTGAATGTCCGAGAATCCACGCTATTGATTCACGAACCATCGTGTGTCCGTCACAGACGAGAGTGTTGATCATGGGTACCTCCTTGTTGGTGACACCACTTCACAACGCATTCGTCATTTCTTCAAGAGATGAATGTCCCTCACAGTGATTCTTTTGTCCTTCATCGAATGCTTTCTACTTCAGCAATAGCAGAGATGTAGGAATCGGCGACTGTCTCGAAGTACGAAAGTGTCATCCCGTACACAGACTCGAAGGCATCTTCGAAGTCAAGGCGCAAATTGCTCGTCTCCCACAGTCGGAGAAGACTCGGAAGCCCTCCGTAGTCTGCGACGAGCAATTCGACCGCCAGTGGACCCACGTAGTACTCACATCCGTTCAACAGCTCTGTGTCTCCCCTGTATCGACGCAAGGGTTCAGTGCAGCGACTCGTCCAGTCGGCGAACTTTCGCAGACGCAGCACGTGGAATGACTTGAAGGTCATCTTGTCGCGAAACGTCTGAACACGCGCGATGCCGCTCATGAGCTCGGCAAATCCCTCCCGCATCCACGCCGGCTCGCCCGGCTGAATTGCACCACTCCCACTCGCGGCCCGAGCGATGTGTGCCCACTCATGAGCGAGGCCAGACAAGTTGCGGTCGACGATGAAGGTCGACGTACGCGCAATCGGAGGTTCACGACGGCGCTCTAGGGCTGCTGTGATGGACTGTGTCGCCGACGTGAGAAAGAAGTAGCCCGTCAAGTTGATGACGATGAAGCGCCGGTTACACACAGCCGATGCCATAAGGAAGACATCGTTCGTTCTCCTGAGATCAGGAACACATCCGCGTGACTCGACAGCTTGACGAAGAAATCGCTGTGAACGACCGACGACAACCGTTGTCGCGAGTGTGTCCCTGAAGTCATTGCTGTCGAAGATCTGCTGCAATGTGTTCAAGATACGACGAGACATCGCGAGTGTCGTCGAGCTCTTTGCCGATGGTTCAATCACCCATGTGAGAATTCGTGATGAGTCATACCCAATCACTGGTCGTCGGTCAATGAGTGCCTGGATAGAAGCGATGACACGGTCTTCATCGGGCGTCAATCGAACGCGAACTGGCGACGGCGTATTGCCGTAAGGAACGGTCACGCGGTCGACCCGCCAGTCACTGGCGCTGACGGCACGAGCATTGACCTGCGCCCCTTCCGATACCAAAGCGACAGCAAGAACCACAATGCACATCCGTAACAACCACGCACGCATACAACGCAATCTAGGAATTGGTCGGGTTGCGTGCATGTGGAAATCAGGCGGAAGGACCGAATCCGGTGCATCTGTCACTTGCCCGAGTGTTGCCAGAGTTCTAGCGTCTGCTTGTCGCCGCTGGTTCCCACACAAGAATCGACGCGGCGAGACATGGTCCCCAGACTTCGGACCGCCCCACTCTCGACGCCCTCCCCAGATCTCGGAGGTCTTCGATGCCACCGGGAGTCTTCATGTCTCACACCTCTTCCTCACGTCTTCGCAATCGTCTGCGTCACGGCTTACGACACAGCCGAAACCCCATCGACCGACTTCCCCGAAGTTCTCGCGGTCGCTTGGCGCTTCTCTTGAGCGGAGTCGTTGCAACAACGCTCTTGCTCGTAGCTGGTGGTCGAGCTAGTGCTGACCGCAATCCAGGAACCCGTCTCGAGCAGTGCGAGAACTTGACGACCGTCTGCGACACGAGCCACCCGTCAAATTGGATCACCGGAAACCTGGGCACAAGTAACTCTGATTATTCGGAAGGTGACTCCGTACCGTTTCGCGCGACGCTCAACAACCTCACGATTGGTGCCAGCTATGGAGTGAACATCGGCTTTGAATCGACGAGAGACGGAAAACATGCGTACGACTATCTGACGTCGTTCAACCGAACTGAGTCGACAGCCGAGCCATGTGTCGACGTCACATGCTCACCGCCGAATGACACATTGCCGATTCCTATCGACACGAACGTGTCTGGTGCCGGAGTCACCCAAGTCGGTAGTCAATTCATTTCTTTGTTCGGCGGAAACTTCATTGATGCCGGCTCGAACATCGGCAACACCGGCGACTTGTGTGCGACAGCCACTTGCAACATTGCCACGAATCCAGGACCGTATGTGTTGACGGGTAGTTATGCCGGGTCAAGCAGCACTTCGACATATGTGTATTTCACTGCTTCTGCCGAGACCGTGATCTTGGCTTGGGGTGGCCATATCGCAGCCGAATCAGATTGGGGTGTCGGAATGGGGGCATTCAACATCGCTGGTTCGCCATATCACATGAACCTGGGTGATCTCACCTGTTCACCAGGTGACTGCAACACGGGCGCAAAGGACGTTTCGATCAGTAGCGCAGCTGTCACGCCGACCACCACCACAACAACGTCGACAACGAGTACGACAACTTCAACCTCAACATCGACGACGTCAACCACGAGTACAACGACCACAGTGCCAGAGAGCACCACCACAACGACTGTTCCAGAAACAACCACAACGACTGTTCCAGAAACAACCACGACCGTGGTTGAAACCACGACGACAGTGCCTGAGACCACCACTACCGTGGTTGAGACCACGACAACAGTGCCCGTCACTACAACCACTGTGCCGGAGACGACGACCACTGTGCCGGAGACGACGACCACTGTGCCGGTGACGACGACCACTGTGCCGGTGACGACGACGCTCGCTGCGACCACCACAACGGCAGCATCGACAACAACCGTGGCGCCGACGACAACTGCAGCACCGACGACAACGACGATTGCTAGCGATCTTCAGGCCATCTTCCCGTCGACCACCACGACCACCCCGGAATCTGACTTGCTTGTGTTGTACCCCGACACGTTGCCTGACACTGGCGGTGGCGACATCGACATGATGTCGATCGTGAGCCTCGTGCTCATGCTGCTCGGCGCTCTCGCCCTCGGTGTGGTCGTGTTCCGCAACAACCGTCTGCCGTGGGAGTGAAGCAGACATGACGTTGCAAGAACTTTCTCGAACACGCCATGTGTCACCCCTGCATCCGTCGGTCGGTCGCACACCAAGTGTCGCCCTTCTGAGCACCTTCCCACCGACAGCTTGTGGACTTGCCACCTTTGCGGCAGCTTTGGCACGCGGCCTAGAGCAAATTGGTGTCACCAATGTGGGTGTCGTTCAGTGTTCAGACGACAACCACATCGTTCATGACCCGCACGTACTCGCTCAGTTTCGTCCGAATAGTCCCGCTTCGATGCGCGACGCACTACGTGCCCTCAACGGGCACGATGTGGTGTTGCTACAACATGAGTACGGCATCTTCGGTGGTGAGGACGGCGACCAAGTACTCGATCTCTTGGACGGTCTCGATGCAAGCGTCATCACCACGCTTCACACCGTGCCGCTCTCACCAAGCCTTCGTCAACGAAAGATTCTCGAGGAGGTGGTGGCTCGTTCTGCTTGCGCGGTGACGATGACCGACACCGCTCGTCGTCGGTTGCTGTCAACGTACGACGTATCCCCGGAATCAATCGTGACCATTCCCCACGGCGCAACCCTCCCCCACTCAATTGCGCCGACGTCAGCAGGATCTCCCCTCCTGCTGACGTGGGGACTGATCGGCCCAGGCAAGGGCATCGAATGGGTTCTCGATGCCCTTGCCTTGGTTGGCACACACATGACGCCACCCCACTACATCGTTGCGGGTCAAACACACCCGAAGGTAGTGGCACGCGAAGGCGAGCGATACAGATCCATGTTGAAGGCACGGGCACGAGACCTCGGTATCGAAGATCACGTCACCTTCGATGCGAGATATCGCTCGCTCCCCGAACTCATGGACTTGATCGCTGATGCGACATGCATCGTCTTGCCGTATGAATCCACCGACCAGATCACGTCTGGCGTGTTGGTCGATGCAGTCGCAGCTGGTCGCCCGGTCATCGCCACTGCGTTTCCACACGCAGTTGAACTTCTGGCTGATGGAGCAGGAATGGTGGTGCCACATCGCGACCCAGCCGCGCTTGCCCGCGCCATTCTTCGCATTGCCACGCGACCCGATCTTGCGCGATCGATGTCGATTGCAGCAGAACAACTTGCACCACGACATTCCTGGCCGGCAGTGGCAGCCAACTATGTGAACCTTGCAGGTCGTATCAATGTGCGCGCATCTGAGGCGGTGTGATGGCTCACCAAACAGTGGCTCGTCGGGCAAGCATGCGACATCTCGTCTATCTCACCGACGACCGAGGAATTCTCGAACACGCCAAAGGGTCACGACCTCGTTACTCGCACGGTTACTGCACCGATGACAATGCTCGACTGCTCATCGTGGCAGCGCGCGACAAAGGACGATCCCTCGGCTCTAACGTGCTTGCACACATCTCAATGCAGTTCCTGATCGACGCTCTCGTCGAAGATGGTCGCATTCGTAATCGCCTGAGCTTCGAGCGAATCTGGCAAGACGATCCGTCAACAAATGACTGTTGGGGTCGTGCTGTGTGGGCATTCGGGACTGCTGTCGCTCAGTCGAATGACTCGATGGTACGACGCAATAGCTTCGAGGCTTTCGAGCGGAGCGCCCACTGGCGTTCAGACTCGTTGAGGTCTGCGTGCTTTGCTGCGCTGGGGGCAGCAGAAATTCTTCGAGTTGCTCCCCATGACGAGCTAGCCCTCGACCTGATTCGGCACGCTCGTGACCTCATCGCATCTATCCGCCATTCAAGCCCGTGGAACTGGCCCGAGCCGCGTCTCACATACGCCAACGCAGCGATCGCAGAAACATTGCTCGTGGCAGGCTCGGCATTGAACGACCCCGAAGCGACCGAGCAGGGGATCTTCCTCCTGCAGTGGCTGTTGGACATTGAGACTCACGACGACCACTACTCCGTCACACCCACCACCGGCCGAGGACCGGGGGATCCCAAACCGGCCTTCGACCAACAACCAATCGAGTTGGCTGCGATTGCCGATGCATGCGCACGTGCACGCTGGATCACCGGGGACGACCAATGGGAGAAATGGCTTCATCGTGCAGTCGACTGGTTCCATGGTCACAACGATCTCGGCGTACCGATGATCAACTTCGATACGTGGGGCGGTTATGACGGACTATGTGAAGAAGGACCCAACCTGAACCAAGGTGCGGAGTCGACGCTCGCCATGGTCGCGACCCTTCAGTATGCGCCAATGCTCGAGTCACTTCGAACGTGAGTCTCGCGCGACGAACGAGTATCAGACTCGCGCCGGACCCGCGGCGCGTGTTCAGTCGTATGTTCGTCGCCGGTCAAGAGGACTTCGGCTCTCGCCAATCGCGCACGAGCCTCGTCATCGACAGAGTGTTGGCATTGACTGATGATGAAGTGCGTGAGGCACTGGACGATGTCGGTCGTCGGTTCACCTTGCGCCATGGAGACTTGTCCTATTGGCTCGATGTTCATGCACACCGTGTGACGAGCCGACTAGATCCGACCTGGGACGTGAGCGAAGACCGATGGCGACTGATGGGTGCATTCTTCACACATGAGTTCTCTGTCGAAGGTGCAGCCCTCACCAACCCGTCGATTGTCCCCCATCCAGATCAACACGGCATGGATGGCGATGAGGCCCGCTTCGTGATGAGTGTGCGCGCAATCGGCGAAGGCCATCGTTCGTCGATTGGCTTTCGCACCGGAATTGTCGATGGCAAGGGACGGGTACGGCTCGACGTGGCACACCCTCACCTGCACCCGGGCATTCATGGCGACTCGATGTTGCATCGCAAGGCCTTTCAAGGACTTCTCGAGGACGTGAATGACTGGGGCGAAAATGCTCGCTACGTGCTCAGCCAGCTCGGCGAAGAGTTCTCTGAATCCGAACTTGAAGAACAACTGAATCGACTGCACCACGATCGCGATGCATATCGCTATGCCGACGACACGATCACCCACTTCCGCATGATCATGGACCGTGCATACACCGTGCGCTTCCCCGACACTCGTGACTTGTCCGAGCGCATTCTGTGGCCGAATTCCGAGGCCGAACGTCGTGGTATGGAAGATGCACGTTTTGTGTTGTTCACACACACAGACGGCACGAAGGAGTACTTTGCCTCTTACACCGCTTTTGACGGCACGAACATCTCGCAACAACTCTTGCGAACAAACGACTTTTTGTCATTCTCGACATTCCCCATCTCCGGGGCTGCGGCACATGGTAAGGGTCTCGCTTTGTTCCCCCGCAAAGTTGGCGATCGATACGTCGCGATGACGCGCGCAGACCATGAATCAAACTGGGTCTCCTTTTCAGACGATCTTGAATACTGGAGCCATGCCACACAAGTACAGCGTCCCTTGAGGTCCTGGGAGGTCATCCAGTTGGGTAACTGCGGTTCTCCGATCGAAACCGAGGAGGGCTGGTTGGTTCTCACTCACGGCGTGGGCGCAATGCGCACCTACAGCATCGGTGCGATGCTTCTCGATCTCGGAGACCCATCTGTCGTGCTCGGCACTCTGGATCAACCACTGCTCACACCGATTGACAGTGAACGTGACGGCTACGTACCGAATGTCGTGTACTCGTGTGGCTCGATGCGCCATGGGGACACGCTCGTGCTTCCCTTCGGAATCTCAGACCACCATGTGGGTATCGCCACTGCGAGTATCGACGAAGTGTTGTCACACCTCACGCGAACATGACGTACGGTGAGCGTGCCATCGCTTGCTACACCTCACGCGCGACGTGCCGTCGCTTGCTACATGTCAGGCGCGACGTGCCGTCGCTTGCCATGGCACAACGTCCAGGCCGACGCCCTTGTACAACGAGTGCAACAGACTCGCTTGCTCGACGCCCCACTGCGAGCGCACCAGCGCACACATCTCCTGGCGAAAAAGCCGACCATGAGCCGCAGACGCAGCCTGCAAATGTGCAACTTCGTGTAGCACAGTCGCAAGGTGAACCGATCGACCACGAAACATCAATGACCTAGATTCACGCTCTGCGTATGCAAGACATCGCCGAGCGGTCGCACCGAAATACACAGCCGGCGGATCCCACCCCTCTGCCATGGCAATTGCTTCGATGGTCAACTTCACTGTGTTTTCATCGAGCACCGCACTTGGCCAGGTGCTGGTGACCACCTCTTCGCACGCATATGTGAGGTTCTGCTCTGACGTACCTGGTCCATACGCAGCCGCGATTATCCGGACTCTTTCGCACAACTCTTTGAGTTCGGCGCTCGAGTCAGGCAGAGTCATGACAGCTCCCCGCGCACTCCGCTGGTGAACGAACGACCAGCCGCCCCGAACCCGCGCCCTGTTGTTCGACCACTCTGGTAATCACCGGAAGCTGCATCGGAGTACGAATAGGTCTTCCGTAGCGGGGGTGCCACCACCTTCATCTCGCTCTCTGCACGTGACATTCGGTCGGCGAGCACGAGACCTGCCCCGGGGGTGTCATGGAGAAATTCGGCGCGCGACGTGGCGAGGGCTTGGCCTAGTCCTTCACGAAACCCCTGCCACCATGCAGTGCGTGCTGAGCGGGAACCTCGCGGAAGAGTGCGTGCACCAAGCAGATCGGCAGCGGTGAACAACGTACGCGCGGCTCTCACGTCAGATGCGCGACCGAAAACAACGAAGACCGACGCGTTGTTCTCGTCGAAGTCGCGGTAACCAGTGCATGAGTGCACTTTTGCAATCTCGTACAGCACATTCGTGCGTTGGACCCGATATGGGCCAGTGATTCGCACTCGCTCCATCGTGATTGCGATGTCGTCTTCTCGCCCAAGCGAAAGATCGTCTTCACCTAGGCCATGTTTTTGCATGAGTTTCGATGCCAGGGCGAGCGCGGTCTCGGCCTCGGCCAACGGCGTGTTGGGGTGGTTGGCCCGGGCCAGCAGTGCGCGGATTTTCTCAATCAACGTCCGCATCCTAGGAAGAGGGTGCCGCAGACCCGCATTAGGGTGGACAGCCATGAGCGGAAAAGTACGGCTTGACATTGACGGTGCCATTGCCACCATCACGAACGACAATCCCGACAAGAAGAATGCGTTCACCGACGACATGGATGCGCAACTCTTCGCAGTTCTCTCCGAACTACGGCAACGCAGAGATGTTCGAGCCATCATCTGGCGCGGCGACGGAACAGCTTGGTCGTCTGGTCGAGATGTCGGCAGCATCGGCAATTCAGCCGGCGAGATGACGCACCACGAACTGATGAACCGAGGACACGAGGGAATCTTGCGCATCTTCGACCTCGATGCTCCGATCATCGTCCCGTTCCACGGATGGGCCATCGGTGGCTCGTTCCAACGTGCACTGCTGTGCGACATTCGCATCGCAGCCGAAGGCACCCGTTTCATGCTTCCCGAAGTCACCCATGGCGTCATTCCCGACACCGGCGGAGTTGCTCGCCTCTTCCAGATGTGCGGACACGGTGTGGTCTCGGACATGGTGCTCACTGGTCGCGTGATGAGCGCGGAAGAGGCGCTCAGCCACGGCGTCATCTCACGCATCGTTCCTGCCGATCAACTCGATGCGACCGCTCGCGAGATGGCCGAGAAGATCGCCGCAGCACCTCAAGCAACGGTGAAAATGGCACGCAAAGTCATCCAACATCTCTCCGAGCATGAAGTGCGCACGTCGATGGCAGACGAGAACGTGTTCCAGACCTTCATCAACAAATCCGAGGACTACGCCGAATTCCGCGCGGCGCGTGCCGAGAATCGCACACCGAAATATTCGGGTAGCTGATGAGTGACGGACCCGCACCGATCGGTCTTCCCGAACCGCCACCCCTCGGGGCATCGGCCCTGCCGGCAGGAACGTATGCCGGAAGCACGGTCTTCATCACTGGCGGTGGCACAGGCCTCGGAAAGGCGATTGCCACCGAATTCGCCCGACTCGGAGCAAACATCGTCATCGCCAGCCGCAAGAGCGACCACCTCGAGGCCGGCGAGAAGGCAATCACCGATGTCGGTGCGAAAGTCCTCACAGTGTCGTGCGACATTCGCGAGCCCGAGCAGATTGCAGCAGCATTCGATGCCGCCACCAATTCATTCGGTATGCCGACCGTGCTCATCAACAATGCGGCCGCCAACTTTCCTGTGCTCGCCGATGAGATGTCACCGAATGCCTGGCGAACTGTCGTCGACATCACACTGAACGGCACATTCTTCTGTGCACGCGAGTTCGCTCGCCGCCATCTCGCAGCCGGCACGTCGGGGTCCATCATCAATGTCGGTGCCACCTACGCCTGGACCGGTGGACCTGGTTTCGCACACTCGGCCGCGGCCAAAGCAGGTGTGAAGAACATGGTCGAGACACTCGCCGTCGAGTGGGGTCCATATGGAATTCAGGTGAACGGACTCGTGCCAGGCCTCTTCCCCCACGAGGACATGACCGCCGACATCAAGGGCAATCTGAAGGGGTTGGACGACAAGGGCGACCGACAACCTGCTCTTCGCACCGGACGGCTTCGTGAATTGGGCTGGGCTGCGACATTCTTGGCGTCTCCCTATGCCCGTTTCGTAAGTGGCCACACCTTCGTGGTGGACGGTGCAAACTGGCAACGACGTTCGCTGACCAACCCACCTGTGGTGACCGTGCGCGACCAGATGCGCCCAGCCACCTGACCGGGACACGACCACGAGGGACAAAAAAGCCCGATGAAATGGGCTCAAATCCACCACTCGCCGGTGTGGGTGTAATAACTTCGTCCGCATGAAGAAGCGTGATCTCATTCAAGCTGTAGGTATCCACGCCGATGTCGATAACAAGACAGCGGCCCGAGTAGTCGAAGGAACGATCGACGTCATCCTGGCAACTGTTGCCAAGGGTGAAGTCGTGAACATCTCCGGCTTTGCAAAATTTGAAAAGAAGCGTCGTCCGGCGCGCATGGGTCGTAACCCAGCCACCGGCGAGCAGATCAAGATTGCGGCAAAAACCGTCGCAAAGATCACGGCACTGAAGGGCTTCAAGAGCATTGCTCTCGGAGTTGCTGCAGCGCCAAAGATCAACACCAAGCGTCCAGTGGCACCCGCCAAGCCGGCTCCGAAGAAAGCAGCACCCAAGAAGGCTGCACCTAAGAAGTCAGCCAAGAAGGCCGCTCCGAAGAAGTCAGCCAAGAAGGCTGCATCCAAGAAGAAGGTCGCCAAGAAGGGTGGCAAGAAGCGCTGAGCTTCGAGTCTTCGAAAAGGCCCACCCGAAAGGGTGGGCCTTTTCATTTTGTGACCGCATCTTCACTTAGATTGAGTACGTGGCCTTTGGTCTGCACTCTGTCACCGATCAACTGAGATGGATCGCGCGCAACACCCGTCGACTCGTCGTGACACTCGTCGGTTTCTCCATTCTTGGCGCGGGCCTGGCCATGCTCGTACTTCCCGGCCCAGGCATCATCGTCGTATTGTTCGGCTTCGCGGTTCTTGCACGCGAGTTCACGTGGGCCGAGCGCGCCCTTGACAAGACAGCTACTTCTGCTGCATCAGCAACCACGAAAGTCACCGCCACCAAAGTTGGAAAACTCACACTCGCCGCATCTGCGCTGAGCATGATCATCGGTGGTGGAGTCGTCATGTTCATCTACAGCGAGCAGAAAATTGTCGGCGCGAGCGTCACGTTCGCTGGCATCATCGCTCTTTCGACAGTTCTCCCTGCTGTCCAGCGTTGGTTGAATCGCAAGGTCAGCGCACGTGAACGACACTGACGCCATTCGACACGTGCTCTACACATACTGCCGCGGTATCGATCGTCGCCGACTGGACATGGTGAAATCGTGCTACCACCCCGATGCCACTGACCATCACGGCGACTATCGCGGTGGTGTCGACGGCGCAATTGCACACTTTGAGCGTGAGCTGGCCCGATGGGACTCCACGAGCCACTTCATCGGAAACGTGCTCATCGACATAGACGGAAATCACGCGCGTGTCGAAAGTTACGCGCTCGCCCATCATCGTCGTGACACCACTCCCGACAAAGTCGGTATCGACTTCGTCGCTGGTGTTCGCTACGTGGACGACTTCGAACAACGCGATGGCGAGTGGCGGATATCAACCCGAGTAGTGGTCGTCGACTGGACTCGAACTGACGAGTTGTCTGACCGAGGTTGGACTCGACCCGCGCACTATGCGCAGCCTGGCCGCGAAGATGACCCGGTGTTCGCGACCGTCTTGCGGTCGATCTAGTCCGTCAGCGAACTAGTTCTTTTTCGCTGCTTCCGGCTTCCACTCACGGAAATAGTCCG
>Ga0129333_10005345_pt1 | contig 12053 bp, 16 predicted proteins | sample CPB6_08_DNA_FD_94474 | JGI IMG/M metagenome (GOLD analysis project Ga0129333, IMG submission 94474) | Freshwater to marine salinity gradient microbial communities from Chesapeake Bay, USA - CPBay_Sum_0.6_0.8_DNA | ecosystem: Environmental > Aquatic > Marine > Coastal | place: USA: Chesapeake... | reverse complement strand
TCCTGGACCACAAGGACCTCAAGGACTAAGAGGCGAAAAGGGTGATAAGGGTGAAAAAGGCGACAAGGGTGATCCTGGAAAAGACGGCAAGAGTGGCAAAGATGGTAAGGATGGAAAACCAGGTCCAACTGGTCCAAGAGGTCCTGCAGGAGAAAGTTCTTTGTCCTCGTCTGGACAGCAGGCTGGATGGGCTTCATATTATAATCTAAATAAAAACATATTTAAGTTAGGAGCACTGCAGGGAGAAGATGGCTGGGTAAGTGTTTGGGTGGATGGCCAGGGTAATGGAACAAATCAAAAATATCTGCCAACAGACCAAGTAAGTCTATGGAATTCAAACAGCAGAATGCTTAACTTCAAAGGTCTTAAGGAAGGATCTCAAGTTTTTGTCACTTATAATTTTGATCTTACAACATATGCCAATAATACTGAATTATGGATTAGAACATATTTCCCCAATATAAATATTGATATCCCACAGTTTGTGGCATCTCTTAAATATCAATTTACCTATAATATTTATGTAACCCAGCACTTCTTTATAGAAGATAAGAAGATGCTCACGGCAGGAGCCATTCCTCAAATAAGAACAGACTACGATGCCTCTCTATCCATGAATTCTATCTATGTCAGCGTGGTATAATAAAGCAAGGAGGAATCATGGCATTTCCAGGCACATTAAATATTAACTATTATAAGGGCGACACTTATGAGTTTCGCATATACCCAAAAAATTCTGACGGCAGCGTTTTTGATCTTACCCCATATGGAAATGCTTCTTTTACTATTTCCACTGTAAGAGGATCTGCTGGAGCATCTACTGCAGTTGAAGCATTTGCACAAGTTTCTGAAGATGGAACATACCTGCTATGCGTTATTCTTCCAGGACAAGGCGGAAGTCTTAATGCAAACACTTCGTATGTATACGATGTTCAGGTTAGAAGATCTGGACCTCCATATGAAAAAGTTTATACTTTAGTAACTGGAACAATCACGGTACAAGATGATGTAACTCAAGGTGTACCAAGTATAGATTCTGGAAATGTTAAGTATAGAGTTATTTATATAGATACAGCAAATACAAGCGGAACAATTCCAAAAGATACTACTCAATACACTCCAGGTCAGCAAGCAACAATATTAACTACTACTTTAAGTAGACCAGGATATACACTTGCTGGATGGAACACAAATGCTTCTGGTACTGGTACAACTTATCTTGCTGGTAATACAGTTACTATGCCATCCTCTGATTTATTGCTTTATGCAAAGTGGACGGTTAATCCATAATGGCAGAAGTAATTCTTGCAAACGATAGTTTAACTGTTTTAGGAGGACCTGCTTCTATAGACGTACAGTTAGATTTTGGTCCTGAAGGTGATCGTGGAAGTTATATTTATACTGGAGAAGGGGATCCAAATCTTCCTTCTACTGTAATAGGACAAGACCCAGCAATTTTTGATCTTTATATAAATATATTAAATCCAAATCCAAATGATGCTCTTTTTGCACAGACAAACGAAGACTATCTTGCTCTTTATCAATATCAAAACATAGATGGAGAAAATACCTGGGTAAAAATTGTAAAACTGATTCCTAATACCTGGAGTTCTAATAGGTCCCCGACATTTGTTAATGGACAAGTTCAGATAAATATACCAGTGGTAAGCATAGTTTCTTCTAGCCAAATGGCAAACTTATCTGCTTCAGATTTTAATATTCAGCATAATATTCTAAACTCCAACCCTACCTCCTCTGCTCTTTCTGTAGGGGCTTTGGTTACAGAGGGAGACACTATTGTTCTGCCACTTACAATAAAGGCTGTAGAATATTCAGGAGGAACTTGGTCAAATCTTGCTGGCCAGAAAACAGTTCATCTATTTATTACTATGGTATAATCTAAAGAGGTGATTTATGGCTGCTGAAGACATTGGTGCTTTATATAACACCAAAATGCCAGGTTATGACGATGCTGCGGATATCCAAGAGGCATTAAAGTTATTCTTGTATGGTTCAACAACCTATGACACTGCCAATACAAATCCTTCAAATCTTCCTAATCCATCACTTGCAAGACATTTAAAAGATCTTCGTGATGACATAACAGTTTTAGAAACTAATTCCCCAGGATCAGATTATGCGTCTACAGAACCAGCATCTCCACAAGATGGTTTTATCTGGGTAGATGCTACAACAACAGCGCCTTCAATTATTAATTTTGCAACAGCGGTATATTCAAATCAAGAACCAGAGTCTGGTCTAGTTGATGGATTAATTTGGGTAGATAAAAGCGCATCTCCAAAACGAGCATACATTTATGATGCAACTGAGCAAGCATTTATTCCAATGAATGAATTGCAAAATGTTGTTGATGCATCTGGAGATTTGATTTATGGAACTGCAGATAACTCTATTGATAATTTACCAATAGGTGCTAACGGACAGGTTCTAACAGTTTCTTCTGGCCTACCGTCCTGGCAGTCTCCTAAAGCATGGAACTTAGTTGGATCAGGAACATTAAGTGGATCATCATTATCTGTTTCTGGTATATCTGGAGATAAAATTTATATAGTATTGAAAGACTGGAGCCATGATGACGCTACAGATTCTGCCATGATAAGTATTAGATTTAATAATGACGCAGGTCCAAATTATGTTAATACTGGTGGAGTTATTTCTTCCAGCGCACTGCATTCCCCTACATTTGCAGATAATATAACTCACGACATGACAATTGCTATAGACCTTTCAAATACCGCTGCAGCACTAAAGCCAGTGTCTACTATAGCAAAATCTTATCAGTCTGGAGTTCAATACTTTGGTTATTATAAAAATACCAATACAATAAACTCTGTGCAATTATTTTTAAGCCCTTCAGGGTCTTTTGATGTCGGAACTTATGAGATATGGAGTTATAACTAATGGCTAAAATTCCACAAACTCCTAAAATAAAAGTTGTAGACCTGATCGAGGGTAGCGAAGAATTAAGAGATATGACTGATATAGAGGCAGAATCTTATAGCGCCTTGCTAGAAGAATCAAGCATTATTATTCAAAACGAAAAAGATCAAGTTGCTAAAAAAGAAATAGCAATTGCAAAACTAGTATCTTTAGGATTAAGCGAAGAAGATATAAAGGCTATGGGGTTATAGGATGGCCATTAAAGATACTAACGGAAAGATAGCATACATATATGATCAGGCAACCAATAAGTGGTATGCCATTTCTGGTGCTATAAACACCGCTGCATCTTATACTTGGACAGGAACTCAAACTTTTACAAACACGGTAATAGCAACAGATGTAATTCATGCTAAAGCAGGCGTTAATAATTTCTTAAATCCAACATTAAGAGACTCTGCTATTCAGTCTCCTATCAATGGTTTGGTAGTCTTTTTAAGACAAGATTCAAGTGGCAATACAGTAAATAGACTTCAATATTATTTTAATGGATCTTGGAGATGGATAGATGATGCTGTATTATTTACACCACAAACAAAAACTTCTAGTTTTACTATAGATATAGATCAGCCAGGAACTACTGTAAAAGTAAACTCATCTTCCCCAATTAATATTACAGTTCCACCTAACTCATCAGTACCATTTGCTATTGGGCACAAAATTGATTTTTATAGGCTTGGTTCTGGAGATGTAACTTTTGTTGAGGGTAGCGGAGTTACAATTAATAGTAAAAATTCTAGCAAGCAAATTATTTTTCAGTATGGTGTTGCAACACTAACAAAATTAGATACCAATACTTGGATTTTAACTGGAGACTTAGTTTCAACTGGAGGATCAACTCCAACAACTCCAACCCCAACTGCAACTACTACCTCATCGCCAACTCCAACAGCAACTACCACTTCAACTGTAGTTCCAAGTTACAATGTAGTTTATAACTGTAATGGAGGAACTGGATGCCCATCAAATACAACACACAATGGATCTTATGTAATTCCTAATACTGTTCCAACTAGAAGTGGTTATACATTTAATGATTACGTTGTGTCTTCATCATCTTGTACATTCCCATCTACAGTGCCAAATGCACTTAGAGGAGAAACAATTACTTGCTCTGGAGATATATCATTAAGTGCACAATGGCTATTGCCTACTCCGACTACAACAGTTGTAACTCCTACAACAACAGTTGTAACTCCTACAACAACAGTTGTAACTCCTACAACAACTAGCACAACTGCAGTAACTCCTACAACTACTACGACTTCTCCTACCGTAACATTTTCCTCTTTAGTTCCTACAACAACAACAACCGCAACTGCAGCACCAGTAATTAATTCTATGACTGAGAGTAGCGATTGTACAACAATTACAATTCAGTGGACTGGATCTAATTATCAATCATATGCAGTAACCAACTCAACTGGATGGACAGACCCAGTATATGGAAACGGTCTTGGAGGTTCTGTAACCCTAACAGTAGGAACATGTGGAACTTCAAAGACTGCAACACTAAGACTTTACTCTGGACTAAACCAGACTGGAACACAGGTATCTCAAGCATTTACTATAATTACAACAAGTTGTGCAATATGTAATGCACCTACTACAACTACTACAGCAGTAACCCCAACAACTACTACAACTACAACAACTACAACAACCTCAGCACCATATTGGTACACAGGTTGCTGTAGCACTACAGGGTCTCAAGTAACTGGCACTAGCCAGACTAATTTTGGCGAAGCATATACTGGCATGACAAATCAGTGTTCTGGAACTGTAACAAATCAGCAGAGTGGAAATTATGGAACAATTCCTTCGTTAAGTTGCCCAGCACCAGTTACACCTACTACAACTACAACTAGTACAGCAGTAACACCTACAACAACTACAACTACAAGTGCACAAGTTGAATATTATATTGGAACATCTATATGTAATGCAAATACAGGATACTATGTATCCGCCCCAGCCGCTGCTGGACCTTACTATGCTGCATCAATGCCAGCAGATGTAATTAGTGGACCTTCAACAAGTAGAGAGAAGACTGTTTACAGATCAACCTATGCTGAAGCACTTTCTGCTGCTGAAAATGCTTCTTGCGTTGTTGCACCTGCTACAACTACAACGACACCTACAACTACTACAACTGCGGTAACACCTACAACTACTACAACCGCACAAACATGGTATTGCTCAACAACAGACTTAGGTCCAGATGGAATGTATCAAGGAACATGGAATGCTGATGTATCTTCAGAACAGTGTGGAGTATATAAGACTGTATGTCAACTTGGATCATATCCTCCATATCCTTCAGTTCCTCAATGTCCTACAACAACTACGGCAGTTACTCCTACAACAACTACAACTAGTGCAGCAGTTACTCCTACCACAACTACAACTAGTGCAGTAGTAACACCTACAACAACTACAACCACAACAGGATATCCTCCACTATTGTCTGGATATCATCTATGTACCCCAGAAGATGTTCCTAATCCTTCAAGTCCATGTACCGCTGCTGGACAATGTAAACTTGATGGAGCATCTGGAGCAGCATGTAGCGCTGGAAGTTGTGCTAACCCAGGATTAGTATACTCAATTGGAGGAACAGCAACCTGTGACTCTGGCTGTGTAGAAACTTCAAGCGGTAGCGGAACTGGCGGAGGAAGTAATATAACAACTCCTTGCGGAACCTTCTATGCTGTTCAGGGAGTTCCATATTCATGGAAGTGTTGCAATAATGCTTAGTACCATAACTTTAGGAGAAATTTCAAATGATTAAATATGATATATATATAGATAATGAGATTGCAGTACCAGTTATTATTAAAACTATGGATATGTCAGAAGATTATATTCAATCCTGGAATAGATTTTTAAATCTTTTACCTTTTGCTCCGCAGGTAATTGAGTATACTTCATTAGGGCATACTCCAGAATTGGGAGACTCCTGGAATGGAAGTAATTTTGTTTCACAAAATGGATCTGCTTTTGCAGATATAAGCAACAACACAGCCAGCATGAGATATTTTGCTTTAATAGTCGACGGTATAGTAGAATGGATATATCAAATTCAAGACTCTGCAGAAAATCAAGCCTTTATAGCAGCAATTTTAAGTGGCCCTGAGTTTAAACCAGCACTTTGATTTGGTATAATTAATATACAAGAGATAGGAACGGTATGATTAAAGAAGAGTTGGCTCCAGGCATTATGTCTTACATTGGTGTTATGGACGATCCAAAACAATTTATAAGCGATATAGAGGGTTTGGTAGAATTAAATCTTTTAACTTGGAACCCCGCATCACAAAGCGATAGTCCAGATGGTGATAGTTCTGTAAAGAAAAGCGCTAGAGATTGTTTTGCTATATCTCTTCCATCGTATGATAAAAATCCAGAACTAAAGAACAACCATGATGTTTATAATAAAGTGTCAACCCTATTGGATGAGCAACTACTCCCAACAGTAAATGAATATAGAAATCACTATTCTGCAATACACTGGCCAACAAGCGAAGGATGGCAACTTTTAAAATATGGAAAAGATAATCACTTTATAAATCATTATGATGACTCTAAGCAGTGGCCTAGAACACTATCCATGAGTTTTTATTTAAATGATGATTATGAAGGCGGAGAGATTGAGTTTCCAAGATTTAATCTTAAGATAAAGCCAAGGGCAAATCAAATGATCATGTTCCCATCAAACTATGTTTATAATCACTCTGTTCATCCAGTAATTTCTGGAACAAGATATGCTGTAGTTGCGTGGTGGAATTAATATGAAGACTGCTCTAGTTCTTGGTGCTGGTGGTTTTATTGGGTCTCATATGGTGAGAAGATTAAAGTCTGAAGGATATTGGGTTCGAGGTGTAGATATAAAAGAGCCAGAATTTTCTAAAACAATGGCTGATGAATTTATTATTAGAGATCTTTCTGACTATGAAAATATGAAAAAGGTAATTGAGTTTAAAGGATATAGCGGTAATTTCTACCATGAAATTCCTTACAAACTAATAGATACTTTTGATGAGATTTATCAGTTTGCTGCAGATATGGGTGGAGCAGGATATATTTTTACAGGAGAAAATGATGCAAACATAATGGAAAATTCTGCATTAATTAATCTTAACCTACTTAGAGCACAATTAAGACTAAATCAAAAAAATAATGTAAACAAAACAAAAATATTTTATAGTAGTTCTGCATGTATGTATCCTTCTCATATTCAAGAATCTACAGACAACCCTGGATTAAGTGAGGCTGATGCATATCCTGCAAATCCAGACAGCGAATATGGATGGGAAAAATTATTTAGCGAAAGAATATTTCTTGCTTTTAATAAAAACTATAATATACCAGTTGCAGTAGCAAGATACCACAATATTTATGGTCCAGAGGGAACATGGAATGGCGGAAGAGAAAAGGCTCCTGCAGCAATTTGTAGAAAAGTAATTACTGGAACAGATTCTATTGAAATTTGGGGAGATGGAGAACAGACAAGGTCTTTCTTGTTTATCGATGAGTGTATTGAGGCAACCAGAAGACTTATGCAGTCTGATTTCACTGGACCAGTAAATATTGGATCTGAAGAAATGGTTAGTATTAATCAGTTAGTCGATATAGCGTGTTCTATAGAGAATAAGGATTTAAGAAAAATACATGTAGATGGTCCAACTGGTGTTCGTGGCAGAAATTCAAATAATGATCTGGTAAGAGAAAAACTTGGGTGGGATTATTCAATGACGCTAAAGCAGGGCATAGAAAAAACTTATAATTGGATCAAAACACAGATAGGGTAATAATGTCTTTTCTTTTACTAGCACATTGGAACGGTAGATTTGGAAACCGTATGCATCAATACGCATATGGGGCAACATATAGCAATATGCATTCAGTAGATTTTATATTACCTTCTGACTGGGAAGGAACTCATTTATTTAAAACTCAATATCACAAGGTTTTAGATCATGACAATTTAAGACTACACATTAATCAGTCTAGCGATTATTGGCATCAACCAGAAAAGAAAAAAGAATTAATTACAAGTGTTTATCCAGATGCAAAATTTATAGATCCTAAAAATACAGAAGAGTGCTATAAAAAATATGATCATCCTGTATATATAGATGATCTATGTGCATATGGAGATCATATTTATGAAAAAATGTCTGCATCATTTTTAAAAGAGGTTTTTCAGTTTTCTGACCTAGTAAAAAATACTGAGTCATATAAATATTGGGAGGCAAGAAAAGGAACCTATGATGTTGCCCATCTTAGAAGAGATGACATATCTAATCCAGAGTATAACAAGGTTAATGTTCAAGGATATTCTGTAATATCTAAAGATTCTTACTATAAGGCTTTTGAAAAATACGGGGTAGATAAAGAAAGTATATATTGGGTATCAGATGATTATTTAAATAAGTGGCATACAGATAGACCTAAAAAAGAAAGATATGGCTGGAGTTATCCAGTAGGTGCAGAGTATAAACAGCCTTTAGTATTTGATTGGCTAGAGGATTTTCTGACAATATATTTTGCAAGAACTGTTTTTAGAGCAAACAGCAGTTTTAGTTGGTGGGCATGTTTCTTGTCACCTACTGCAAAAATTTATAGCCCAGCAATTGATAAACAGTTGATATATGGAAGAGATGGCTTAATAGAGATAGACTTAGACTTTGTGGAAGGAAATACCCCACATTGGATGTATCATGGTGACAGAATTCACCATATAGATATAAAATAATTATTATGAAAAAGGTTATAGTTACTCTCGTAAAAGGTGCAGATCATCATAACGATTATTCTTTTGTTATTCTAAGAAATAAGTTTATAGAAGAAAATTTAAACTCACCATGTGATGTTTTGATATTTCATGAAGGAGACATCCCATTAGAACGTCAACATTTTATAAGATCTAAAACTAATTTGCCAGTTAACTTTCTTACCATCCCAAAGTTTGAGGCAATTCCTGGAATAGAGTTTGATAAAAGGGCAGAGGGTTTTGGTTGGTCATATAGGAGAATGTGCAGTTTTTGGTTTGTAGATTTTATGAAATATTTGGATGGGTATGATTTAGTTCTAAGAATAGATGATGATTGTATAATTCGCAGCAATATAGATGATATATTCAAAGAGTTATCTGATAAGGTTTGCGTATATGGAGAGTGGTCTGGAGATGGGGCTGAAGTTACAATAGGCTTAAATCAGTTTTCTTTGGATAACATAAACACTAATAAAGAACCAAAGCAAGGACCTTCAGGGCCTTACACTAATATGGTTGGCCTAAACCTTAAAAAAATAAGAGACAAGGTTGAGGTTCTTGACTATATAGATAAGGTTAAGCAATCAAATAACATATTTATATATAGATGGGGGGACCTGCCATTATGGGGAGAGGTACTTTATTACTTTTTTGAACCAGAAGAGTATATGAAGTTGCCTATTAAATATTACCACGGTAGTCACAAAAACTTTATTAACTGGTAGTTGATAGTCTACTCCCTATATGCTATAATTAAAAGATGTCAGAAAACATTCCTAATAGACCAGCAAGACCATGGGACCTATTCAATAAAAATATAGGTCGTGTTGCTACAGATGTAGCAGCAAAAAGATTTGAAATATGCAAGGCTTGTCCTCAATTAATCAAACTTACTGGACAATGTAAAAAGTGTGGATGTTTTATGGAGGCAAAGACCAAGTTGCCAAACGCAGATTGTCCTTTAGGCAAGTGGGGTCAAGAAAAGATATCTTATACAGAGGAGATTAAATAATGAGCGACAGAGATTTTGTGGTTATTGTAGATGATGTGGTTCAGAAGATCTTTTCTGTACCCGTCAATAGTAAGAGTGCGGTAGTTAAGGAAGTTACTGGGTTATCAGATATTGAAGTAGGTAATAAATATAACCCAGTAACCGACGCTTTTTATTGCGATCTAGAAGAACCTTCTAATTAGGAAACTTCTTCATCCATTCTAATGTTCTGGGGGTAAGACCCTTCCATGAACGCCAGTTCTCTCCACCGTTAGACATGTGGTATGCAATTTGTGCATTTATAACTGGATTAAACAAGTCTGCATTATGGTCTAAATTAAACTTGTCACGTCTGTCTGGACCCAGAGCATCAAGCATATTTATTTGAAATATGCCATACGAACTGTCTCCAGTAGAGGTATTGCCATTAAAGGCAAAAGGTCGACCATTACTTTCTTTTTTAGCAACAGCCCACGCCTCCTTAAGATTTTGACCTTCAAAGCCTACTAGTTTTAGTAGATTTTTTAGGTCTTTGTCAGATAGAGTTGTAGCGTTTTGATATTTTTCTAACTGATCTTCTTTAGCCTTAGAAACGACTTTGGCCACTTCCGTGGCCTCGATGGTCTCTTCAAGCAGGATAGTTTTACTATCTAATCGGTTTTCAGAAGCATTAGCAGAGTTTGACCAAACGCCAAACATTGCCATGATGCTGAGTGTGCCAATGATTTTCCTGTTATTATTCATAAAGTTAATCATAGTTTCCTCCTTAGAAACGAAAAACACCTTTTTTAAGGGTGTTGTTACTTCCTAGTATAACACAATTTTGCCTCGCAAGTCAAATCATGAAAAGTGGTATAATTAAAGTCTTATGGCAGAACTATCGAACGTATATGATATTCCTTATCCTATTTCTAGTGATCCAGTAAATGTACATGGTGATATTAAATCATTAGTTGAAAGATTAGAAATTATTTTACCACCACTGGGCGTATCACAATTTCAATTACCAGTATTAAATAATAGTGGTGCTGCTATTTTAGCAGGCACTCCAGTTTATGCAAGCGGGTACACAACAAAAACCACAATTTCAAAATCATTACCAACTACAACACAACCAGTATTAGGATTAGCAAAGACAGATATTGCAAATAATGCAGAAGGCTTGGTTGTTGTTGCTGGTGTAATGGATTCTATAAATACATCTGGCTTTCCAGATGGATCAATTCTTTATGTGGCGCCATCAGGTGGCCTAACACATATCAGACCAGTAAATGGGTCTGGAGCAGTTGGAATAGTTGCATATTCAAATACAAGTGGAATAATTATTGTAGAAGCAAAGGGTAATGGAACATGGGGGGCATTGAAGGCTGGATTAGCCTAATATGATATAATCAAGATATGACAACGCTTAGAGGTTCAGCATCATCTTATGAGGTAGGAAATAAGCCACCACTTGTAAAATGGACATTTGTTCGTGGAGATACTTCTGCATTTAAAGTTTATGTTACAGATGATAATAGAGATCCACTAACAATCGCTGATTGGACAATTTCTATGAAAATTAAAAGACCAACTCTTGCGTCAGAAAAAGGAACAATAACGGATAACGCTACAACAATTATGGCTCTTACTCCAGTAGCAGATGCAAATGATCTCCCAGGAGAATTTACAGTGTCATTGACAGCAGCACAGTCAGTAAGTTTACAGACAGGAGACATTTTTGATATCCAACTATCATTGCCTCAAGATGAGTTGGTTTGGACTGTTGCTCAGGGCAGCATCGTAGTCCTTGAAGATGTAACAGACTAATGGCAAGAGCCGTAATAGTAGATGAATCTTATAAAGTAAAAAGAATAGAAGATAAAGATTTTTCAGTTTTTAATATAGTTCCAGACCATAGACAAGTCCGTATAAATGATGTTTTGCCATTTAGGGTAAAATTTATCAATATAGGGGTTGAGGGTGTAAACCCAAATACAGTGCCTCCAATCCCACTACAAGTAATTGGCTATAGCAACTATATTCTTTAAAAATGTAATATAATTAACAGTAGCATAGGACTATAATGCCTATGAAAAAAATAAAAGAGGATGTTATAATAAGCACATGGCCAAAGTATCAATTCCAACACTTAAGAGCAAGTTTCAGACTGGCGATAGGCCAACACAAGAAGATTATGAAGATTTAATTGATTCCACCTCTGCCCGTTCTACAGACCTAGGGTCTATGGGCAATAATGAAAATACAATTACAGGTATTGAGAATGCCACAGTAATTGATAACTTTGATGCCACAGAGTGGCGTATGGTTAAGTATATTGTTTCT
>Ga0129333_10005344_pt1 | contig 12053 bp, 15 predicted proteins | sample CPB6_08_DNA_FD_94474 | JGI IMG/M metagenome (GOLD analysis project Ga0129333, IMG submission 94474) | Freshwater to marine salinity gradient microbial communities from Chesapeake Bay, USA - CPBay_Sum_0.6_0.8_DNA | ecosystem: Environmental > Aquatic > Marine > Coastal | place: USA: Chesapeake... | reverse complement strand
TGATACCCCATCACCAGAACCATCCCCACCACAAGCACCAATCGACCTACAAGCAGTACCAGCAAATTATAATGTTGATCAATTAAATACTGATACCACAAATCAAACAAATGTTGATAGTATCTCATACTTAAACGAAACAGAGTATGCAAATGATCCAAAAACTAAACCACCAGTTGTAAACACAACTGAATTATATTCATCCACACAACAGGTAACAAATTCACCACCAGTAACAAATGTGGTTGATAACTCTGTTCAAAATACAAGCAATATAATAAACAATTTATATTCTTCTAATAGTAGTTCAACATCATCTATTCTTAACTCCGCAAATAATTTAAGAGCAGATATGCAAACCACATCTCAAAACGCACAGAGATGGGCAGAAGACAATTTAGGAAAAACACCAGAACAAAGAGAATTTGATTCCTTACCACCCGAATTGCAAGCAGCAGAGAAAGAAAAAAGATTTATCACAGTAACCCAAGACAACGGAGAAAGAAAACTTCAAGATTTACAGTCCGAGGTTCCAAAATTAATGACTACTCAGGATGTAGTCTCTGCATCTGAGTCTATAGGCAAACAAACACAAAGAAATATTGCTGCTGGTAGATCCCTTCAGCAAAGATGGGCAGAAGAAGACAAACAAAAATTTATAGAAAGATATGGACAAGAAGCATGGGATAAAGCATCACAGCAGGGATCTCAATATGCAGAAAATACGTTTAATGAATACAAAACAAATCAGTTAAACAGTACACATAATAATCAAAATCTTTCTGTAGAAGCACAAGAGTTTGAAAGACAACAACAAAGAGATTTTGAGCGTTGGGATAAAGGAGAGATTGGTGATGTTAAACGAGAGGGAGAATATGGTGCAGTTGAATCTACAACACAAGTAACATCAAGAACAGATAGTGTATTAAGACAATCTGAGAGAGCAGGAACTGCAATACAAAATTCATTAGATCAAATTAATGAATTACAGATTAGCAGTGATTTTATTTCTTCAAATGAAACCCAATCAAATCAAAATATTTCAGTTGAACCAGTACAAAATCAATTCAATACAAATGTTACAAATTCAACAAACATACCAGAGTCTATTGTTAACACAGAAGTAACCGAACAACCAAATAGTTCGGTTACCACCACATCAACAACTAATACCAGCAACAATCCTGTCAATGTACAAAATAATACGACAACTAATGTAACCAATCTTCAAAATAACACAACGAGTAATACCAGCAACAATCCTGTCAATGTACAAAATAATACGACAACTAATATCAGCAATGGTGTAAATGTTGTTACAAATAATATTTCATCTGACACTTCATATGATACAGTAGAAGAGATAAGAGCTGGTAAGGGATTTGGTGGCAACAATCCAACAGGTAATACCACAAATATAACAAATAATATAGACGAACTAGCAGACACCTATACACCATCAAAAATTGAATTTTTGTCACCCGATCAGATGTTTGAACAATTTTTAAATATGAACACATCAAATATTTCTGGCGATTCTGTGTCGTTTGCTGAGGATAATGAGTTTTCTACGACTTTTAATAATATTAATAAAAATAATGAAAACAGCACAGAAACACAATTTGAATCTACAGAATCTACTTTGCAGTACGTCACACAAAACACAACAAATAATAATTATAAAACTGTAAGCAATGATGTTGGGCAAACAAACATTAAATATGAAACAGCACCAACTTCAAATGTAGTAAATAATCTTAACAATACTAATTATACTTCATCAGAACAAACACAAAATAATAACACAAATGTTCAATTTGTAAATAACAATCAATTATTTAATCAAAATATAAATCAAATAGCATCAAATAATACTTATTCTCCAATAAGATCTGGAGCAGATGTTAATACGTCATATACCAACGTGACAAATAACCAAACGCAGCAAATGTATGTTAATAATGATGATATGTCAAAAAATATCACAAACAGTTTGGAGAGTTACTTTGATGCGACATATTCTACAAGAATATCTACAATATCAAAGTCTTCAACCACTAATATGTTCACAGAAAATGTAAAAAATACAATTCAAGACATGTTAATTGAAAGGGGATTAGATAAAGATCCATTCATAAAAACAGATATACAAAAAAATCAAAGAAATATGGAAATATCCATGGAAGATCCTTTAGATTTCAAAATGCTTGAACCAGGAGATACTAAAAACATTTACGAAAGTATGATGGTATTTGATCCTGATATAAATGTAATGATTAAAAATATAAACAGTCCTCCGATTTGGAGGACTGCTATTGGTTAAATTGATGTGTTGTTTAATTTTCTGCTAGTTTTTGGAAGTAACTGAGAGCGTCAGTTTCTTCGTCAACATCTTCTTCAACCTTTTTCTTTGACTTAAGTTGTGGTTTCTTTTCTACTAGTTCGTCTGTTACATCTTCAGCAGTCTTTGCGTTTGGTGCAACATTACGAATATCTCCACCAAGAACCTCGTTGAGTCGAGTCTTGAGTTCATCGTAAGTCTTAAAGTTTGATGCATCCACAAGAGGAAGAAGTGCGTATTGTGACTTCCAAATCTTTTCTAGTTTAGCATCGTCATCTGACAGAGCAGTCTGTGAATCAAATTCTGACTTATCGTAATTGGTATATCCACCAACTTTACGAATCTTAATACGGAAGTTAGCACCCTTCCAGAAATCAAATGGATTAACTGGTTCTTCATCATTAAACTCTGGTTTCATTGCTTCTTGAATCTTCTCAAAAATCTTTGTACCAAACTTATAAAGGAATACCTTTCCTTCATTTTGTGGATTTGCTGGATCAGAAACAACATAAATGTTTGCAATATAAGTCAACTTACGCTTACGCTGACGAGCAAGATCCTTATCTGACTCAAGACCAGTGTTCCAAAGTTGATTATTCATCTCTGATACTGGATCCTTCTGACCCAGAGTGGTTAGAGAGTTTTCAATATACCAACCACCAGTTCCTTGGAATGCATGATTGTAAACTTTAACCCATGGAACATCTTCGCCATCTACGGCAGGAAGAAAACGAATAATTGCAAATCCGTTTCCAGACTTATCCTGTTCAGGACGCCAAAAACGGTCATCCTTGTAATCCTTTGTCTTTGTCTGATCTTCCATCTTCTTGATTAGATCTTCCATACCAGACTTAGACTTCTTCTTAAGATCATTAAAACCCATATTTCCTACTTTCCCCAGGGATCTCCCCTGGACTAAATACTTTAGTGGGAACTCCCCACTGGTGATATTGTACATGAATAAATGCCAATGTCAATGAAATGGCAATTTATTTTTAATTTTTGGTAAATAGTTTAAATCTCTAAATTCGTTTTCTAATTTTTCAAGTATAGGTTGATTTAACAACTTTGGGGCAACGGAAAAATCAAAAGAATATTCTTCTAGGAACATAAGGACAGTTTCCATATAAGAAATATTCTTATCTTGTACATATTTTTCAACTTTTTTAGAGAATTCTTCTTTAGATATTGTGTGTAGCATGACATCATTATAGCATAACTAAAAAACAGTTCAATGCTACTAATATATATACAAATAAAGGAAATAATACATGCCTTATACAGCAGACAACATTGAAATTAACATAGCAAATGGCACAGCGGTGCTTGCTACAGACTACGGTACTAGTGGTTATGGATTCACAGCATCTCATGCTCAAATTGCTAAAGTTGTATGGGGCGATGAAAATGTTACATACAGAGCAACTGAAGCGTATCCCTTTCCAGTCAGAGTTTATGGTGGAACTGGAACTGCTCTTGCTGTTTCTGGCACTATTGCTGGTACTGGAGACTTCTATGTTCGTACAAATCCAACTATTCCATTAATCATTAAGGGATCTACATTCACCACAGACGCACCTGTGGGTATTACTGGAAGAATACAGGGTGTGACAAATGGAACCGCTGTAGGTGTGACTGGATATATCAATGTGCTAAACCCAGTTGCAATATACGGAATTAGTGGCGGAACTGCAATTGCTGTTACTGGAGGCAGAAGACTTAACAGTTCAACAGACAGCGTAACTGTCTCTGGCAATGTTGGAATCGCAGGATTGTCTCTATCTGCTGCAAGTCATAGCATTGCAGTGTATGGTTCTGATCTTGGTGGAAAGGTTCTAACAAGAGTATATGGTAGCGACGGTGCTACGCTTGGAATGTCTGGTGATGCACTCAAAGTTGCACTAGTAAATTCTGGAATTAATTTTAGTGTTTCAATGTCTTCTATAGTTGGTGTTACTAATGCAAGTGAAGGTGCATTAAGAGTTCAAGGATATACTGCTGGCGGAACACCAATAACTGTTAAAGGTCAACTTGCTGGCGGTGCTATTGAAGTTGCAGCAACTAGCGCAGTTCCTGTGGGTGTTTGTGGATCAGTTGAAATCAATGACACAGATATAATTAATTCACTTGAAAGTAGTTCTAAACCACTAATTTCAAATCTTGCAACAATCAACTCCAATACCAATAATATTCAAACAATTTATAATCAGTTAAATAGCACAACTGGTGCAAATGTTACGGTAAGAGAAATAAAACGACCAACAGCAGTTGTTCATGGTCAGAAAACAGTCACGACAACTCCAACTTCAGTAGCAAGTGGAGTGCTAAAAGTGGGAGTCACATTAAAAGCACTTAGATCAAACAGTGGACCTGTTTATGTTGGTAATGGTGGAACATTAACATCAGCAAATGGTTATATCTTAGATGCTGGTGATACAGTGTTTATAGAAACAGACGATCTTAAGAAGATATTTGTCCGAGTAGATACAGGAATTATCGCTACAGTAGCGTACATTGCATCGTGAGAAATTCATACTCAAACACTACCAATTACAAACAAGTAACCAATAGAGAAAAACTCGTATTGGTTAGAACTGGTGTATTATATGGTTTATCCTTTGAAAAGGTTAAACAGGAGAGTTCAACATTTAACAGTGGAATAACTTCTATTCCTACACTGTTATTTGTTAATAACAATACTCAATGCTTTTTTGATTTTACAAATCAAACAAATAAAGAAATTGAAAGTAAGATTGAAAACTTTTTCAATAAAGTAGCACCTCTTACAACATTTAATATTAGCAATGCATATTATTATAATACCAATACAGAGGAAAGAGCAGATCTGTCTGGACAGTATGTATTTACTGAATATTTTAATGGAATTGTTAAAGCAAACGTGACAAGCATAGTGTCTCTTTCTCAAGGTGTCACTAGATATGATAAAAAATTCTTTGAAGAAATTCCTTTGATTAAAGTTAATTCTTTAATTTCAACCGAAACAAAAGACATAACTATTATTCGCAATTTGTTTGGAGCAAACACAAAAAATTCATTCAACTATCTTGGGTTGCAAGTTGGTGATTTTATATCTCTAAGTGAAGCAGAAAACAAATATGAAGTTGTGGAAATATTAATTGACCCAAATGGAATAGAAACAATTAAAATTAAAGGCACGATTGATATAGCAAACTTAGTAGACACAAAAGTTTTAATTAATGTGTATATACGGTATACTGATCAATATTCTGCAGAACCAAATATAAATGAAACACAATTAGGTGCATGTGTTCAAACACAGAATGGAGTGATTATTAAATGTATGGAAAATCACACTGTATCCCAGTGTAGATTCAGATCCAGTTTTAATGATCAAATTGATTCAACTATAAGTTTTGATTCTTTCTGTGCCACACCCGAAACCGATACTGCTGTAGAAAAAACAAACACTGATAAACTAATAGAAATAACAAATCTGCTTGCAACAAATATTGCAAAGTCAACTTCAAATATTTCTAATGTTGCTGGTCCCGTAAACCGTAATGGAAATTCTAGGACTGGATTCTACGGCAGAGGTTAGCGTTTGCTTTGCACCCCAGTTATATGAATCTGCTGACTTGTAGAAAATGCACGTTTTTGCTGTATAATTTCATTTACCTTTTCTGTTGCTTCTTCTTCATTATTCGCTAAAACAGAAATAGTGTGAAAGATTACTTGCTCCGCGTCTACAGTATATAACTTCATGATAACCTCCTAAATGAAATTGATATGTGTTGGAATCAGTTTAAATTTATCATATAACTCTTTGTTCACCAAGTCAAATGTTTCTTTGTTCTCATATAAAACAGAAAGGGTTACGGTGTCTGTTGAAACACCGTAACCCAATATTTTGCAGTCTGCTTTTGATTCTAAAAATCTTTTAGGTTTACCACTTAAATCCAAGAAGGAGTAAATATAAGTTGTTTTTAGCATCAAAATTATTTATCAAAATCAACGCTTTCGCTTATCATTAAACTCACGACTGACATTATCGATGTCGATGCGGGTGTCACGATTGCAATCATCAATGTAACGATAAACTGCATCAAAATCTCGACGGAAATCTTCTGAAATGTTTTCTGAATCCTTCTTGAGTCTTTCAATATCGTTCATGGTATTGAGGGCATATCCAAGGAACGCAATAAAAATTGCAACAGATCCAAATGCATTAAAATTTGCAAGTGTTTGTGCATTTAGTTGCCCACCACAAAGGTAAGCAAAAACTTGAGTAACAAAACCAGCAGTAGCGATAGCGATATATGTTTTATTGTTTAGCATAATATTACCTTTCTTTACTTCTTCATCAAACAAACGAAACCAAGAATATTTGCTACAGCGCAGTGCTCTAGCATATGAATATCCAACTGTGTCAACTTTAAATACTTTGTATTTTTTTTTCATAACATTCCCGAGAGGACTCGAACCTCTGACCAACGGTTTAGAAAACCGTTGCTCTATCCAACTGAGCTACGGGAATATGTCCATATTATACCATATGAACTCCCCGCTGTCAAGGATTAAAGACTAAGTTTTAGGTTTGAACCTTCTACTAAATTTTTACCTGGGACTACAAGGTTATTTACTACAACAGTCATGTAGTGATCTTCCAGTTGCTTTTGTGCATCAACAACAAAAACAAAATGACGAGTCTCTAGTTCAATGCCACTTTCTTCGATGTCGGCGTAAGGTAGCCAACGAGCGAGTAAAAGTTTACCCTCTGGTGAGGGAATAAGAACAGCAGCGTTCTTTAGAAGTGCCTTTTCCCCCTTACCCTCAAACTGACAAATAATTTCTTCTCCACTAGTCAAACGAACAATTTTCACATCCATAATATTACTCCTTTGTTGTGTGTGATTGTATAGTATGTATACAAAAAGTCAAGAGCGTTTAAAGGGATTCTTTTCGGATATATATCCCATAAAAGTTTCGCTCAAGAAATCTAAAATTTTCAATCCAGTATACCCCATCATAAAAGCAACTGCATACTTTCCATTCTCTTTTACATATTCGGGCGATATGTTTAAAACTAAGGGTGTCATATAAGTTGCACATAAAGTTCCAGCAATTATACACGCTATTGACTTTGCTATGCTCTTTTTTCGATTTTTGATATTTAATATCACTGCTCCTGCAAACCCTGCTATTACTATTCCAATGTCTATTCCGTGCTTAACTAGAGATGAACTGATATCGTTGCTGTCTTGCATATAAAGATCCTTTTTATATTAAAACATACTTAAAAGAATCGTACTAATATGTATATTATCTAAAACCAGGCCTTTCCCATATTCGTTGCCCCATCGCAGAAGCAGGCCAATGTCTTCTTGCAACTTGTTCAGATATAAATTGTTTAAATGATTTCATGGTAGTATATTTATATAAAAACAACCCCCAGATGGGGGTTGAGTCAATTCAGATGCGGGATGACCAATCCCCACTGCTTCAAGCAGCCATGCGCATTGGAGCGCCATTTAAAATTGCCAACTTTAGCATTTAACGAGGGTTGTTGACTACCTCTCGGATATCTCCCTAATGCTCACATCCCCCTGTCGATTCTGTTCGACCCCGTAGTTTGTGACACTATGATGGATTACACCATCTATCTTGCTTTGTCGGTCGATTACTAGATAGACCGTTTTACGCAAGCGCATCTCTTGTCAAGACCGCGTTTCCGTCAGAACGCCAATAGTGTCGAATGGAGTCGGGGGGATTCGCACCCCCGTGCAGTTGGGTAGTTTACACAGATCAACGATATCAAGGTTTATTTATATACTGTTGTAGCGCATCAGTAACTTCATTCAATCTCTTACCAGCAATTGCAATCTCTCCTGCAATTGATCGAAGTTCTTTGTTTGTTTCACCTACAACAAAATTTTTATCAAGGTGAATTGATTTATGCATTTCCTCTAGTTGATTAATGTCATATTCAGTTGGGAAATGCTTAAGACGAGCACTTGCTGCCATACGAACTTGCTTTGGTAGTTTAGGGTATACCGCAGGATCAAGCATGTCAGACAAGAAAGATCTTGCTGCGCGTAAAGAATTGAACATTTCATCAGGTAGTGTCATAAAAGCCGCCTGTGAGATTTGAACTCACGACCTATGCTTTACAAAAGCATTGCTCTACCGCTGAGCTAAGGAGGCAAACTCTCCGAACTGGGCTCGAACCAGTGACATCGAAGTTAACAGCTTCGCGCTCTACCAACTGAGCTATCAGAGAATGGATGATGAAGGACTTGCACCTACGAAGTTAAAAACAGCAGATTTACAGTCTGCCCCCGTTGCTGCTTGGGTAATCATCCGAAGATAATTAACTGAGTGTAAGAAGATATTTGGTGTGATTCATCAGAGCAAGCATTTCATCTCTAAGATTTTGAAGATCGGTGTCGCCTTCAATTACAGATTCTAGTTCTGTATTTACAAACTGAATACCATCATTCATTAACTCAGTTGATGCTTTGCCTTCATAATTTTTAAGTTCTAGATCAAATGTTTTTGTTGCTCTGCGTACACCATTACGACCAAAGTATGCTTCAACAAATTCATCAATTTGTTCACCAAATTTATCATAAAACCCACCCATTGCTTGGTGTTCAGCGTATGATTTGGTTTGCCAGTGATAGATTTTTGCTTGATTGTGAATGTGTAGAAACTTTGTAATGAACATGATTTGTGCCTCACATCTATTTATAATACCCTAACGGGGACTCGAACCCCGACTCACCGCCTTGAAAGGGCGGGGATTTAGCCAGTTAATCTATTAGGGCGTAATACGCTGTCTAGGAATCGAACCTAGTCTTAATCGATTATAAGTCGATCTGAGATAACCAAGACCTCCCACAGCGCGTTGAATGTATTATACTCTATCTTTTTTACTTGTCAAGCACAATCTTTAACTTCTTGGATTTAATTTATTATCATAAACATGCAAAGTATAATCTCTTCTCGCAAGATCAAAATCATGCTCTGCCATCATATTAATAAGTTCATTAATATTTACTTTTGGTTCCCATCCAAGTTGGGTTTTTGCTTTTGTATAATCGCCAATCAAAATATCAACTTCTGCTGGGCGATAATATTTCTCATCTATTTCTACATATTCCTCATAGTCCATTTTGCAATAATCAAATGCTTTTTTGCAAAAATCTCTGACTGATGTAGTTACTCCTGTAGCAATAACATAATCATCAGGTTGTTCTTGTTGTAACATTAACCACATTGCTTCTACATAATCTCCAGCAAATCCCCAGTCTCTTTTGGAATCTAGGTTGCCAAGATATAACTTTCTTTGAAGTCCTTGATATATTTTTCCTACCGCTCTTGTAATTTTTCTAGTAACGAATGTCTCGCCGCGTCGTGGTGACTCATGATTGAACAAAATACCACAAGAAATATGTAACCCATAACTTTCTCTGTAATTAACAGCAAGATAATGAGCATATGCTTTTGCACAAGCATATGGAGATCTTGGATAAAAAGGAGTTGTTTCTTTTTGTGGTATTTCTAATACCTTGCCATACATTTCACTTGATGACGCTTGATAAAATCTAACCTTTTTTCCACTGTTCTGTTGATATAATTTAAATGCTTCGAGCATATTAAGCGTACCGATACCAACAGTTTCACCAGTATATACTGGTGCATCAAAAGATACACGAACGTGACTCTGTGCTCCTAAATTATAGATTTCATCTGGATTACACTTATAAATTAATTTTTCTATTGTGGTATAATCTGTAAGATCACCGTAATGAAGAAAGAATTTCTTATTGTATACTTCAGGATTTTGAATGTGATGTTCCAATCTTGAAGTATTAAATGAAGAAGACCTTCTAATAATACCATGAACTTCATATCCTTTTGCTAATAACAAATCAGCAAGATATGATCCATCTTGTCCAGAGATTCCAGTTACTAATGCTTTTTTCATAACTTGTTTTCTTTAAACAATTCATTGTTATGATCTGCTTCTTCTTTGTCCAATACAATAATCTTGGACTTCTTGTTATTTACATGACCATTTTCATCCTTCATGAAATAATTACTCTTCTGACGATCATCGTCGTGACCCAATCGAAAATTAATTTCTTGAATTCCAATTGAACTTAGAACAATAAAGTCAGCATCGTCACTTGAAAAAAGACTAAGAAATTGTTCTGATGCAGCGAGTGCTTCTTCCTCTGTCATATTGAGAGGAATATCAATGTGTAAACGGTATGGCATAATTAATCCTGTAGAAAATAAGTTAGATCTTCTTTAGCAACATCCATCAGTTGTCCTGATTCGGTGCGAATCTTCACCATCTCGTTGCCAAACAAATCTGTAAACGATTCAACCACGACACAAGTTTCATTTGTTTCTTTAAGTACATATTTCATAAATCACTCCATTCTTTGAATACCATCGTTGTCTGTATAGTATATATCGTCAAATACCTCAAGACACCAAGGGGTGCATAATTCGCATGGTTTTGACATTCTCAATTGACGAAACCGATTAAATCTTACATTGACAAGAGTGAGTTTTAATCCACGGTACTTATAGGGAAGTTTGCGATATGCATCCAACTCAGAATGCATCTCTTCGTATGCATAACCAATTTCTTTTGCCTTTGGATGTGTTTTGAAACAATTTCTGCCAATAGAAAGAAGTCTATTCTTATGGAAGACCAAAGAGATATGCTTCTTTTGGCGTGGAATCTCCAAGCACAAAGGATACGCAAAATTTAAAAGATTATCAAAGTCTGTCATAAAAACAAAGGTGTGGTGTTTCCACCACACCCTCGCGTGTATTGAATTGTTATATCAACCGTTGTTGATCATGAAACGAGAACCGTCCTTGCGGAACCCGTAGGTGCGACGACCTGGATGAGTGTCGCGCATGAAGTAGCGAGTCGTGCTGCCGTTCTCGACAGTCTCAATCTCCCAGTTGCCGTACTGCTCGACCTGTTCGCGGATGTCGCTCATGGTCGCACGGAGGTTCTGAACGCCGTACTTGTTGAGTGCTTCACGGGCATCGATGCCCCAACCGCGAGAGAGATGATTGATGACCTGACGCTTCTTGCTGAGAGTGTTGCTGTTTGCCATAACGATTATCTAAACCTTTCTAAACTTTTGCGACCTTTAAACCATCCGACTTAGCACAGGTCGCGGGTGCTGTCGGTTAACTGGGTACATTATAACAGGGTTTAAGTTCGATGTCAAGTCATTCTGACGCATTCTGAAAAGATTCTTAAAGTTTAAAGTTTAAAGTTCAAAAAATAAGAGTGAGCTATAGCTCACTCTTTGGGCTGTTTGCGGTAGTTTAGCTTCCACAATGCTTTTGCTATTGTTGTCGCGGTATCAAGAACCGCCTCTTCTGAAAGTTCGGGTCTTACCGCATGAAGAACCTCATGAATGATGGTATCCATAAGATCCAGAGGTTTTTGGGATCTTTTTACCCATATTTCTGGTTTTGCTTTCTCGGGTGGATCGCATTCCCCAACATATTGTGATGAAATTTCGGTCGATTTTACAATCTTAACTTTCCAGTTTTTCTTTTTAATTTTGAGTGTAATTTCTTCCTCGGGAACCATGGTATTCCTCCATGTTATGTATTCGTTCACAGATAACAATCCTTGGTATTTTTGTAGTTATGCGAATTCTTGGTGGTAAAAATAATTGTGACAGATATA
>Ga0129333_10005342_pt1 | contig 12057 bp, 25 predicted proteins | sample CPB6_08_DNA_FD_94474 | JGI IMG/M metagenome (GOLD analysis project Ga0129333, IMG submission 94474) | Freshwater to marine salinity gradient microbial communities from Chesapeake Bay, USA - CPBay_Sum_0.6_0.8_DNA | ecosystem: Environmental > Aquatic > Marine > Coastal | place: USA: Chesapeake... | reverse complement strand
GATGATGGGCAAACTGTCGGCTGGCATGGCCCGGCTTGTGGACAGCATCCTCAATCCAACGGTTGACTGGCGCGAGGTGCTCCAGAAGTTTGTCATCAAGCACAAGACCGACGAGCGCAGCTTTGCCCGGCCCAACCGTAGGTTCCTGTCTCAGGGTCTCTACATGCCGAGCCGGACGGGTGAGCGGATGGGTCCGATTGCTTTCCTCGTGGACTGCTCCGGCTCCATTGGTGATGACATCCTCGCACAGATGGCTGCCGAGGTGCGCACTGTCCATGAAGACTTGCGTCCTGAGAAGCTGCACGTGGTCTACTTCGATGCCGAGGTCACCCACTATGACTGCTTCCTGCCTGATGACACTGTGTCCATCAGCTTCCATGGTGGTGGCGGCACTGATGTGCGTGCTGCCTTCGACTTCCTCGACGCAGAGGGTCATGCTGATGGGCTGGCTTGCACCATCGTGCTGACTGATGGCTACACCCCTTACCCTGACGGCTGCAACACCCCGGTTATCTGGGCCATGACCACTGACATGAACGCTCCCTTCGGTGAGCACTGCCGGGTGCGTGTGTGATGAGCAAAGCGAAGAAGTCCACAACGGGGTGGCGGCGGCGCTACGTCGTCACCAAATTCGTCGTCTCTAAGACTGTGACCGTCCTGCTCTTGCGGGGCAGGATGCGTAGAGTCGATGCGCTCACCGTGAAAGGCTTGGTGGCCACGGACAAACACGCAAAGTGGGAGTGGGAGATCGTGCCTAACCAGCCGTCCTTTTATTACACGGTGCAGACCCAACTGTTCGAGGCGGCGGAGCGGCCAGAGATGCTGGCCCATCTGGCAGTTCTACGGATGGAGGGCTACGCGCTATCTGGGGAGGTGCCCTCATGGTAGACTTCCCAGAAGGCTACGGCTTCGAGCCGGGTGGCAGGGCCAAGCTGATGCAGGAGAGCTTCTTGGTGGACATCGGGGTGTTCGCTCGTAGGGCCAGTGGCCGGGTGAAGGCAGATCGCAACCGTTCACCCTTCGCCTTCGACCCTATCGGCCATATCATGAAGGAGGACAACGGCACGCCGCTTCGTGGTATACTATACAACGACAGGGCGGCCATACCTATCTCGGGCCCGCCCATCGAAGGAACACTGCAACAGGTGGTGACTGCACTGTGCACGCTCCACCGTATGAAGGGACACATGAAGTGATACCAACTGAACTCTTTGTATCATGGGTGGCGCTGGTCGTAGCCGCCGCATGGATCATCCACCAGTGGCAGGAACTCAGGGATCGTGACGACATCCTCAGAGAAACAGAGACTGCACTGGAGGCAGCGGACAAAACTATCGACTTATACCAAACCATCCTACGGGATGTAGCTATTGGACATGCAACTCTGGAGGTAACCAACGATGGTCGCATCATCGCAACGCACTGCTCTGCTGGAAAAGTATCGCTACATTAACACCGAACACACCAACTGGTGGGACTTTGTTGAGTCTGACTTCATCGAGGACATGAAGCAGGTAGGCATCCAAGTGGACAAGACATACTTCTCCGGCTTCTGGTCACAGGGTGACGGCGCCTGCTTCGTCGGCTGCTTGGACAACGCCCTGACCTACCTCAACCACCACCACGTGGATCAGTTCCCCATGCTTCGCAAGCTGATCGAGATGGGCGGCGGTGTCTGGGCCACCAGTGAGCACCGCGGTCGTTACTACCACTCCAGCAGCGTCAGCATCAATGCCGAGTGCGACCCGTTCTGGCAATGCACGAACCCCAAGTCTGAGCTGCAAGAGGCTGTCATCCAACGCTGGGATGGCATGGTGGACAAGGAGATTGTGGACTTCGAGGCAGCACTGGCTGAGCAGTGGCGCACTTACATGGACGATCTCTATCGCAAGCTGGAGGAGGAGCACGACTACCTCACCAGCGACGACGCTGTGTGGGAGACGCTGGTAGCAAACGAACTTATTGAGGAGACAGACGATGAGGACGCCTGAGATACTCGCCAAGTGCGAGGACTGCCACTGGGAGGGTAACTGCCACCCTCCAGAGAGCATCGCTTGGTCGAACAAGCGACAGAAGTGGCTGTGTGATGAGTGCTGGGGCGAGGACCAAGAGTATGATGCGGTGCGCGACGAATACATAAACGAGGTGCCCTTCGCCTTCGCCAAGGACGCATTGCTAGACCAAGACGAACAGATGCGACGGCTGGTTGCGGCCGCTACCAAGAAAAGAATGGGGGTGCCCCTGACTGCGGCGTCCTCGTCCGACAACTAATCACATCAAGGAGATACACAATGGAACACGCATACCCCCACCTCGTCCCGGTCGAGACCGCTTTGGTCATCGCCAATGTGCTGCCCTCAGGGTCAGCGTTCGGTGTCCGCATGGACAACGGAGAGAACTGCTACATCCCGGTCAACGTCGCCACGACAACGCAGGTGTCAGTAGGCATGGAGGTCACCGCCAAGCTGGTGCCCAACCGCTTTCCTGACAAAGCAGAACGCACGCCTTGGCTGACTGTGTTCCTGTCCCGTAACCCCACCCCTGCTAAGACATCAGTGCCTGTGCAGTATGCCATGCCCTTCGAGCAGTTCGACATCGAGCCCTCGCCCCCGGTGGTTCCGACGATGGCAGACCGGGTGCGGAGCACCATGCGTAAGGGCGGGGTGTGGACGGTGTCGTCCCTCTACTCAGAGCTTGTGCCCGGTAAGGTCAGGACTGACGGCCTGACGGAATACAATGCCATCTCGGTCGCTGTCCGGGCGATGTATGCCAAGGGTGAGTGTGCCAAGTTCCAACTGTGGCGGTCGTCTGACCAGAGCAAGCCGAGCCGGGAGTGGTTCACCTGTCACCCTGACCGGGCTGACGTTGATGAGTGGGAGGAGCAGTGATGCCTGTCTATCGAGTGATTGTCTCGGTCCGCACGCTGGACCACATTGAGCCTGACACCATGGCCAACCACGTGGCCGATGCGGTGTCCTGTTGGGGTGGGCAATACCACCCCGACGACCCCCTGTTCTCAGCGCATGTCAGGAGCAAGGCCACATGCCGGGGGGTCACCATGCAAGACGCAGACTACGAAACATTCTTGGAGGAGAACTGAGATGACACGAGTAACGAACGACCTGCGCCACGCGCTAGAGCTTGCGATTATGAAAGACCTGCCGAGCCGGGACTACGCCAAGGAGATTCACGCACTGGTTCAGGATATTGTGATGAAGCGGGCACCCGAGCAGGTGCAGGTGCTCTACGCCAACGAGGAGACGCGTGATTATCTGGCACGGCACGCCCTTGATGTCCGCAAGGGCAACCAGTCTGTGCCGATGTATAGAGGCGGAGAGTGGCAATACATCAACGGCCTAGCGGGCGATATGAAAGTCCGCATGGACGACGCCGAGAATGTCGACAGGCTGCCCGAGGGCTCCCTCTATCGGGAGATCGTGACCAAGCTGCACGGGGCTGGCCTCGTCGACGCATACTTCGCACAGGAGGATTTGCGAGTGAGCGTGCGCCAGCGCCTGCGGGCTACCCTGCGTGCCTCCGGCACATTCAAGCAGCTTTATGCGAACCTTGAGCCAGAGCTGCACCACTACATCCCCAAGGATGAGGACAAGGCACAGGTGCCTGCCTGTGTTGCACCCGTGGTAGATGACCTACGTAGACTGGGGGCAGTGCTGCCTTCGGTGCCGAAGGTGGAGGATAACTGATGTTTGGGAGTAAACAATCCGCCGTCCCGTTCCTGCGGGACATGAAGTCCACCGCTGCCAGTGCCGTCATGGTGATGGATGGTATCCGGGCGCTGCCATCGAAGCCGGCGTGCAACTCTGTCTACACAGCACTGGCTGACAAGGATGACCTGAGCGCCGAGGACCTTGAGGTATTGGCCAACCGCATCGGGCGGCTTGCATGGGAGAGGGCACGAGCATGACTGACTTGCAAAGATACACCGACGAAGACCTGCTGCGCGAGTTGGTTCGTCGCAATGGGATTGATGAAGCCCCGGCCTACCGCACCATGCACCGACATGAAGTGCTGATCGGCATCGGCAAGGATCACCACTGCTACATCACTTTTACGGACAGGGATGATGTGGAAGCATTAAAGGAGGAGAGCCAGAATGGACAATGAGAAGATCGTAGAGGCCGTGTCCGACCAGATGGACACGGCGATGGTGGAGATCGCCGAGGCCCTCAAGGGCGCGGTGGATCGGTATGGGGCCGACGCCGTTGAGCTGGCCCTCATGGCCTTTAGGATCGAGGCGGCGCACCACCTGCTGATGGGTGTCCTGCAGCTTGTCGTGGTCTTCCTCATGTGGAAGCTGGGACGCTGGATGTGGACTGCCACGCAAGAAGGATGGGATGCAGGCGAAGACGGTCCGGCAATTGCCCGCGCCATCGGTGTCATCTTCGGCGGCTTCGTCAGCGGCCTCATGCTGACCGCTGGCGTCCTGCGCCTCACGTCCATCTCGGCATGGGTCGTGGTCTTCGGATACCCGGAGCTGCGGATCGCCATCAAGGCGCTGGAAGCTGCGGGGTTGATGTGATGACTGACAGCAGCTTCACGCCGCCGTCGCACTTGCCCGGCATGTCCACTTGGCTGTTTGAGTATGACGGGCCGGATGGAGTCTACGGGATTGTTCTGAGCGGATCGGACCCGCAGCAAATCATCAACGACTGGTGCCTTGAACTGCCCGGAATACGGCTCTGTGGAGAGCATGGCGGCACCGTAAGAACAGGAGAGAACCATGACTGACATCCGCGTTTTAAAGGGCGACGGCAAGCGGGCCGAGAACGTGACCGGGGAACTGCACGACCGCATCAAGGCCCTGATCTATGAGTATGAGGGTCGGATGCCTCTCGCCGCTGCCATCGGTGTCCTGCATCTTGTGGCATACGACATCACACGGGATCACGATGATGGCTGATAACATCGTAAACCTTGACGATCATCGCCCGCACCAAGCGGCCTATGTGGCTTGCCTAGTTTGCGGTCATGACTGGGTGGCCGTGGCGCCGGCTGACATGCTGCACTTCCAATGCCCATCATGCAAGAAGATGGGCGGCATCGTGGTTGAGCCTGACAGCCCTGAGTTTCTCAACTCATACTTCAAGGGCGTCAAGAGTAAGAAGGAAAACATGAGGCGCATCATGGTGGTGCTGAACGCCAAGCGCATGATGGACGAAGGGCTGACATGACCCGCACCCGGCACGACACAAGCCCACAAGCGCAGGCCATCCGCGCTGCCGGATATGTGCGTGTGCCGGGTGGCCTATGGGCAACCCAAGAACAACTGGACCTCATCATGTATATGCTGAGGCCCAACCTAGACCACATCTACAAGATCAAGGAGAGACACCGGAATGAGTGGCCGGAAGAAGATTACTAGGGACATGACCAAACCCCCGCTCGAAGAAGGCGTCAAGTCCGATGGCGACAAGCTGCGCTTCGACCTGATCCCACCTGAACTGCTAGAAGAAACAGCACGAGTGTTGACTTACGGTGCTGTTAAGTATAGTGAACGTAACTGGGAGAAAGGCATGGCGTGGCACCGTCCGTTCGGTGCACTCATGCGACACATGTGGGCGTGGTGGGGTGGCCAAGACAATGACCCGGAGACCGGGTATTCGCACCTCGCACATGCAGCATGTTGCATTGCGTTTCTTATTTCATACGAGCGCCGTGCAATAGGGAAAGACGACAGGCACAAGGTAGGGTGAGACAAGATGAATCCAGATGACATGGAAAACGCGGTACGCGCACATATTACAGTGCCGGATGCGACTATACACCTGAACAAAGACGTAGCGCGTATGGGTAGTCTGATCTCGGCAGAGCTAGATAGTAGGCTTGCGACATTAGTAGCGACGCGTGCGCTTGAGATGCTGTCAGCTAAGAGCAACATGTCCACCGCCGGGCTGGTGCAGTTGTTGCAGTTCCTGTCGGAGGATCATGAGACGCAGGTGAGATACACAGCGTGGCGCGCAGCGCGGCGCCTCAGGGGGGATGTGGTGTAATGGACATCGTAACTATCGACTTCGAAACTTTCTACGACAGGGAATACTCGCTGTCCAAGATCACGACAGAGTCCTACGTCAGGTCTGATCTGTTCGAGGTGATCGGGGTGGGCGTCAAGGTGAACGACGGGCCCGTCGATACCTACAGTGGTGACGACGTGGGCAGGTTCCTCAACTCGCTGGACTACAGCGACAAGGCCATCCTCTGCCACCACACCATGTTCGACGGGGCTATCCTCTCGTGGCACTATGGGATCAAGCCTAAGCTGTGGCTGGACACGCTATCTATGGCACGTCCTCTGCATCAGGCGACGGTGGGCGGCAGCCTCAAGGCACTGGCCCAGCACTACGGGCTGGGCGCCAAAGGCGAGGAGGTCATCCAAGCGTTGGGCAAACGCCGCAGGCACTTCTCCCCGGCAGAGCTGGCAGCCTACATGAAGTACTGCGCCAACGACATCGAGCTGACCTACCAGCTGTTCAAGAAGCTGCGCAAAGGCTTCCCCATCGACGAGCTTCGCATCATCGACACTGCCATCCGGATGTACACCGAGCCCATGGTGGAGTTGGACGAGGACAAACTGGCCGCGCACCTCGTCGTGGTGCAGGCAGAGAAGCAGGCGCTGCTCGACACCCTTGGTGGCAAGGGCAAAGAGTACATCATGTCGAACGATAAGTTCGCCAAGCTGCTGCGCAAGCGTGGGGTGGAGCCACCGACTAAGATCAGCGGCACTACGGGCAAGGAGACTTACGCCTTCGCCAAGACCGACCTCGACTTCACGGCGCTGCAAGATCACCACGACCCCGTGGTCCAGACACTGGTGGCCGCACGGCTCGGGCTCAAGTCCACTCTGGAGGAGACGCGCACAGCAGCACTGCTCGGGGTGGCAGACCGGGGGCGGCTGCCCATCATGCTCAACTACTACGGCGCCCACACTGGCCGCTTCTCTGGTGGGGACAAGCTGAACCTACAGAACCTGCCCCGTGGTGGTGTGCTGCGCCATGCCCTCCGGGCACCCGAGGGCTACAAGATCATCAGCTGTGACAGCAGCCAGATCGAAGCCCGCATGGTGGCCTACCTCGCCGGGCAGAGCGACCTTGTGCAGTGGTTCCGTGAGGGCCGGGATGTTTACTCAGAGTTTGCTACCGTGTTCTACGGCCGCAAGATCACCAAGGCTGACAAGCTGGAGCGTCACGTGGGCAAGGCTGCCATCCTCGGGCTGGGCTATGGCATGTCGGCTGACAAGTTCTGGCTGACGCTCAAGCGGGGCAAGCCACCCGTTCACCTGCCAGAGGAGGACGTGGAGCGTCTGGTCCGCACCTACCGCACAGGCTACCACCAGATCGTCAAGCTCTGGGGTGAGTGTGGCTACGCCCTGTCCAGCATGGTGGCTGGGCGCAAGGGGCGGATCGGTAATATCCTGACCTACGATGCTGATGGCATCTTCCTGCCCAACGGGATGAAGCTGCGCTACCACGGGCTGCAAGCCAACGACCGGCAGTTCACCTACATCCAAGATCGCCGCATGTTTGACCGGGCGATGAAGGCCCGGCTCGATGGTGCCAAGGTGAGCACGGAGAACGACCTGATCCCGGGGCAGACCCGTCTGTTCGGGCAGAAGGTGGTGGAGAACGTGACCCAAGCACTGGCACGCATCGTTGTGGCAGAGCAGATGCTGGCGATCCGAGACGCTGGCTACCACGTCGCCTTCCAAGTCCATGACGAGAACGTCTGCATAGTGCCTGAGGATCAGGCCGAGCAGGCGGAGAAGGACATTGTCGAGATCATGTCCACCGCCCCGACTTGGGCACCCGACTTGCCCGTGGCCTGCGAGGCAGGCACGGCTGACAACTATGGAGACACGTGATGGCACTGGTAGGTAGGGTCGAGACCCGGCCCCGCTCGACAACGTCGAGGGCGACGTATCGGGTGCTGGCGGTACGGTGCCTGCTGTGCGGCAAAAAGAGTACGTTCGGTGTACCAATGGACTACCGCCCTGCAGACGGCGGCAAGTTCATCGCCGATTGCCAATGCTACGACGACGCCCCCGGAGGGCCACACCAAGATGTAAGGATCATACCCAATGACTAAACTCGCTCACTCGTACACCGCCCTCAAGATGTATGAGAACTGCCCCAAGAGGTACTACCACCAGCGCATCACCAAGGAAGTGGTGGACCAGCCGGGCACGGCGACTGTGTACGGTGAGCGGGTGCACAAGCAGCTGGAGGATTACCTCAAGACCCCATCCACTGGCCTGCCCGAGGAGACGGCTGCACTCAAGCCACTGTGCGACACGGTGGCAGAGAGCGCCAAAGGTGGAGGGATGCTGCTCGTCGAGCAGGAGTACACCCTGACCAGTGACCTGCAACCCACAAGCTGGTTCTCCCCGGACGCATGGCTGCGCTTCAAGCTCGATGTGCTCGTGATCCGTGGCAACAACACCGCCGTGGTGGTGGACTGGAAGACAGGCAAGCGCCGCCCTGACTTCGACCAGCTGGAGATGTTCGCCCTCGCTGTGTTCAGCTTCTGGCCGGCAATCACCAAGGTCTCCTCCATGTTTGTGTGGACCAAGGAGAACGCGATCGACAAGGAACTGTACCGGGTCGAGCACAAGGACGAGATGTGGACGCGGCTGATGACGCGCATCCACCGGGTGGAGAAGTCCTTGGAGACTGACAACTGGCCAGCCAAGCCCAGTGGCCTGTGCAAATTTTGCCCGTGCCGCACGTTCTGCGAGTTCGCAGCATGAGCAACGACATAATCAAGGAACTGCAGGGGTCCACCCTGATCCGCGTCGAGGAGGACAGGGACGAGATCGTCATGGTCACGAACGAGGGGCTGGAGGTTACCTTCTACCACGAGCAGGACTGCTGCGAGACTGTCACCATCGAGGACGTGAACGGAGACTGGAATGACTTGCTGGGTGTGCCCCTGCTGGTCGCAGAGGTACGCAGCGAGTCGTCCCCCGGGGAGTGGGGGGAGCATACCACGTACACGTTCTACACATTCCGCACGATCAAGGGCAGCGTCGATGTCCGGTGGTGCGGGTCCAGCAACGGGTACTATTCCGAGAGCGTGGACATGAAGACCCGGAAGCTGGACTTTCGTGACCTTGCCAAGGCAGTCTTGCCTTGACTGTAAAGTAGGAAGGTGACACCATGGCTACTCCGGAGGGCCGCATCAAGGAAGCGTTGGACCGGATGTTGAAGGCCGAGCGGGTGTGGTTTTACCCCCCGCAGGCCGGACCATTTGGCAGTGCAGGAATCCCCGACCGAGTTGCGGTCGTGGAAGGTTTGTTCTTGGGTATCGAGTGTAAAGCTGACGCCACCAAAAAGCCCACCGCCTTGCAGTTAAAGTGCATGGCGGACATCGAGGCTGCTGGTGGCAAGTGTTTCGTGGTCTACGACAAGGCCACCATTGAGCAGGTAAGGGAGTGGATACATGCTCGTCGTCGAGTCGGCCAAGGCACTGGCCCTCAAACTGAATGACCCGCACCGGGTCTTGGAGTGCATACCCAAGGCGCGACAGCTGCCGTCTGACCCACGCATTGTCGTGGTGCCGCACCGTATCAAGGAAGCGCAGCGCCTCAAGGAGCTGGGGTTCAACCCACCGTCACCCATTGGCTACCAGTACGACTGGCCCGGCCGCTTCACGCCTTACGAACACCAGAAGTCCACGGCTGAGTTCCTTACTCTACACAAGCGCTGCCTTGTGCTGAACTCAATCGGCACAGGCAAGACGGTCAGCTCCCTGTGGGCCGCCGACTACCTGATGAACGCTGGTGTCATCAAGAAGGTGCTGGTCCTGTCGCCCCTGTCCACCCTTGAGCGGGTGTGGGGTGACGCTGTGTTCAAGGAGTTCTACCACCGCAAGTCGGTGACCCTCTACGGTGACGCCAAGCGCAGGCTCAAGCTGCTCAACACCGAGGCGGACTTCTACATCATCAACCACGATGGCTTCCCCATCATCGCCAAGGAGGCGCTGGACAAGTTCGACCTCGTCATCATCGACGAGGCTGCGGTCTACCGGAACCCATCCACCAAACGGTTCAAGCAGTTCTACCGCTGGCTGCAGGTGCAGCCCAATCTGCGCCTGTGGCTGATGACCGGGACACCCACCCCGAACGAACCCACCGACGCATGGGCACTGGCTAAACTGGTGGACAGCCCGCACATGAGCAAGAGCTACACCGGGTTCCGTGAGCAGGTCATGACCAAGATCGGCCAGTGGAAGTTCGTCCCCCGCCCGGAGAGCGTGGACATTGTGAAGCACGTGCTGCAACCATCCATCCGCTTCACCCGGGAGGAGTGTCTCGACCTGCCGGACACCGTGACCCAGACGCGCAAGGTGCCGCTCACCCCAGAGCAGGCCAAGCACTTCAAGCAGATGGTGAAGCAGCTGGTCACCGAGGTAGCAGGCGGCACGATCACCGCCGTCAACGAAGCGGTCAAGGCACAGAAGCTGATCCAGATCGCGCTGGGTGTAGCTTACGGGGAGAATGGAGAGCTGCTCGAACTGGACTGTGGTCCACGGATCAGCGCCGTGAAGGAAGTCATCGAGGAAGCGGGCGAGAAGGTCATCCTGTTTGTTCCCCTGACGGGAACCCTGCGGATGCTGGAGCGCGAACTGTCCAAGGAGTGGACTGTGGGTGTGGTCAACGGCGAAGTAGCATCCGCGAAGCGCAACGACATCTTCCACAACTTCCAGAACGCCCGTGACCCGCGCGTGCTTATTGCACACCCTGCAACAATGGCGCATGGATTGACCTTGACAGCAGCGTCAACCGTTGTATGGTATGGTCCGATCACCAGTAACGAACAGTATGTTCAGGCCAACGGTCGTGTCGAACGTATCGGCAAGAAGCACGTGTCGAACGTGGTACACATAGAAGCAACCGAGGTTGAGCACCGCATCTACGAACGACTGCAGAATAAGCAGAAGCTGCAGGGCGTGCTGCTCGACCTCATAGCCCAGATGGGAAAGGAATAACATGACGTTTGTGATCGAGAAGGGCATCCCGCTGCCGGAGAAAAACGTGCGCTGGAAGTATCCGTTCGACCAGCTTGAGGTTGGTGACAGTTTCTTCGTCATCAACAAGGACACCACGCAGATGTCTGCGCTGTGCAAGCGGGCAGGTAAGCGCCTTTCGGCACGGTTCATCACGGCCAAGGCGGATAGCGACGGGGCGCAGGGCGTCCGGGTCTGGAGGATGGAATGAGCTTTACAGTCGAGCAGGTGGTGGAGACCTACCTCAAACTGCGGAGGAAGAAGGAGGCAGTTGAGAACGAGACCAAGGAGAAGGTCGCCGAACTCAAGGCCAAGATGGCCAAGCTGGAAGCATGGCTGATGCAGAAGGCCGACGACGAGGGTGTCACTTCGTTCAAGACCTCTGCCGGCACAGCCTTCGTGACCAGCACTGACTTCGCCAACGTCGCAGATTGGGATGCTGTGCTCACCTTCATCAAGGCGCACGACGCCTACGACATGCTGGAGAAGCGTGTGTCCAAGACCGCGGTCCGGTCCCACATGGATGAGACTGGCGACGTGCCACCGGGGATTACCTACGGCACCAAGCTGGGCATCAACATCCGCAAGGCGTCAGGGGGTGACGAATGAACTGGCTCCGCAGAGCCGTGCACCGCTGGCTGCAACGCCCCATGTTGGGAGTGGCTAGTGCGGATCACACAACGCACACTACGCTGCACATGCTGACTTCCATGGATAACACGGCGACGCACGTCGTGACACCTATCCGCAATGGGTTCCTTGTCAGCACTCGCACCTTCAACCCCAATGGTCCGGACAAAGTCGACGCAGTCTACGCAGCAAGCGCAGACGAACTCGGGCCCCTGCTCGTCGCCGAGATGGCGACGCGGCGTCTCACCAAGTAACGCTCAGAGAGGATAACATGGGCAACATCGTACCTTCCAACATCCAAATCCCGGCGCACCTCGCACGTGTGGTCGGTCAACCCTCTGCTCTGTCGGCCGCGCTGGCTGGTGGTCTGGCAGGTGGCGCGGAGTTCCCGCGCATCTCCATCAAGGG
>Ga0129333_10005341_pt1 | contig 12058 bp, 7 predicted proteins | sample CPB6_08_DNA_FD_94474 | JGI IMG/M metagenome (GOLD analysis project Ga0129333, IMG submission 94474) | Freshwater to marine salinity gradient microbial communities from Chesapeake Bay, USA - CPBay_Sum_0.6_0.8_DNA | ecosystem: Environmental > Aquatic > Marine > Coastal | place: USA: Chesapeake Bay... | reverse complement strand
TCATTCTTGCTGCATCAAAAAATCTATGAGTAGAAACTCCCGCAAGTGGTTGAAGTGCTATTACTGCTGCTCCATTTGTTGCTGCAGCACCAACAAAACTTAAGTCGGTAATATGAACACCATCATTAACATGAAATAAATCAAGTCCAGTATTTTGTGGTGAAATTAGGCAGTTACGTAATTCTGTTCCTTCAATAGAAACATTTTTTGACAATATAATTGGATTATTTTCAACATAAGTTCCTGGAAAAACTTTAATCGTGTCTCCAGGTAAAGCAAGTGCTGCTGCTGCTTTTATTGTTTTCTTTGCATCATTGTTTAACAATCCAGTATTTGAATCATCACCTCCAAAAGAAACAAAGATTGTTTTTCCTATAGTAGTGCGAATTCCTACGTTAACTATTCCTTTTCCTGATGTTTGCGTTGATGATATTGTAAGACCTGTTCCAACATTAATTTGAGTTACGATTCCAACTAAAGTTGCTCCACTTCCAAGATAAGTATTAGAGTAAATTGTTGTTGCTGTTAAAAAACCAACAGTAGCAGTTCCAGAAACACGAACATTGGTTGCTGTCAAAAATCCAATAGTAGCAACACCAACTGATGCAAATCCAATAGTAGCAACACCAACTGATGTAAATCCAATATTTGCATAATTGATAGTTGCAATTCCAATAGAAGCAGCAGTAGCAACTATTCCTCCACTAAAATTACCAGAAAATGTTCCTGCTGTTAATATTCCTGATACTTGAACATTAGTAAAAGTCCCAAATCCTATTGTTGCAATTCCAATAGATGCTGCAGTTCCAACTAATAGATTTGACGTAATTCTTGTATTATTAATAAAATCAAGTGTAGAATCATACGCAGATAATGTATTTACTCCAGTTATTGTGCTTGCAGTAACAATTCCTAAAGTTGCATTGGGTGAATTTAAATTAGTTGCTGTTAAAAGGCCAACAGTAGCAGTTCCAGAAACACGAACATTGGTTGCTGTTAAAAATCCAATGGTAGCAGCACTTGATACTCTAATATTCGTAAATGTTCCAAATCCAATTGTTGCAATACCTACACTTGCAAATCCAATTGATGCTAGATTAGTTACACTTAAACTTGTTGTTGTCGTAAGACCAGAAACACCTAAAGAATTTATTGTTCCAATCCCAGTAATATTTAAATTAGTGCCTGATACCACTCCACCCGAAAGGTTTGTTGCTGTAGTAGCAGTCGCAGCATTTCCACCAATGTCAATATTTTGAAAACTTCCTGGAGTAATAATATTCGCAGTATTTGCTACTCCTACAGATATATTATAAAATCCAGATAGTCTTCCAAAAGGAAGTATTCCTCCTGTAATATTTGAAGCATTAGTCAAAGCATCAGATGAAGATGCAGAGTCAACAGAAATTGGATAATGTCCAGATAATCTTGCACTGCTAATAGTTCCTGCAGAAATATTTGCTGCATTTGATAGGTTAGTTGCTGTAGTTACATTTATATTGTAAGTTCCAGATAATCTTGAACTACTAATTGTACCTGCAGAAATATTTGCTGCGTTATTTAATGTATTTGAACTCGTTGCATTACCTTCAAGATTTCCAATAAATTTATTTGCAGTGATTGTAGTAGCACCAACTACTCCACTATTTTGAAGATTGAGATTATCCCCAGGTGCCAATTCCTCAATCTGTTTTGTTGTTGGATTTGCTATAAGTGGAAATCTGTCCGCCATTACTTATTGCTAGTACTTTTTTTGTTATACTATATAGGTGCTAACATACTATAGGATATTTTGCGAGTTAAATTTTCCATTGTCTTTGTTAAAGTAATATGAACTTGGCTCAAATTCTGCGAAATCAGTTTTAATTAAAGAATTTAAATCTTTCTTTAAATTATTTAATTCAACTTGAGAATTAATTTTGCCTTGCAATAGACAAAATGCTTGACCCTCCAATCTATCTCTAGTATTTCTCAACGCTAATGATGATGATATTAAATTATCAATTTGTGGAAGATTTCTGCTTATAATTGTATCTCTCGTGCTTTCTTTGATTGTTATATTAGTTGCCAGTTGTTGACAATAAGAACCATCCAATCCACCAGAAGGAACTGGATAAGGGCCACCGGGAGTTCCAGTATATCCAATACCATATCTTACACTTGAAGTGGAACCAATAGAAATTGCAATTGTATCTCCCAACTCTGCATATTCTTCTGTACTTCCCACTAACATTCCTTCAGGATCGTAAGTATATGTAATTTTTAAAGGCCAACTTCTATTGCCAAAATAATATCTTGAAAATCCTGCACCACACTCTGGTTCTGGAGCATATTTTGGCCCCAAAACTTCCTCCCATTTAAATGGACCAACTGGTTTTCCGTTATTCACCCTAACTAGTTTATGCCCAACACCAATGGTAGAATTGTCTAAAATCCCAACTTTTATTGGATTAATTGGATTATTATTAATATCAAATTCAAAAATATCTTCTTGTGTCTTTCTTATAACTAAGAAATTAGTACTGCTCCCTGAACCAATTGAATTTTTACTTAAATTTAATGTAGGTAAAGTTTCAATGGCCCCGACTTTAAAAATTTCAGGTTCTGTTGTCGCAATTCCAACTATAGCAGACTGATTTAAAATTAAACTATCAACAACAACACTTGTTGATATAAATCCCCCAATGCCAGAACCACCAGCATTTGGATTCCAAATATCAGATTGCAAAATCGTTGTTGTTCCAATTCCAACAATAATTGTATTATTTGGTAAAATTCCAGAAAGATTAATCGCATAATTTGTAGATATTCCAGTTGTAGTTCCAGTTCCAACACCAGATAATATTGTACTACCTGCAGAAATTGAACCATAAAAATCAATTGAAGATACTATTGACAATGTAGTTCCAAATCCAACCACTGATGGGATATTTGCTTTTGAAAATATAATAGGGTTATCTATGTTATCAATTATTTCATCTCCCACTAAAATACCACTCGTTCCACCCGCACTCACAATAGTAAGTGAACTTTTTGCTACTCCAATGTTGCCATCAAAATCTAAGGGGGTATAAAAACCATAGTCTTGATTTTGAGGTTTTCTATAATACTTTGCACCATATTTGGAATAATCTATTCTCAAACTTGGATTTTCTTCTACAACGTATTCTGATAATGTTATGGTGACATTTATGTCACCAAATGTTTCATATGTTGATTGTCTGCTTAAATTCCAATATAAACTATTAGAACATCCAGCAGCAACTCTTGCATCATATGCAACTTTTACTTCATTAATGGAAGCATTTATCTCATTTGCTAGAGAAACAATTTTTTTATCAATATTCCCAATTAAAATATCATATTGATCGATTTTTAAATCAAGTAAAGTTAATTGATTTTCAATTTGTTTTTTTTCTTCTTCTTTAAATTTTATATCTTGTCTTAAATCTTTTTTAAACTTTTCAGATAATGTGGTTTCTTTTTCTGTTGATTTTTTTTGCAACTCATCCAATTCAGTCAAAGAATCTGAAAAAATACTCTTTGGGTAATTCCCCAAATAATAATCTTGTGATATTCCTATACTTTCAAAAAATTCATCTATATTTCTATAATCTACTCCCATAATTAAATCTCCTCAGGATAGTTGTTATTTTTTTCTTCTTTATATTCTACGATTAATTTATCTACATCTTTTCTTTCTCCATATACAATATAACTACAGTCAACTGGACCACCAGCATTATTTACTATATTAATTCTACACCCCCATTCAATGTTTTTAACATAAAGTTCTTGATAAAATGAATGGGGTGTTAAACTTATAGTAATTGTTTCTGGATCTACGAGACCTCTCCAATAATCTGGAAGTTCAATGACATTTGAATCGGTCAATCGTCCACGATAATATACTCCAATCTCTGGACCTTCCAAGCAGGTATGGACTAATCGGTATCCTTCTTTTATTGGATGTGGTATATCAAATTTTTTGAATGGTGCTGCAACTGATGCAAATACTCCCAATTTTGCTTCACAGGTTCCAAATAACCCAAAAGTTGCCGATATCTTTGGTGTTGTTGTGACTGCATTACAAGCCTTTGGTCCATTAGTAATTTGAGCTGCATTGTTTAATTTCAATCCAAAAATTGCTTTCATTGCTGAAGCAATTTCTGCACCAAGTTTATTAATAAATCCAAGTTTATTTGTGACTGCAGTATCATTGATAACTCCTGCAGTATTTGTAATTCCAGCAAAGTTTGATATTCCAGCAACTTCTAGAGACACAGGAGCAGCAAGTCCTGGTAAAGGTGGTCCAATCATACAAGTTGCTCTTGCTACTCCAACTTGTGGAGTTAATCCAATATAACAAGGACCATTAATGACTGCAGTTCCTGGGGTGAGTTTATCGGTAGCAGTCAAAAAAGACATATCCAATTGACCTACAATTAATTTTTCACCAGCATTAACAACTGTAAAATCTGCCATAATTAATCAGAACAAATGGAAGCAAAGAATTTTTTAAATCTAGTAATCGCATCTAATATTTTACCTAACACTGAAGACTTATCAGAATCTATTCCAGACTGAACTTCTGCTTGTGTATTTCCACTAACAGATGCAGTACCTCCTGTCACTGAAGCATTATTTGATGCTGCAGTCGTTACATTTGTTCCTTGTCCAGTAACTGTTGGGGCATCCAAATGTACTATTTTAGATGCTTGAAATGTAATTTCTCCTCCACCTACACCATCAACAGCAACAAAACGAATATTTGCTGCAACTATTGTAACAGTTCCGTAAGGTGCCGATAAAATTATACCCCCATTTTCAGCACGAATGATTTTTGCTGGTTCTTGTTCATTTGTTATTTTTCTTCCAACAACTTCTTTTGATGTTTTGTCTGCAACAATATCTAAGTCACCATTTTCATAGTAAATAAATCCTTGTCCCTTCTTTGTTGTACAAGAATAATCTATCTTCCCATTATGAGGACTTTCTACTCCACAAGCTTCTATAAAATGATCAGTTTGTCTTAAATGTGGATCTGGAGTTGTCATACACAATCTATCACTGAGGTTACTGCGATTCCAGATACTGCTGGAATACCAGTTGTTGAAGAATAATTTGGAGTAAATTGCATAACTGGAATGAGTTCTGCTCCTACCCCCGTGTTGGTATTTATAGTCAATATAGGAATGTCTTTAAATCCGCCTATAATGTTTGTCGGTATCTTAACATCCACAATTGCTCCACTTCCTGGAGAAACAATTGGTTCATAAGTATTTTTTCCATCAGTAATTTTATCTCCAGTCGTATATCCATAACCTGGTTTATCCACAACAATGTCAGTAACTATTCCAGTTATAGATGAACTTATTCCAGATGAATTCGTTCCAAGACCACCAACTACATTTGTTCCAAGACCACCAACTACATTTGTTCCAAGACCACCAACTACATTTGTTCCAAGACCAATATTACCTTTACAATACCCATCTCCAGAATTTAGAATTACAATTCTATTGATTCCACCATCTTTTTCATCAACTTCAATTCTTGCAGTTGCACCTAAACCATAATTACTTTTATCAACAATTCTAACATCTGTTGTTCCATTTTGATATCCAACTCCTCTATTGATAATTTGCACAGAGAAAATTCTACCATTATCACCAACTATTGGAATTGCTTTAGCACCTACTCCATCTCCAGTGATATAAACTTGAGGTGGTATGCAAGTTTTCCACCTACTTCCGATTGGCATTCTCATTAAATCATCCTGATTGGTCGGATTGAGAACTTTGGATGAACAAGATATATTACTAAGTGCTCTATCAATTAATCCACCAAATCCAGATCCAAATGTATCGACAGCAGAATATAAAGAAGTATCACGAAGAGCATTTTCTATTGAACTTCCCGCATTAGCAGCAGTCTTAAATACGTTCACACTACTAACCATCTTCTTCCAATCATCTGCCTCTTTCTCACTTGGACCAAACTTTGCTGCCCAAGTGTAAGGTTTTTTACAAGCAAGTCCAGTACACTCAAGAAAACTAAAAATTTGAGATGCCAATGAACTTGCTTGATTTAAAATTCCAGAAATTGTTCCTAATCCACCAGTCAACCAACTAATACCAGACATTATTCCAGATAATGCGTTTTCAATTGAATCCATTAATTTAGCAAGGATACCAGCAGTCCATTCCTCTGCTGCACAAAGAGGAACATTTACTGTTCTATTCACCAAATCACTTAATGCATCTGTAATAAAATTCAAAAGACTTGATGGAAGTTTTTCTAGAATACAAAAAATTACATCAAGAATTTTCTTCATTGATTCCAAAACAATCTTTTGTTGAGGTTGTGGGACAACAAGACCAACTAATTTTCTAAATGCCCAAGTAATACATTTAAAAATTGTGTTTCTTAAATTATTAATAATGAGTTTCACAATACCAAGTATAGACCTAGCAGTATTGCGAATTTGGTTTTGTATATCTACGATTTCATTTAGTACAGCATCTACATAAACATTTAAATATTGGTCTAGTCCATTTGTAATTGCCATAAAGCTCTGAAGAGCTTGTGAGATATCTCCAATTAATCCATTTTGACAACCATTAGGTATTGTAATTTCTATGTCTGCCTTTTTTGCAACTTGCCAAATTGATGCAGCATCAAATTGAAGTCTATCTCCATACTGAGGAAACACACGAGTAGTCCCAGTATAAAATCCAACATTTGAATTAAAAGCAAGATCTACTTTATCTTTTGTTGATAATGGAGAAGTTTCTGTTTGAGGATTTTCAGGAGTAATGGATTTACGTTTTCTTGCACTTCTTTGAGTTGCTGGGATGTTATTTCCAGGATGACCAGTGAATGGTTTAAATTGAGAACTTTTTTCTTTTGCTATTGATTCTTCACTAATTAAATTCTTAACACCATCACTGCGATGGAGCAACCCAATTACCACTGGTTGCTGAGCATCATCCCCATCAATAAAAAATCCAAAACAAGTTTCCCCACCTTTTAGATTAATTGTAGCACCCATACCACCCTGACCACTTCCAAATGCAGGGTCCATCATAATCTGTGCCCAAGGCAAATCATCATCAGGAAGGACATTGCCATCAAAAGTATGATGTCCAACAATCCTTACTTTACATCTTGCTGCCCATACTTTTCCATCGGAACCTTTTTCTTCGGAAAACTGAGACTTACTTTTCCAAGAATTTTGATTTGCTACTTGACCAATCCACCAGTGAAAACCATCTTTACCAATATAATTGGATTTTAATAATGCTTCTTCAATCATCGTAAATTTTACATTCGGAGGAATCAGGATTTAACGCACAAAACAATTCAAATGTTGTTGGCGTTTGTGTTGCCGTAGGATTATTTTTTTGATATTTAATAAGATCCTCAAGATATGCACTTAAGTATCTTTTTCTTTGTTTATTTATTGAGGACTCCATAAGTTCCTCACAAATTTCATTTATAGTTTCTTGTAAATCCATTTTTCTTAAACATTTTCGGGACCATAAAGACCATAACTATCACGAATTAATTTTACACTTGTAACCATTTGATTTCCTTCAAAGTGATGTCTCAGTTCTTTAATCAAATATTTTCCACTTTGTTCATCATCTGCTTCTTTATTGTCAGATCTTGTGATCTTTGGAAACTGAGCATTTATAATATCTCCAACTTTTAATCTTATATTGCAAGGTATGACCATATTTAGTGCTTGTGTGAACAATAAATTATATCTAGAATAAGACATTGACATATCAGCACCACTCCTTGACTTACCACTTATCGTACCATCGTTGTTTAAATTTCCTCTATCAGAAACTTTAACCATAATTCTACTAATACTATCTCCAAATTCATCAGAAACAGCAATGCTTTCTGCTGCACCTAGTTTATTTTTAACTTGGTCTTTTAATGTATACTTATAAATGTCTAAAGTATTTGAATACAAATCAAAATAATATGTTTTATTTGCATACATACCAACTCTCAAGGATTTCATTAAATCAATATTCTTTTCGTACTTGTAATTTAAAATTCTAAAATTTGTTTCTACATTATTACTCTCAATGATTGGAGCATATTGATAATTGTATATTGATTCCTTATCAGCACTATTATTTTGAATCTTAGTACTTGACACTAAACTATCAATACTTCTAAAGTTAAATCCATCTTTATTTTCATAGAATAAAAACCCTGCAGTTCCTTTTGCTATTCCACTATTATTTCCACCCGACGTTCCAGAGTTTTGTCCATTCGCAGGAACTGCTTTTGGTCCCAACCAAGTTAAAATATGAAATGGTTTTCTATTATTTCCAATAAAAGAAAAATCGTTGGATGTTCCTTCTATATTTTCACTCTTAAATTTTTTAGTTTTTAATACATCCTTTAAAATTTTAGTTACTGTAGTTTGAATATTACCTGTATATTTTCTTTCACATCTAGCAGTATCATTTGTTAATCCTTCACGAGAAACTAAATGCAATGTAAACATTTCACTTGATTTTTGAGCATCAAGGTTGCTGACCTTATAAACATAAAAAGCATTATCACCATCAAATAAGAACTCACCAAATGCGGTATCAACACTGATAGAAACTTTTTCTCCACCACGAATTGGTAAAAGATTAAACAAACTTGTACTATTAACTATTTGTGCAGTAGCAGTTATACAAGGAGATAAAATATCCTCAAAGTAATCAAAAAATAGTAACGAGTTAGTAACGTCAAGTTTTTTACTACCATCCAATGATTGTATAATGAAATAATTCGGTTTAAATGCTGCTACAGATTGAGACATTAGCTTGCTGACAGATTAGTAAGTAACATAGTTTTCATAAGACTATTTACCACCTGTCCTTCATCTGGACCAGGAAGAATTACAGTACCTCCCCCACCTCCACCAACTGGAATAAAAACTGGTTTTTGTTGTCCTCCTCCACCTTGAGAACTCATCATCATTGGTATAATTGTTGTAACCTGTTGTAGTTGATTATAAGAAGGGTATTGTTGAAGATTTTGAATCATTCCAGATTGATATGCAGCAATTGCTTCTGGTGTCAAATCTGGACCTCCTATTCCAGGTCTCTTTGGAGCATCCATTATTGCTTTAATTCTGGAGAGATTTGAATTTGGATCACTTGCTTCATTTGCGATAATAGATTTATGATACATTACATTTAATTTTTGTGCTTTTGCTAATTTTTCAACCAATTCAGCAGTTTTCAAATTATATTCCTTTTCTCCAGGAGCACCAGTTTCACCTTTTGTCACATCAGCGTGTCCTGCAAAAATATGATATGCACGTTTAGGGTCTTTCATCATTGCTTCAACTATTCTTCTTGCATTTGCTTCAGCACCTAATGCCATATCTGTTTCTAGAATGTTTCCACCTCTATTTGTAACACCCAATCCTCCTCTAAAATTTTTACCATAAGTCCCGAAACTAGACACAAGTGCTTGAGAAACAGCAGTATCTGGACTAGTATTACTTGGGATTAATCCTGTTTTTTGTCCTTTTGCATTTGGGTCTGCGTGCAATTCTAAAACAAAAGGATTAGAACCTGCTCCCGAAACTCCTGACTTTGGTTTTGCTTTTACATTTCCACCAAATCTGAAATACTTGTCTCCTTCATTATTTGGTATTTGAATACCACCTCCTCCTCTTCTAACTTCAAAATGGACGTGTGGTCCAGTAGAACGTCCAGTACTTCCGACATTTCCAATTACAGTTCCAGGTTCTATTTGTTGTCCTTGTTTGACTGATATTTTACTTAAGTGCCCATAAAGAGTTGTATTACCACCAGGGTGGGAAATCATAACCATATATCCGTATCCACCATCATTCCATCCAGCAGAAGTAACGGTTCCTGGTTGAATTACACTTACCGGAGTTCCATCTGGTCTAGGATAATCAACTCCATTATGTGGTCTCCCCCATCTCATTCCATAAGAAGAAGATACAACCCTACTTGGAATGTCTCCACCTTCTGCAGTCATTTCTGGAAGGTCCCCCGGAAGTTCAGGGGAATCGGGAATTGCATCTGGATCTAATCCATAATCCATCATCATTTGATCAGAACCAGCAGTAGATGCTGCAGCATTCATTACATTTGCGAATGACTTATAAACAAAGTTCTCAAACTTTCCTACAGAGTCACTAAATCTGTTTATTATATCACCAAATCCACTTTCTTGAACTGATGCTTTTTGTTGCTGTTCCTGTGCTTTTAGTCTTTCTTCAACTTTACTAGACACACCTCCAGCACCACCAGTCGCAAGTTCATACGTTCTATCTGCAGCATAACCACCAAGAAATCCACCTGCCATACTTCCAAGTACAAAACCAAGTCCAGGAATTGGAATCAATGCTTGCCCAATAGCACCACCAAGCAATGAACCAGCAAGATTTCCTACTGCTCCTGATGCTGCTTGTCCTGCACTTTCTCCTTCTGATAATCCCTGAGCAAAGTCCAATCCAGAAAAAACCGCATTCAAAATACCTACAGATTTAAGTCCTCCAAATTGCAACTTGGAACCAGAGACCATTGGTTTTGGTGGTCTTAATCCTCTGGTATTTTGAGGAGCTCCCATTCTTCCTCTTGGTGGGAACATATTACCAAGAAATCCAGCAACATCCAATGCACCATCCAATAATGATGATAATAAATTTCCAGGAGAACCAAAACTTGATGCAATGTTTAAGTTTGCAAGTTCTTTAATTTTTCTTTTTTCTGGTAACTTTATTCTTTCAATTTGTTTATTTTGAGTATTTAAAAATTTAGAAAAATTAATAACTTCTCTTTGAATTCCTTTTAGTCTTCTTGAAGAATCTCCACTAAAAGAAACTATGTTATTGGAAGCAGCAACTAAAGGAGAAGAGATTACTTTTTTCATTATCCGTCTACTATGTTATAAACCATTCTTGAATATAAAACTAAAAAGTTATCGGTGTTTGTAGAAGGTAATAGTGGAACTGAAGGTCCATTTTTTTGAGTTGATGGTGGTGCCGAAACACCTCCTCCACCACCTTGAGATTGTTGAGGAATTGTGCCAGACAAATCTATTGGTACAATATTTGTTTGTGATTGTGCTGCTGTCTGAACAGGTTGCGAAACATTGGTTGCTAAGTTTCTATATTGATCTCTTTTTTCTGGGGGAAGCATATAATCTGGTAAATCTGGCCCACCTTGCCCTAAAGGTGATTGTTGGGGAGAGGGCAATACTGGAGCTGGTGGTGCTCCAGGAATTGTTCCAGGGACTCTTTTAGATTGCCTTTCTTTTATTTTCTGTAGAAATATTCTATTTTTTTGTTCATGTGGATTGTCAGGTGTATACGCAGAACCAACAATCGGTTTGCTATAAGCAGCTCTTTCAAATTCATTATAAAAAAGACTTGCAGCATCTTCTGGTGTTTTTGCTGCTTTCATTCTATCTAAAGTTCCAAGTTGTTGTGCCTCTATAACCCCATACTGCAATTGGGCCTGGTGACTCATTGGATCAAGATTTTTAGATTTTGCCCATTCCTTAAATCTTGCTTCTCTGTTTTTATCTAATTGAAACATTCCAAAAAAACCACCTTCTGGTGCATTAGTTCTATAACCACTTTCCCTCATTGCATTGGACAACATACCATAAGCAACATTTTCTCCATAATTTTGTTTAAGATAATCAAACATTTGAGATTCAATTTGTTGTTGATTACCACTTATCTCACCAGTTGGTGGGGGAGTGATTCCAGGACCAGGACCACCAGGACCAGGACCACCAGGACTACCAGGACTTCCCCCACCACCTCCTCCACCACTACTTCCACCACCAGGAGGTTTAGAACCTTTCCCAATGCCAACCATCGTATTGATTGCTGCAATAAATCTCTCTATCGCAGAACCAAAAGTTGATATAATGTCTCCACCATCTCCTGGTTGGAACATTCCTGCTCTGATTTCATCAACATTAGAAAGTGCATTGACTGCACCAGCACCAACAGCACCTACTCCAAGAGCACCAGCACCAAGAG
>Ga0129333_10005339_pt1 | contig 12062 bp, 11 predicted proteins | sample CPB6_08_DNA_FD_94474 | JGI IMG/M metagenome (GOLD analysis project Ga0129333, IMG submission 94474) | Freshwater to marine salinity gradient microbial communities from Chesapeake Bay, USA - CPBay_Sum_0.6_0.8_DNA | ecosystem: Environmental > Aquatic > Marine > Coastal | place: USA: Chesapeake... | reverse complement strand
TGGGTTATCTGCATTCACTGTGTATGTGGTTGGGTTCATGTCTGCATTGCTGTTTTGTGCAGTGTTTTCATACACAATTGGGGATTTGGCAATTTCGTTGTCAGGAATATTGAATGCAATTTTGGTAGGCGCTAATCGACTCAATTGCTGTTGTTTACTAATGTTTTCCATATAGCTATTATAAGCAGCAGTTAAACTTCCGGCATTATATACAATGGCATTTTTTAACGCCTGTCTGCGTGATGCAATTTCTTCCGGAGTAGGTTTATATCCTCCGGTACTCCAATATTCGTTTACCCAGGCTTCTAGTTTTTGCTCTAGTCTTTCTTCTTCTGTTTGTATTTCTGAATTAAACAATTTAACTAAATCATCGGTGGTACTAAAAAAATCTCCCACGGTACCAGCAGTTACACTCATTGCAACAGGCATAGCAGCAGCGGTCATACTAAAAGCTGTGTGATTAAACGGTATGGCTTTGACCGCATATGTGGTTCCACTGCCTGATGGCTTGATTTTCATTTCTAATAGTTTGACTGCAATTTTTTTTGAAACTATCACATTGTTTGTTGCCAACATGCGATTATGTTGTTCGTCTGTTGGAGTAGACAATAGATCAACTTGTAGCAAATACGGTTGTGCCATGTAGTTTGGGTTATTATCGCCACTGGTTTCACAGGCACTTAAGAGACGATCCAATAGACTCAGCCCGTAAGGTTCTGTTATATCAAATCCAATTTCTACTGCATTTGACGCTTTTGTTTTGGCGTTTAATCCAACTATTGTGGTCATTGACAGATTGTCAATAAAAAAGTCCGTTTGAAAATCTGGATGACGACCTGCTTTGGTTTGTGTGGAAGTGACATTTTCGAATGTGACCAAACCGCCACCAGACGAACTTGCCTGTCTGGTTGTTTGTCTGGTTATTTGTCCTGGACTGGCAAATCCAGCCCCACTGCTTATCAGTGAAAAAGTTGGAACAAATTTTGTAGGGTCAGCAGCTAAATTGTTATAATCTTGCTTGGTCAGCAAAAAAAGTGTTATTCTATAAGTGTAACTTGTGTAATCATGTAATATGTTCCTATAGGGAGATGGTCCGGATTCCGGTGTTGCCGGTCTGTATTCGGATTTGTTACTGGTTACATTTTTACCTGTCACACTAGATGCGGTATTGGTTTCTTTTCCGCCGCTGTAATTGGCTTCAGATGGGCTGGCTTGGGTGCCGCCAGAATTGTTTTGCTTGTTGGCTGCGGTAGCATCTTGACTTTGTTCAACCCGGCCAGATAGTTGGCCAGAATTGGCTTGATCTAATTTTCTTTTTTGTTCAGCAGAAACAGGCTGTGGATCTTGTGTTTTATCCGGCGTACCTGTCCCTGAATTGCTAGTAGTGGTTTCATTGACAACTTTTTGTTCGGCTGTTTGTCCAGCCGCTGCAACTTGTCCTTGTTGTAATCGTATTTGTTCATTGACCTGGCGAAGCTCTCTGTATTTCGCCATTTCCCTTGCTTCTCTTTCTACTTCGGCTTGGCCTGATTTAAAATTTTTACCAGAGCTAAATTCAGCTTGTATGGCTTCATATTCTCTAGCCAAACGATCTCTTTGTGCTTTTAATTCATCAATGGTCGCCACAGATTAAACTCCCAAATCTTGTTTCAATGTTTCTACCTTAGGGATATAAATTCGTGCGCCAGCAACAAAATCCATCAGCGGATCAACGAGCACGTTGGGATTACGTTGTGCAAACACCCACCATAGCGCACTTGTTCCATACAGGTCAGAAGCCAGTAGATCTGGTCTATATTCGTACACACTATCAATTTCATATAGCACATCATCTGGCAATTTAGTTATGGGTCTATTGGTCATTACGTCTAGAAAGATACCAAACGTGCCTGTTCTATAATACGGACTAGATGCCGAGTATTGTACGCGAGCCATTATAAAAATCCTCCAGCGAACGGACTGTCTTTGCTGCCGATCAGTGCTCCGCGAGCAAAGGCCGAGTAATCAAAATTCATGGCCTGTGTTCTACTGATAACAGGTTGTAATGTTACATTAAATGTACTGGCAGTCGGTACTCGATCGAACGCTGTATTAATTGTTTGTGTTGTAAGTTCTGTACCGGCACCGGCTCCTTGTCCGGGCAATTGATAATACGAACTTGAATTGTCTGCTTTTGATTTTGTAATTGAAATTGATTTTGGAGTATTCACTTCTAGATAATCAACATCACCGGGCATGGTATGACTAAAACCAGTCACTACACATGGCACATGTGGTAAATAATGCTGTCCATAACCATCAAGATAAACAATAGGAGGAGGACTTCCTTGATAATCTCCACTGAATCCGTAAAACATTTTGGTACATGCTCTAAAGAAATATATTCCTGCCAAAAAGTATTTTGCTTCCTCCTCATTTTGAACAGTGAAATCTCCAGTGATATTGATTGATGCAACTGCACTGGATTCATAAAAATATTGTGCGTAATTTGAATGTGTTAAAGGCACTGAACTATAATTGGCACTGTGACTTATTGACACTTGTGGTACATAAGGAAATATGAAACCATCGGTGTCTTTTAGTGGAGCCACAAGACCGGCAAAAGGAGATATAGCATTGGGATCATAATATAAAATTTTGCTGCTCGGGCTTACGCTGATTCTTACACGCCAATCATTGCCAGCATTATCGGATGTACCAAATTGCGTACTAGGCCCATTTGCATTAACAGCCGGGACAGCAGAACCACCTCTTTGTAAATTGGCTTTTGCCAAACGAGCGTCCTGGGGATCGGCACTGCCTGCTGTGGTAGTTTGATTGCCTTTATTGGGACCAAAAATCCCGCCATTGGCAAACTTTGCGGCTTCGACATCGGGCCTGACTCCTTTTTGTTGTGCACCTTGATTGTATGCCGGGTCCAGGTAACTTGTAACTTGTTGTACTACTGCCATATAGATTCCTCTTGCTTTTTTATTATTTATTTGCTAAATTAACTGAGTATTTTAAGGAAACCAATGAAACACAACTATCTAAATAACCGAGATATTCTTAAAGAAATTCATAAAAGTAAACTCACATACTGTGCGTTTTTGACTCCCGAAGATGGGTATTATGACATAATTTTGCCCAGCATAGACAAAATCAATAAAAAAAACATTGCCGAAGGACGTAAATTACGAGCTGAAAGATTAGGTAGGGCTGCCTATGATGCAGCCCAGGCCACTAGTACCGTTAAACTTCGATTGGACGATTTTGCTGTTAAGCCAGCTAAAATTGCTACTGCAGACATAGTTTTTCGCATTATGACCTGGGAGCATATTCCCATTGATAACACAAAATCAAAAAAAGCTAAAACTCTTGTAGTCAACGACGACGAAGACCCTATAACTGAATACGACGACAGTATGGAAACTGCTGCTCCAACCAAGTACACTAAAGTGAATTTTCCTCCGTTCCAACATTATCGTATTGATGATAACGGAGACCCGTATTGTGTAGGTAAAAGCCATTGGCAAGGCGATTTGATAACCGGAGAATTTTGTAAAGATCACGGAACCATGACCAAGAAATTGGCTCATATGTTTATGAAGCTGTGCGAACGTTATGCTACACGTAGTAACTGGCGAGGCTATACCTACAACGACGAAATGCGTAGCCAAGCTCTACTTCAACTTTCACAGATAGGATTACAATTCGATGAAAGCAAATCACAAAATCCTTTTGCTTATTATACTGCTGCTATCACTAATAGCTTTACTCGAGTCCTTAACATTGAAAAGCGCAACCAGAATCTTCGAGATGATATTCTTGAAATGAATGGGCTGACCCCTAGCTACACTAGACAAGGCCTGGGATCATGGGGAGGCAATCCTGCATCGTCTGGCGATTACATCGATGACTAAACTTTACCTAATACACCCAGAATTTAATTTTAATAAAATTAATAAGAAATCAATTTTATTAACAGAGACAAATACCGACATAGTTGACGCCGAGTATCACACATCTCTTGGCGATTTGTCACCTAACGAGCTATTAAAAATAATTAACAAATTTGATTCCGTTGAATTTGTTAATAAAGGTTTCGAGAATGATGCTTTGCTGCAAAAAGAAACAGAACAATTTATAAATTTTCTACGCACAATTAAACCAACTACCGGACTAGTATCCAACGAACCTTTATCATTTACTGATCACCCGTTGGTAAATTTAGCCTCGTCTGATCCTGTATTGTGGGTTTTTGGGTGCAGTCACAGTCACGGTGTAGGTCTTACTGATAAACAAGACACATATGGTCGAATCCTAGCCAATGAATTGTCACTAGAGTTAAGATTGATAACCAAGCCCGGAAGCTCCTTACACTGGAGTCTGAGGCATCTGATAAATGCGCCAATTAAAAAATCTGACATTGTTATTTGGCAACTAACATCTCCTTTACGTTTAAGTTATTTCAACGGCAAACATGTAGAAGAAATAGCTCTGTCACAATCAAAAAATCGGCATCTAATAGAAGTTTATAACAATTTTCAGTGTTATTTTATGCATTTCAGTCTAATTAATATCGGAGTCCAATGCGTAAAACAGACTGGAGCAAAATTTATTTTAACATCCGTTGACGCAACTGATTATCAGCTTCAGTTAGAATATTCAAAATATAATGAATATTATTTTGCCAATGGGTTTGGAGTTGATTTGGGCACAGACAATATGCACTTTGGGCCTTTGAGTCATAAAAATCTTGCTTTTTCTCTATTGAATCGTATACAATCAACTGATGTCTAATCTATTTAAACGAGCAGCAGTCTGCACTGATATTCACTTTGGCTTAAAAAGCAACAGTCAAACACACAATGATGATTGTTTGAACTTTATCAAATGGTTCACTAAAAAAGCCAAAGAAGAAGGGTGCGAAACTGCGTTCTTTCTCGGTGACTGGCACAACAATCGAGCTTCAATTAATATTGTTACACTCAATTACAGCCTCAGAGCCCTGGAGCATTTAAATGACAATTTTGACGCTGTGTATTTTATTCCTGGCAATCACGATCTTTATTATCGTGACAAGAGAGATGTCCAAAGTGTGGAATGGGCACGGCACTTACCTAACGTTCATATTTGTAATGATTGGTATCATAGTGGCGACGTGGTTATTGCTCCTTGGCTCGTTGGTGAGGATCATAAGCGGATTCCAAAACTAACGGCCAAGTACATGTTTGGGCATTTTGAACTACCACACTTCTACATGAATGCCATGGTACAGATGCCCGACCACGGTGACGTCAAGCGCGAAGACTTTCACGGTATTGAACATGTGTTCACTGGACACTTTCACAAACGTCAAACCCACAAGAACATTACCTATATTGGCAACTGTTTCCCGCACAATTACGCAGACAATCATGACGACGAACGTGGCATGATGGTGTTGGAGTGGGGAGCAGAGCCTGTGTATCATGCCTGGCCTGATCAACCACGCTATCGTGTTTATCAACTAAGTGATGTGTTAACTAACACAGACGCATTGTTAAATCCTGGTATGCATGTGCGTGTGAACCTTGATGTAGATATCAGTTACGAGGAAGCCACCTTTATAAAAGAAACTTTTGTTAATACATACAAGTTAAGAGAAATTACTCTTATTCCACAAAAGGTTGTGAGTGAAGATATCAATTATGATATTACCGGAAACATCATGTTTGAAAGTGTAGATACTATTGTTACCAATCAGCTTACAAATATTCAAAGCGAACAGTATAATAAGAACTTGTTGCTAGACATCTATAGAAATCTTTAATGTTTAAAATTAAAACACTTGCAGTAAAAAATTTCATGAGCGTGGGTAATGCTACCCAGGCTGTTCAATTTGACCGCAAAGACTTAACTCTCGTCTTGGGACAAAACTTAGACCTAGGCGGGGACGACACAGGAGCCAGAAATGGCACCGGCAAAACCACTATTATCAATGCACTAAGCTATGCTCTATACGGTGCTGCACTAACTAACATCAAGAAAGACAATCTTATCAATAAAACAAATGGTAAGAACATGTTGGTCACAATTGAGTTTGAAAAAGATGGTATTGACTATCGCATTGAACGCGGGCGCAAACCTAATACTATGGCGTTTTACGTAGGTGGCGAGGAACAGCAAATTACCGACGAAAGCCAAGGCGATTCAAGAGAAACACAGGCAGAAATTGAACGTATGTTGGGAATGAGCCACGACATGTTTAAACACATTGTGGCTCTCAACACTTATACAGAACCGTTCCTTGCACTCAAAGCCAACGATCAGCGTATTATGATTGAACAGTTGCTAGGTATTACTGTTCTGTCGGAAAAAGCAGATGCATTAAAAGAACAACTAAAAGCAACCAAGGATGCTATTACAGCGGAAGAATATCGTATCAAAGCAGTAACAGATGCTAACGCACGTATCCAAGAACAGATTGAAGCTACCAAGCGTCGTCGTCAATTGTGGGTTAATAAGAATTTAAATGACATCAATGAAGTACGTACAGCACTAGATGTTGTTGCAGATATTAACATTGAAGTCGAACTTGCAGCACACGATGCACTTGATGATTGGAATAAAAAGACTCAAAGGTACGCGGAAATTAATAAATGGAAACTCGCATGTGATCATGACCAAGTAAAATTGTTAAAAACTTTAGATAAGTTAAAAACAGAAATTGAAAAACTTGAAAGACACGAGTGCTATGCCTGCGGACAGTCTATCCATGATGCTAAACACGAAGAAGTATTGGCAGAGAAACGAACAGCAATGAAAGAAACTTCATTACAGTATCTTGCCAACGATGAACAATTACATTCACATATTGAGGCATTAGAACTTATCGGCGAGATAGGTCCTATACCTCGAGTATTTTATGATAAAAAAGAAGATGCTATTAATCATAAACACACCGTTGCCAATTTAAAACAACAGTTAGAAGCACTAACTAATACTCATGACCCTTATGTAGAGCAAATTGCGGAAATGGAAACGCAGGCATTAGAAGAAATTAACTACGATTTAATCAATGAACTTGCTAATGTCCGAGAGCATCAAGAGTTTTTACTTAAACTATTAACCAACAAAGATAGTTTTATTCGTAAGCGTATCATTGATCAAAATCTAAGTTATCTAAATTCAAGACTGAGCCAATACCTGGACCGTATTGGCTTGCCACATACTGTTAAGTTTCAAAACGATCTGACTGTTAGTATCGAAGAACTGGGTAGAGAATTAGACTTTGATAATTTATCTCGCGGTGAGCGTAACAGACTTATCCTTTCACTGTCGTGGGCGTTCCGCGATGTGTGGGAAAGTTTGTATCAACCTATCAACCTGTTATTCATTGACGAAGTTATTGATACAGGCATGGACAGTTCAGGTGTTGAAAACAGTCTAGCTATACTAAAGAAAATGGCACGTGAAGGCAATCGCTCAGTTTGGCTAGTATCGCACAAGGATGAACTAGCAGGGCGAGTAAACAATGTACTAAGTGTAGTTAAAGAAAACGGGTTTACTACATACAACACTGACGTTGAGATTAGTTAATGTTTGCTGTTATTCTTTCTGTACCTAGAATTACTCCTATTCGACCAAGTATAGCTCCTGCTATAATAAAATCTTTATTTGCTCAAAATAATAAAGATAGTCAAATCATTGATCTTAATATAAAATTTTATAATAATTTTGTCAAAGAGGTTAATGCAGACGATTTTAAGACCATCGACGACTATTTGTATAGTCAATCATCTGAATCCTTAACCGAACAACATAAACTGATTTTAACAGAATGGATTGATAAGTCCATTGACAATATTCTAAAATTAGAGCCAGAGCATATTCTAATCAGTGTGTTTACTTGGCACGCTCAAAAGTTTACTAAATTATTATTAGAAAGACTACGTCCACGAACTAATAGTAAAATAATCATTGGTGGACAAGGTATAGGCGAAATAAGAGAGCAAACTAGCTGGATAGGAACACCGTTGTTTGCTAAACAAGTTAAAGATCTTGGATTAATTGATCACTGGATTAAAGGCGATGCTGAATCTACTATTCCGCTTATTTGCCAAGGAATATATCAAGGCAAAGGATTTGACAACAGCGAATATGCCGAGTGGGCTCCTCTTACCAATAAAATTATTCCAGATTATAGTGATCTAAATATCTTAGAATATCACAGTGGTGCTGCCACTGGAACTATTGCAGCTGAGTTTAGTCGTGGCTGTGTTAGGCAGTGTAATTTTTGTGACTGGGTAACATCAGGTGGTGGCTTTAGAACCAAGACCGGTCAACAAGTATTCGACGAAGTACGACATTACTACGAGAAGTTTGGCGTCAGATCTATATACTTCAATGATGCGCTAATTAATGGCTCAATTAAAGAATTTAACAAGTTTAATCAATTATTAGTAAATTACTATCAACAAAATAACTTACCGGATAGACATATTTTGTACAGCGGACATTTTATTATCCGCGGAAGAAATCAAGGATGGAAGCCCGAACATATTGCCCTAATGGGGCGAGCAGGTGCCGATAGTATGGTTGTTGGTGTGGAGACTGGATCTGACAAAGTACGCACTTCAATGAACAAAGGTTACCTTTTAAAAGATCTAGACTACAACATGGAAAATTTTGTCAAGCATGGCATAAAACTTTACATGTTGATGATGGTAGGTTTTCCAACTGAGACCCGCGATGACTTTGATCAAACTTTAGCATTAGTTGAGCGATATCAAAAATATGTGGCCAGCGGAAATATTTCAGGTATTAACTTTGGTCAAACGTTTATTATCGAAGAAGGAGCACCTATTTACTATCATCCCGAAGAGTTGGATCTAGTAGGTGTTGATGGAGAGAAACCAAGAGATGTTTTTTGGATTAACCCAAACAATCCTGCATTAACTTATAAAGAAAGAATTATAAGACGAATTGAGGCGCATGATCTTGCTACACGACTTGGGTATCCAGTATGGAGAGCCGATGGTCAGCTTAAATGGTTAATGAACAAATATAAAGAAATAGTTAGCGGTACTTATAATGCACATAAAACTTCAATTTAAAGTAGAAAGATCTTTAGGAGATCCGCTAATTAAAATTATGGTAGATGATACTATTGCTACCTATGACGGCCCTTGTCAAGACTTATTTGAATTTGATTTGCCTTTAACAGTTGGCGAACACGAACTGCGAATCACACATTACGGTAAAAAGGATCAAGATCATGTTTACGATGATCAGGGCAACATTGCTGTAGACAAGCACGTAGAAATATTGGGAATCTGGCTAGATGAGATTGAGCTGGTTGAAGAACTTTGGGAAGGTAATTTTTTCCCCGTGTACAACCCTGCTTATGTTAAAGATTTAAAAAACAAAGGCATAGAAGTTCCTTACAGCATCAAGCCAAATCTTTATCTAGGACACAATGGTACCTGGCAATTAGTATTCAATTACCCAATTGCTTCGTGGTTAATTGAAAAACGCACCAACAAAGCTAAAGTTTCAGGAGCAGACTGGCAATCAACCGACGAAGCGTTGTTACTTGAAGTTAAAGAATATTTTAGTACGGCACCTGATCTAAAGTGGAATATACGTTAAGAAATTTAATATGAATCAAACACAAATACTTTTTGCTATAGCAGCATGGATATTATTGATATCCGCAACCTATGCACTGTCTGGGTGGACAAAAATCAAAGATTGCTACAAAATGTGGTTCACAAAAGAATACTGGACCAATTACAACATCGTAGAGTTTGCTAGTTGGTTAGCTAAAGCGGTGATTATTATACCAGGATTAATTTTTGGTATTCAGCTTTGGTGGTTGTATTTTTTTACTTTGTTTACTAGTATAACATTGATTTGGGCATCAAACAAAAAACTACTACCAACTCTGGTAGGATTTAATACTATGTGGGTCTGGCTCAGTTGCATGGTATTGGCACAGAAATTAATTTAATTTATCATGTTTTCACATAGCAGTATCACTGAGTACCAACTAGAAATTACAACCTATTGTAATGCTGCTTGTCCTCAGTGTCCTAGGAATATACAAGGTGGTCCTGTAAATCCTTTTATGCCTCTAGTTCATTTAAGCAGGGATTCGATTGATGCTGTATTCAGTGTTGATCAGTGCAGAAAATTAAAACAAATATTTTTTTGCGGCAGTTACGGTGATCCTATTATGCACCCGGACTTCTTGGACATTCTTCAAGACTTTAGGCGCAAAAATCCTACGCTATGGTTATATATTCATACCAATGGCGGCGTACATGATGAACGGTATTGGGCGGAAATTGCTACTATCATGAACGGTTATGGACAGATTGATTTTGGGTTCGATGGACTGGAGGATACTTTACATCTGTACAGACGCAATGTAAAATACAAAGTTGCTATGCGTAATGCCCGGGTGTTTATTCGTGCCGGTGGCAGGGCACAATGGAATTTTATTGTTTTTAAACACAACGAACATCAAGTCGAACAGGCAAGAAAGTTAAGTCAAGAATACGGATTTTTTAATTTCCTGGCTAGAAAAACTGGAAGATTTTACGATCACACAAACGAAACTGCTTACAAAAATTGGCCTGTACTGGATAAAAACAAAAACATTGAATATTACTTAGAAGAGCCTACTCTTGAAGAATGGCGTAATCCCAGTGTACAAAAAATTGAAGTAATAAAAAAGATGCACGGTAGCTTCAAAAAGTATCTTGAACAAACTACAGTTCGGTGTGATGCATTATTAGGTAACAAAGTTGCCATTACTGCCGAAGGTTTAGTATTACCATGTAATTTTTTTGAGCATAACATGTACGATGCTAGATTTCGTACCGGTGCAATGCCTGGAGCAAATGATGCAAGCTTTCTTAGTATTGGGCGAATTCAAGTAAAAGAATTTGTTGAAGAATATAAAAACGAATTAGATATAAACAAAAATAGTTTAGAGGATATTTTTAAATCTAAATTTTGGACTGAACTAGTTGATCGCTGGTCTGGTCCAACAAAAATTATGGAATGTGCAATGACCTGCGGTGAGAAGTTTACTAAGGTATGGGACCAAGGAGGGTCTATTAGATGAAGATGTTAGTGACAGGTGGTAACAGAGGACTAGGTAAACATTTAGTTGAAGAGTTTGGGGGCACAAGCGTTAGTCGTACAGATAACATAGATATTACACGTGATTATGCCGCAATCGCTGCTATGAGTTTACAGTATGATGTATTTGTTAACAATGCATTCGACGGTCCTCCGCAAGAGGCATGGGCAAACTTTGCTCAGTCTCAGGTGTATTTTGCTGTGTATGATGCATGGCGAGCTGCTAACAAAACAGGCTGGATCGTTAATATTGGTAGTGTGGGTAATAAGACTATTGTTGCGCCCGAACCCAGATTTGAAACTTACCGTGTAGCAAAGGCTGCACTAGAGCATGCTAGCCGTCAAGGAACAGCGGCATTCAAATCAAACGCAGTACCCTTTCAAACTACATTAATTACGCTAGATAGATTAGACACAGAACTTAGTCGCAGCAGGGCAACGTGGACTGGTAACGGAGTTAATGTTAAAGATGTGTCCAATTTTATTAAGTATGCCAGAACTTTAGATCCAAACACTTGCGTAGAGGAAATAACATTTTATTGTAACTTAGACTATAAGGCATAATTAATGCTGTATGTCATGGCTATTCGAATCCACTCTTGTGGAATCACTTCCTGAGGATTGTGTAGGATTTGTGTATTTGATAACAAATACTGTATCTGGGCGCAAATACATAGGGAAAAAATTAGCTAAATTTTCAAAAACTACAGTAAAAACGGTAAAACTTAAAAACGGCACCAAGAAGAAAAAGAAGATCAGAAGCAAAATAGACAGCGACTGGCAACTATATTATGGCTCAAACGACGAACTCAAAAAAGACATACAAACACTAGGCCCAGAAAAATTTACTAGACAAATACTTTATTACTGTAAATCAAAAGCAGAATGTTCATATATTGAAGCAAGAGAACAATTTAGACACCAAGTCTTAGAATCAGATGATTATT
>Ga0129333_10005336_pt1 | contig 12064 bp, 26 predicted proteins | sample CPB6_08_DNA_FD_94474 | JGI IMG/M metagenome (GOLD analysis project Ga0129333, IMG submission 94474) | Freshwater to marine salinity gradient microbial communities from Chesapeake Bay, USA - CPBay_Sum_0.6_0.8_DNA | ecosystem: Environmental > Aquatic > Marine > Coastal | place: USA: Chesapeake... | reverse complement strand
ATACTTGGGGTAATGGCTAGACAAAATGGTTATAAGTATGCTACTACAGGCTTTCATAAGATTTATGTAGATAAGAGTGGTAGACATCACGATATACTAATTACTAAGAATCTAAAAGATGGTTTGAAGATACTTGGTTATGGTGATGTATTGGATGATTATGATAGTATACATAACAATGATGATGTAATTAAGTTTATCAGTAGTAGTCCTATGTTTGATAGCGATGACTATAAGGGTCAGACTATGAATCATAGTGATAGAAAGAGAGTTAGAGCTGGTAGACCTAGTGCTGATTATATTAGAACATCATTGATTGGATTGGATAAACATAAACAGATTAGTGACCCAGACTATTTCTTAAAGAAGTTGTTTCCAGACAAGTATCAGATGTTGTTGGATAAACAAAAAGAAATTGAATCATTTACTCCGGTTAAATCTAAATATGGTGGTGATTGGATCATGCAAAACTTCAATGTAAAGCCAGGACCAATGTTGGGTAAGATCAAACAATATTGGCTACAGAAGTATGGGGATAATTTAGATAATGTACCGGAAGATGTATTGAGACAAGATACTGATATTTATATAAAGTCACTATGATACTATTAACAACACCGCTACTAATTCTTTGGTCTTCAATCTGTGAATGGTTACTACACAGATTTGTTATGCATAAAGCTCCATTTGGATTTGAATATGCTTATACTGCACATACCAAAGTACATCATAGTGTTTATAAGTATGATGAAACATATCATGCTCAAGAAGGTGATGATGGTAAAAAGATTCCGATGGCTTGGTGGAATGGTATTGTTATTTCTATATTAGCTGGATTACCTATGTTTGCATTTGGTTATAAGATGTTTATATTATCATTTATAGTTTCAATGTGTTATTATGGAGTATATGAAACAATACATTGGTATATGCATTTACCTAATAGAAGAAGTGTAGAGTATGTATGGTGGTTTAGAAAGTTGAATGGACATCATTTGTTGCATCACAGATATATGAATAAGAACTATAATGTGGTGTTACCATTTGCTGATTTGATATTTGGTACATTGCTTAGAAGAAGTCCTATTAAATTTAAACAATGTCGTGAGAGTTATTGTTTGCCGAATGTTCAACCCAAATAATATTTATATAACGTATGACATTTTTAGAAATAATCAAGAAACATATACTAAAAGAAGGTATAGATGACCCGTCAATATTGAAGTGTATATTTATGGCTGGTGGGCCTGGCAGTGGTAAGAGTACAGCAGCATCTGAGATATTTGATTTACCTGGTGATTTATCTGTAAATAGATTTGGTTTAAAGATGATCAATAGTGATGTAGAGTTTGAGAGAATGTTACATGATATGGGTATTTCTAGTGATTTGAGTAAGTTGAGTGATGTAGATTTTAAGAGATTGACCAGTGGCAATCAATCTGTGAGAGAGAAGGCTAAACAAATAGCTAAGAAGAAGTTGGAGATGTATAGAAAGAGTAAGTTGGGATTAATTATAGATGGTACTGGCGACAGCATACAATCTATACAAATGAAGAAAAGAATTATGGAACAACATGGTTATGATTGTTACATGATATTTGTTAATACAAGTTTACAGGTTGCTATGGAACGTAATGCAAATAGACCTCGTAAGATACCAGAAGATTTACTATCACAGATGTGGTTTAGTTGTCAGAATAACTTGGGTCACTTTCAAAATATATTTGGTAATAATTTTAGAATTGTTGATCGCACAACATCACAACCAATTGATAAACGTATGATAAAGAATGTTGTGGAGTTCTTAAAGAGTCCAGTAAAGAATCCGATTGGTAAGAAGTGGTTAGAGAATTATTATGACAAGAATAACAGAGTAAATACAACCACGAATTATCCTGATAAATGGAGTGATGATGTTGATGATCCGACATTTGAACCAATAAGACCTAGATAAAGCAAAAACCCACTCCGATTAAAGAGTGGGTTTATTATTTAAAGTGGCGTCCCTACTAGGATTCGAACCTAGACTATAGCTTTAGAAGAACCATGTGCTATCCATTACACCATAAGGACATTTATAAATTACTTATCTTTGTCAATTTCTTTTCGGATTTGCTTACCAAAGTCTGTCAAATTGAACAATGGTTCACCTTCATCATTGTAACCACTAATATATAGTAGTCCATCTGCAACCATTTGATCTACGACAGTCTTGGTTTCACTAAGAGCAATTTCATCGTAAATAACATTGGCTTCAAACTCATTACAATCAAGTTCAGCCATGATAACCTTGATACATTCAGCCTTTTCTTCAACCTTTACTTGTTCCTCTACTTTAGAAACATCAAGTGAAGCACAATGACTTAGTAGGTCATCAATAGATCCGGTGAAATTGTCTTTGATATAGTCTGACATGATAATAAATAGAGTATTAAGCTACCCAAGCGAATTGTACATTCTTGTAATAACGAGCAGCACGCTTTACAATATTATCAAGAGACTTACTAACATTATGTGGAACACGAACATTCTTGCCCCAACCATTCTCTGCTCGGCCTAGTGCAATAGCAAATCCCTTCTGCTTATCAAAGCGATCACCCATCTTGGTATTGGTATAACTCCAACCAACACGAACTGCGTCATTGATAACTGTGGCTACAACGTAACCACGGGGCTGACCATTGCGATCCCGAACCATCTGCTTTAGTGTAGTATCCTTCATATGTTTTATTTTTTGTTTTACTTTATTAGTTTACCTCAAATTTTTGAAATGTCAACGAGAAAATTGTGGTGGTTTTTAACTAGAACCACCAAACTAGACAATGAACACAACAATATTTTTTGTTTTTTGTAGATAGAGATGAAATTTAACACCTCTGAAGTTAAGCACCAACTAGGTGCTGGAACGGATGATAAGTAACCTTACGTCGATTATAAAGTCGCTTAACATCATCGACAGACTCAATTACATAAAGTTCGTTTTTGTAATTGATTAGTATATTATTGGCCCCCATATCATATATGTACTGACCAATAAAACTTTTGATTTTATCTGGACTATCTACCTCACAGACTTGATGACTAGCACCATTGTTGTATCGAGCGTACCAGATAGCGAGTAACTTAATCATGATATAATCTTATCAGAGATTGGTTGAAAGTCAAATCTTTTTTTAGATGACCCGAATGCCGCTGGTGAGATCACCATCATTAAGTGCATCAAGGTTGTTGATCTTGGCCTGCACTCGACGACAAGCTTGTTCCTCAATAGTATCAGCAGCAAACATAATAGTTTGAATACAAGGACTCTTACCTTCAGCACGATGAATACGACCCAAAGCCTGAATCATATTAATAGCACTGAAACTAGGACTCACAATACTATGACGAGGAAAATTACCATTAAGATCGTGCAAACTAATACCGGCATTACCAGCACTAAGATTCACAATCATAATGCGCTTAACATTGTTCTGAAAATCAGCAATGTCGTTGTCACGCTGCTTATTGGTCTGACCACCAACAATATAAGCAATCTGATTATCAAACTTAGACTTCTTATTCAGTTTCTTGGCAATAGCCTCAACCGTTTCGGTGTAATTAACAAAGATAACAGGACTGATACCTTCATCATACAAGTCTTCGATTTGATCAACAATAGTAGGAACCTTCAGAAGTTCAGCCATACGACGAGCCTTAGTCATAATAGCAAAGTGATGTTGCTTGTAATTGGCACTAGACTCTTCAAGAGCAGCCAACTCAGCCTCCATGATTTCATAAACACGATTGATCTTATCAGTATTGGCACCCATATCAAACGCAGTAGCATTGATACGATTGTCAGGAAAGATACTACCAAACGCCTTACGAGTCATACGACCAGCAAGTTTGATCTTGTTAAACAAGGTGTCGTGAATATCACGCATTGCAATACGAGTCTTCTCGTCAGCAAGATTAACTTCAAAAGCACCATAACGATTAACATTCACATTGCAACTATAAAGAAAGTTCTTGAAGTTAGACAAATTGTGAAGAAGAGTAGCATAACCAAAACTACGCATCTCAGTAGGATTAGTAGCCGCAGTAGCACTCAACAGAAACAACTTGTAACCATGTTGCTTAAGGGCAATAAGCATATTAGCATTCTTACTCTTAAGCGCCTTGCACTTGTGAGTTTCATCCAAAATCACCAACGCATCCTTGGGGAAAGTAAATTGATAATTCTCCACATAGCTGTCGTTGTCATTCTTGAACTTAAGATATTCGGTGTTGCCGCGGGAGAGCTTCTCGTAATTAATAACGACGTTTGCCTTGATACCAAACTTGGCAAGAACCTCACCCCAGGTCTTACGGACCACCTTGGGACAGATCACAACCAGGGGAACATTCAATTGTTTGGCCACCCAAGCGGCGACGTAGGTCTTGCCGGTGCCAGTCTCAGACAGATCGGCAGCGACTCCGTTGATGTAAATGCTGTTCAACATAGAAACAGCATGGTCACGTTGGGGAGAGAGGAGCGAATCAGTATTCATGATGTAATAAGAATACCATGGAGTTGAAAAAAGTCAACCGTTCACTCTTCGGAATTTTCGGTCTGGGTAGGATTCTTGGTATTAACCACAACTTGAGCTTTATATGCAAAAATAGCTTTAACCAACTGCTCTCCGATACATTCGATGAGAATCTTACAGATATTAATAAATGCAGCTATTGTCACCAACAGAATGAACAAAAACAGCAGATATTCAGCTACGCCACTTGTAATATGTTTATAGAATTCAATCATGGACTTCATCTTAACAGTGTTGTGGTGGTTGTCAAGTACATTGTTTTCGTTATCGTTAAAGAATGTAGGTAGCCGTTGGTCCCCTATCCTAGTTTATTCAACCGTTATATCTATTATATTTATTCCTGTACCAAAGTCAAGCTGAAAAAAGTGGTTTGACTCAAGGATTATCCGTGGTACATTAAACACAACGAACATGAGACTAAAAAAATCCACCAAAGAACAAGCCAAGAAATATCGTGATACTTACGAAAAATTGTTCAACGAATTGCCAAGCTGGAAAAAGCTAGCAATTCAAGAGGATAGTAAACTTAATAAAAGGTCAGGTTTGCTGGTTGACTTTTTATCACAAGTGATCTACAATGCTGAACGTGACGAGATTAGTTTCTCGGAATAATTGAATGAAAAAGAATATCTACGATGGTAAGGGTAAGTATATTGGTTATACCAATGACATTGGCAATGTAGTGCATGGTTACAATAAGAGTGGTAAACCCGTTGGAATGTTTAACAAGATCAGCAACTATACCTACGATTATAGTGGCAAGCCTCTTGCGAAAGGCAATCTGATTGAGGGTTTGGTGATGATGATGAATCTTTAATTAATAAACGGTTGACAAAAAGATTTTAGATGGTAAACTGATTTACGTTAGATAAACAATAAAACAAAAATAAAAACATGGAAAATACAAATACTGCAAACGTGACCACCGCTAAGCGTACTGGTCGTAAGCCAACCAATGTAACTGAGATTACTGATAAGGAGTTCACTATTGTGGATCTTGTCAACATCAATGCCTCAGTGAAGAGTCCTACCATTCGAGCATTTGTTACTCGAAATGTTGAGTCTGGACGTTATGCTAAGGTTGGTACAATCAAGGCTGGTAAGCGCGGTAAGCCTGCTACTCTGTTTCGTCTGAATCAGACTGCCTAAAAACGGTGGGGGGGCTATAAAAAAATTTGAATTTAGTCTCCTCTACCTTTATATATATTCATAGATAAATTTATGGGTAAATCTTGGAAAGATAAGCGTGACAAGTGGGAACGTACAGATCGTAACCGCAAATCAAATAAATCCTCAAAAAACAAGAACGCAAAGTTCACCAAAAAGGGTACATATAGTTATGAAGAAGACACAGAGTTTGGCACATCATACGGTAATTACTAATCTTCAAAAGCAATTGGAAGATAAACGATCTGAATATAATCGTCGTATGGCTGAGTATTCATATCTTAAGGCACTTAAACAAGTTGTTGATGAGAAGTTAGGACCAGAACCCAAGTACATATATAATCTATGATTGATAACAGAGCAATGTTTGCAAAGACATTGAATGATTATCCTCCAGAATTTAGTTTTGGAGATAAGGTAAAGACAGAGATGGGTGTGGGTTATATTACAGGTCGTACATTTAACGAACGAGAAAAGGTTTGGAAGTATGTATATCGACCGATTGGATTAAATTCACATTTTGATGTCAAGAAGGTAGTGAGATTTATTTAAAACAAAGCCTGGTGTAATGACCAGGCTTTTTTGTTTTGACATTCTGAAATGTTCGTGGTAGGGTGATATGACATGAAACTAGAAAAGACCACGTTAAATTCATTTCTAAAGCATTTACCCACAGCAAGTATGTTGGAGTATTTGATTGAATTATTGCCTAAGTGTACTGAAAATGGTCCGTGGATTGCCGGTGGCAGTTTGCATAGAACCTATCGTAAGTTACCATTAACAAATGCGGATGTAGATATATTCTTTAAGAATAAAGAACAATTTGAAAAGTTTGTATATGATCTGAGTATAAGCAGTGTTACTGCGGGATATATAAAAATTGAATCTACCATATACAGCGAATGGCATTGTACACTTACAATCAAGTATATGGATGTTGATTGGAAGATTCAGTGTGTAACATTCAAGTATTTTGATAATATTGAAGAACTATTTAAGTCGTTTGATATCAACGTATGTCGTATTGCTTATGATGGTACTAATGTAGTTTATCAAGATCGTATCTTAGATGATATTAAGAGTAACAAGTTAAAGTTTAACGAAGGCAGTATCTATTATCCAAGTGTAACATTGAAACGATTGGTTAAGTATGTTAAAATGGGATATGACATTGAAGATGTGGATCTTAAATTATTGACGCATGCCTTTTATAAGTCTAAGAAGAAAGCAATAGATATTCTTGACCAAGATTTAATGACAAAAAAGCCGATTGAAACTTACGAGGGGCTAAAGACTCCTTGACTTCGCCGGAAATCGTGATATTATATTTATAAGATATGAAACTACCTTGGCTATATGCTCGTACCAACACTGGCGCAGTCCAGAGTTGGACTATTGAAATTGAAAAAAACAAGTATCGTACTCACTACGGACAGGTTGATGGAGCAATTCAAACAACCGAGTGGACTCTTTGTGAGGGTAAAAACACTGGCAAGAAGAATGAAACCAGTGCTTCTGAACAAGCTGTAAAAGAAGCTAAGGCTACTTGGAAGAAGAAGAAGGAAAGTGGTTATTTTGAATCCATTGAGGATATTGATAATACTACATTTACCGAGCCAATGTTGGCTAAGAACTATGATGACTACAAGGATGATTTGAAGTATCCAGTTTATAGTCAACCTAAGTTGGATGGTATTCGTTGTGTTGTGAAGCGTGATGGTATGTGGAGTCGTAATGGTAAACCTATTGTTTCAGCTCCTCATGTGCTTGTTGCTTTGAAACCTTTCTTTGATAGGTTTCCGAATGCAATTCTTGATGGAGAATTGTATGCTGATAAGTTTGCTAATGACTTTAATGCTATTTGTAGTTTGGTAAAGAAGACCAAACCTACTGCTGAAGATTTGGCAGAGAGTGCAAAGAATATTCAATATTGGGTATATGACTGGATTGTACAGAAGACTTTTAGTGAGCGTAATACTGATATTACTACTTACTTTGTTAATAATAATGTGGTTCGTCGTGTTCCGACTCACCTTGTGGACACGATTACACATTTGAATGAGTTGTATGAAAAGTATATTAATGAAGGATACGAAGGACAGATGGTTCGTACTGATGGACCTTATGAAAACAAACGTAGCAAGCACCTCCTTAAACGTAAGGAGTTTCAGGATTCTGAATTCAAGATTCTTGACATTGTTGAGGGTGTAGGCAATAAGAGTGGTATGGCTGGATATATGGTATTCAAGAATCATAAGGGTATTGAATTCCACAGCAATATTAAGGGTGATCGTGAATATTTGAAGGAGCTACTAAAGAACAAGAAGAAGTATATTGGAAAGAGTGCTACGGTGAAGTATTTTAATCTTACACCGGAGGATGAAATTCCTCGTTTCCCGTATGTAATTAATATTGATCGTGAAAGTTATGAATAATAAAACAAAGTCTGCTAGGATTGTACTGGACATTGAATGGGAATCAGCTGATGATAGTGATCTGCCTTCATTGTGGGATTGGAAACGAATTAAGATGCCTATGGATTTGACCAAGGTTAAGTATATTGGTATCCAACCACCAAATGGACCAGAGAATGCAAGTAATTGGATTGGAAATTAAAATATATGACTAATGTAAAAAAAGCAGATATTGTTGACTGGCTTAAAAACGCAGTGGAAAAGAAGATGGTTAAGGAACTAGAAGTACCTAATGCTAAGGTATATCTTAGTTGTGATCGTCCTCACCCCGATGTAATTCTTGAAACCAAGAATGCCGATGGTGATTTGCAGATTGTAAGATTTCTCATTATATGAATGACAATACATTATATTATGTAATGTGTATTATTGGATTAATTGTAATTATTAGAGGATTTTTCTTTATTATTCAGGACAATGACGACGAATAAGTTTTTTTTGACATTAGCCAGAACTATTGATCATCGTGTTGGTCATACAGATGAATGCAAGCCTGATGTGCCTGTATTGCCTGTAAATTATGCTCTTGCTAGTTTTTTCTTGAGGTTCATCATCGTTCTGGTAAACTTCATTACATGCGCTTTCATTATCGCAAACATTATTCACCACTGGTAAAAATTTATGAACAAGCCAAAATATTATTTAGCAATCAATCTGCCTCCAAATTTTGATGAAGTAGATGCAGATACCATTAAAACTGATTTAATGGCTTATATTAACAGCAAGAATCAATATGGGGCTATGTATGGTCCTAAATCTAGTAAGAAGGGTATTACTATAGATAAAGTAATTTATAGAACCAATGAAGACTAACAAAATAGTAATTGATAGACTACGAGAATTTACACAAAATAATTGTAACACTACACTTGATCCCAAGTTGTGTGAAGACATTCGTTATTTGTGTGACGAAGTGGAACGATTTAGCCGTGAAATTGTAAAGGCTAATAATTTTATGGATGAAGACCATATTACAATTCAGAGATACAAGAATAAACTAAAAAAGTATGAATCGTTTTAATAAGATTATGTTGGGTGGTCTAGCAGCTATTCTATTAACTGCTATGACAATTGAACCACCAAAGATTAAAGTATATCTCATTATGTCATATAGAGGTAATGACTTGACAATTGAGAAGGTATATCTCAAGAAAGAAAATGCTGAGAAATATCGTGATATGTACAAAGATAGTCATAATTATTCAGTAGAAGAACGTGAGTTAACAGAATGAAGAAATTATTAATTATTGCATTATTGTGTACTGGTTGTACCAGTGGAATGTTGTTACGTTATAGTTATAATCGAGCATTAGAGACACTACCACCTTGTAGTAGAGTACATGCTATTAATAATGACTATATCACTTATAGTATGATTGAGGTTAGTACCAACAACGTATATACCGCTAATACTAACTATTATCGTGCTTATTATAACACTGATGGTAAAATCACCAAGATTGTAAAAAATTGATGAAAGAACAAATTGATTCTATTATCAAAAAACATTGTTTGAAAATGCAAGAAGTAAACAAGAACAAAAGCATTCCGATGATTGTAAAAGAGTTGGATGGTATTGTTTATGATATGTACCGAGAACTATATGGACTACGTGATATACGTTCAAATAATTACTATTTGAATAGTTTTACCGCAGATGATAAAAAAGGTCATTGTTGTTAATGTATGAAAAAGAAACAAACTCCAGTATGTCAGAAAGTAGAACTCGACAATTGTTTTAGTTGCAAAGTTGTTGCTGGTAAACCACACAAGAAAAAGTGTGACATTGAAAGATGTAGTGAATGTGGTGGTCAAAAGTTAGGTTGTGATTGTACTAAGCATGATAAGCAATTTGCTAGATGGACTGGTTTTTGGCCTGGGGAGTTGGAATGTAAGGCATTGAATATGGATTTGAATACTTTTTATATGACTGGTATGCATAAAATATTCTTTGTTAAACCCAGTTGAGTTAGTTGAAATAAGTTGTTGACTTTTTATAATTTCATGGTAATCTTGAGTTGTAATGAATTCCAAGATTATCAACCGAACGATTGATATTGCTAAGGCTATGTGTCCTCTGAACCTAGAGCATAGGTGCAGTCACATAGCTTTTTTGATTCGTTGTGGTAAGATTGTCCATATTGGTACAAATAGTTGTAAGAGTCATCCTGAGACGCTTAAGTATGATTATAAGGATCATCAAAAGGTTGGTATTCATGCTGAGTTGAGTGTGTGTATGAAGAGCAACAAGGAGAATCTGAAGGATTACAAGATGGTTGTGTTGCGAGTGGATCGTTCTGGTAAGTTAAATAATAGCAAACCTTGTTGTGGTTGTCAGAGTGTTATTGATCAGTTTAGTGTTGGAGAGGTTTGGTATAGTGATAAGTTTGGAAATGTTGTGAAGATGTGATTATAATAAACTATATAATCATATGAAAAAGATTATATTTTGTTTACCAGGCAGAAGTTATAGTGGAAAGTTTCTAACTTGTTGGACTGATTTATTGGTTCATTGTATCAACAAAGGTTACAAAATAAACATCATACAACGATATAGTTGCAATATCTACTATGTACGTAATATGTGTTTAGGAGCTGATGTAAGACGAGGTGAAGATCAAAAACCATTTGATGGTAAGTTAGATTATGATTACATGATGTGGATTGATAGTGATGTTGTATTTACCCCAGAACAATTTGAAAGACTATTATCACACGATAAAGATATTGTAAGCGGTTTATATAAGATGGAAGATAATACACACTATGCTTGTGTAGAACACTGGAATGAAAGTGAGTTTCTTAAAAATGGTCACTTTAAATTTATAAAACCATCTGATATTGAATATAGAAAAAATCAATTAATCGACGTAAATTATGTTGGTTTTGGTTTTATTCTAGTTAAACGTGGAGTATTTGAAAGTTTGAAATATCCATATTTTAGACCCAACTCCTATAATATAGGAAACACTGTTGAATTTGCAATGGAAGATGTATCATGGTGTCATAATGTAAAAGATGCTGGTTATAAGATTTTAGTAGATCCAAGTATAATTGTGGGTCATGAAAAAACCAAAGTCTTACTATGAAGAAAAAACAACTACAATTGACGTTTACACATTGCTTGATGTCTTTTGATAGTAACACATTAACCACACAATATTCATTAGATGCACATATTCAACCAGACACAAAGGTTGGATCTTGCGTTTATACCATCACCGAACCATACCCAGAGCCAACCATTACTTTTATTCAAACTTTCGAGTCATACCGAAGGCGTGGAATTGCGACGGCTGTGGTGATGGAGCTGGAACGAAAGTATGGCGGCATATGCTGGGATTATAAATTTACAGACGATGGAAGAAAGTGGTTCAACACCTTGGTTGAACGAAAAATTGTGAAAAATTCCTGTTTTGTTTGATATATATAACTTACCGACACCGTTTATTAGCATAATGAAAACGGTTGATCTTTGAAAACTTAGTGGTAGGATAAAGAAGTAGTAAGTAATTCGTTCTTTCAGCATGGTGGGAGAAGCACTCCTCTAGAACATCTACGAATGGCGGAACTGCCTCGGCCTTTAACCGAAGGGGGTCACCAACGAAAGAATGAAATGATAGTTGACAACAAAAGAATGTGTGGTAAGATGATTTTGTTGTAAGTTCTTTAATAAATTTTAATGGTCTTGTAGCTCAGTTGGTTAGAGCTGTAGCCTTTTAAGCTATCGGTCGTGGGTTCGAGTCCCACCGGGACCACCATTTAATGGCGTTATCGTCTATCGGCTAGGACACTGGACTTTCACTCCGGTAAGAGGGGTTCGATTCCCCTTAACGCTACCATTTTGTTTGT
>Ga0129333_10005333_pt1 | contig 12065 bp, 14 predicted proteins | sample CPB6_08_DNA_FD_94474 | JGI IMG/M metagenome (GOLD analysis project Ga0129333, IMG submission 94474) | Freshwater to marine salinity gradient microbial communities from Chesapeake Bay, USA - CPBay_Sum_0.6_0.8_DNA | ecosystem: Environmental > Aquatic > Marine > Coastal | place: USA: Chesapeake... | reverse complement strand
GTGTTCGTTAACCCAGTATAAACTATGGTGTTATTTCTACTTAAATAGGAATTGTGAATTGACATTTACTTTTTTATTATAAATATCAATTAATTCGAATATTTTGATTAAGTACTGTAGTATATGCGTTATTAAATGCCGTCTCAATTTGTGACACCGTAACGGAGTTCAAAGGTTCCTGTATTGGTGGTTCATTAATATTGTGTGTGTGACTCGTTAAAAATGAAACAATAAGTCTTAAAAGTTTTAAAAGTTCTTCACCTCTTACCATAGAGTTTGTACTTGGCAATACATCATCTGTAAATTTTTCTTGAGGTATACCATAAAGAGTATTACTCAAATTAATCGGATTTGTTCCAGGAATTACTGTCCTGTGAGATAAAAGATATAAAAAATCCCCCCCTATAGATGCATAGGTTACCGGATTTTCTTTATACTCTGACTTTTCAATTTCAGTTTCCACCGTTGTAGTTTGAGGTCCTACCGTGTTTTTTGACCATATTACCGCAAACCCAACATCATTACTCACTTCAAATAACTTTATATTATTATAAATTGACGAAATGAAGTTTGACTCTATTGGATCATTACCCAACATTTTATTATATGTTGATAAACTTGGACCAAAAACAAATGGGAATTGATTATTTAAATAACCATTGTTTGGGTATTCGTTGTATCCATCTAAATTAACTTTTCCCCTATTGAATCCTTTGATATATTGGTTTATAAATTGACTTGCACTACTTATTGTCAAACCGCTAAATACCATTTTTGAATTTGGGACCGGCATACATTGAGCATACGATGAAAAAGATATCTCAAAGGTTGAGACCGTTGTTCCATTGCCTTGAAGAATTGGAATTACAGAGTTTGTTTGTACATATCCACTGACAGTTTGATTATTAATATCAATCCCCTCAATCGACCACTCAACAAAATTTTGTAGTTGTAGATCCTTATATTCTTCACTACTTATTGTTTCTGTTCCAGTACTAACTTTTTCTAAATCAAAGAATGAAAGTTGGACAAATGATCTAGTATCATTTATTTTAACCTGTGGTGAATCTGGTCTATCGTTATTAGGTGATGAAACATACTTACCAGATCTCAATATTATATCTTGAGTCTTAATTAGTAAGTCCGAACTACCACGACCAAGAATTGCATTATCACCAGGGAGTGGGTATATTCCTGTAACTTCTTTTTGTATTTCTCCGGTTTCAGAGTCTCTTATTGTGTCAGCTTGTTTGATGTAATCACCATTTGCAAGCATCGCTTGTGAACTATTAAAAGATTCATAATAGTTATTCCATGGACGAGTTATAGGTCCTTGAACGTAAAACTTATTCCAGTCTTTTGTTTCATCTCTTGTGGAATAAATTATTCCAACATATTCACCTACTTTGGGAACTTGACTAATGTAATATGGTAATAGTGGTGTGCAAACAAACGGATCTAATTTTGTCCATTCTTCTTTTTTTTCTGGTTGACCTTGTTGTTGGTTTTCTGTTTTTGGAAGTACGCGAATTCTACCCAACATAAGGGGGTCATTCACATCTAAAACTAGACCAGGAACTATTATTCTTTTATCGAGTACCGCTGACACCTTTTCTTGAATTATATTCTTTCAATACTGTATTATAAGTAATTTCTAATTTATCTAAATGGTCTGTCATTTTTAATAGTTGATCTTTTGTGTGATCAAAATCTGCCTTGATAAATTTCATCGCAACTTCCAAATCTTTGTTTGATCTTTCTCTTCGCTCCGAAATAATTTTCAAAACCTCTTGAGAACTTACTTTGTCTCCGTTTGTAATTTTAAAGTTTTTTTCCATAACATAAACCAGGTGAGGTAGTTCCAATTGGGGTAACCGCAAAACCTAAACATGCAATTTCAGTTTTACCATTCTCCGCTTCTTCTTTATCAATTCCATCAACAACAGCTTTAACCGCCGCCATGAATTTATTGGGTGATCCGTCGGACATAGGTCCTGTCGGAATACCTAATTTTTCAAATTCACCTATAATTCCAGTATAAGCTCTTGAAGATGAAAATCCGTCCATAAATTTTGATGCAGCTAATAATGGGAGTGGAATTTCATTTCCACTACCGGCAAATATTTTTGAGGTAAGTTTTAATAACTTTTGTAATTCATCAATAACACTTTTACATTCTCTAACATCGGTCACAACAAGATCATAAATTGTTGTTAATATTTCTGTAAGTGCTAAAATTATGGAAACTCTTTTTTTATTTTTTTGATTTTTTATGTCTTTTATAACATCTTTAATCAACTTTTTGATGTCCTTAACAACAGAATCAAAAATTATTTTTGCAAATGTACCACCAATTTTAGATGTGACATTAATAAAAAATGTCTTGTAGGTTTTGGTAAAATCTAAATAACTATTAATGTTGTCTAATGAATTGTTTCCTAGTGACTTAAGAACAATTGCTAGAGGTAAAATTGTTTTTGGTGACAATAATGTGTTTATAATAGCCTTTGGAAACTCTTTTATAAATTCTAAATCCAAATTTATTTGAAGTGGTAACCAGTCTGGGTTTTCAGTTATTGATGTTGCCAAATTAACCGCATCATTAATATTATTATTGTTATTAGAACCAGGTACAAAATTTAAATTATTTATTGCTTGGATCGCCGCTGTTGGATTTATAGGTAATCTTAAGTTATCACAACTTTCAAAAACCGCAACTCTATTTTGGATGTTGGTTAATTTTTCATCAATTATATTTAAGTCAATTTCAGTAAATTCAAAAAAAGAATCATCAATATTATCTAACTCTGATAATTTAGCGGATCCTGACACATCAATTTCTTTATTTGGGTCAAAACATAAACCTAATATTCTTTGAATTATAATTAAAACTTTTTGTAGTCCGGTTATGTCATTAGATCCGTCTCCCTTCTCCATTGAAATTGCGCCTACTAATTGATTGATTAAGTTAGAAAATATATTTTTGAAGTCCAATACTTCTATTGTTTTATAGTAATCTTTGATAAATTGTTTTACCGTGTTTCCAGTAACCCTATTGGCCAAATTTATCTTTAAAAAATTACCGTTATTACCGGAACCATCTAACTCAACGTAAGTCATATCAAATAAATCCTGGGTTGATATACCTTTATACAATGAAGAATATTGCACTGAAAATGGTTGGTTGATGTTTTGTATCCTATTATAAATCTCCTTATTCATCGCAAAAGGAGTTGACGGGTATGATAGATTTTTTTCCTCATAAATAACTTGACCAACCTCACCTGCCGGATCTTCTTTTAACATACCCATAAAATCAATTGATTGTAATCTAACATACAAGTCAACATTAGGTGTGAAAGTTTGGTTTTCAGAACAACCAGCAGTTTTTAAAATTTCATTTTCTAAAAGTTTTAATAATTGTGGTTTTAAATCTTGTAATGCACTTATAAATTTTCCGATAATATACTTTTTTACATCCTTACCCTCTTTATTATTGTCTTCAAAAGCTTTTTGTCTTCTTTCTAAATCGTTTAAAACATTTGAAGAAACGTCATCAATCAATGATTTGTTTAAGTCATCTGCAGATTCAAATTTAAGTTCTAATAATTTGTCAAATTGAGTGGTTAACTTTTCTTTAGATTTCTTAACCTTCTTTTTTTTGTTGTTGTATTTTTCGGCATACTTTTCATACCTCTTTGTCATCTCGGATTTTCTTTTTTCAAAAGAATTTCCAGTTTTTTTCTTAAGTTTTTGATAATCTTTCTGAAGCTGTTTATATTTTTTGGTGTTTTTTATCTTGTCACCAATTTCGCCATATCCTTCATCAATATCTATTGCCATTGTTACTTGTTAAATTTGTATTTATTATCAGACGCATCTTTATCTATTAAAGACTTCATAACATCATCATCCAAATCTAAATCAGACAAAGTAAAATCATCTTCCTTATCTTGTGATTTCTGCCACATTTGGGCTTGCAACTTTGATAATGAAAGTTTTTTCTCAACACAATCATTGATTATTTTTTGTTGTTTCTCAATTACTGGCCCGATTAAAGTCATGTCTTCGGGTTCTTTCATCATGGTTAACATTTTGTTTTGGATACGTATTGCAGTATTTCTTTGTTCTACAAGTTCATTATAGATTTCCTGCATCAATGCAACCATTGAATCTTTTGATAAATTAATTTCTTTTTTTTGTGGTCTTGGCATATCTATAAATATCAATCTTTAAAAATTTCCTGAATTAGATCAACGTATATTTTTTTATAACGTTTCATACAGGTTCTAATTTCTTTAGTACTTAAATTGGTCATTTCACGTAACTCAAACAAAATAACATTTTTATTAAATTTGTTGTTGTTAGATTCGGGTAACATATTTTTATAATTCTCAAATAAATCTGAAATTGCCCTTCCTAACTTTTGCTCTTGCTCTGTTATTTTCTTATCGTTCATATTTTCATAAAGTTTGACTTTGAATTTTTTTATAATTTCTTCAGTCGAAACTTCCTCATTATCAATGAAATAAATTAGATCTGGGTTGTTTTGTATATCGGTTGAAATATCTTCATAAGAAACTTTTCTATTAGTTTCTTTTTGATCTTTCATTATTTGACCCATCAAATAATTTTTACATATTGTACCAAAATATGAATATGCCTTTTTTTCTTTTGCCGGTTTAAACTTATCAATTTTGGTCATTAAAAAAGAATGTGTGTCATTATGAATTTCTTCATAATTCATGTCTTTCCTATATAATTTATATCTTCTTATAATTGAAGATATCATCTTATCTAAAGGGAATCTTAAAAAATCATTATATATTTTGTTCTTTTCCTCAAAAGAATCGGCGGTTAAAAATTCTCTAACCGCTAATTCTTCTTTTTCTGCAAAATAATTTGTTGTTTTTGGTTTTCTCCCTTTCTTTTTCTTTTGTTCGCAATCTAAAGAGTTTTCATGATTTTCTAACATCAAACGGTCTGGGGTTCATATTTTATTTCTCTATCTTTTATATAGAAATATTCTTTTTTTGCGATATCGATCCAAAATTTAACCTCATCTTCTGTTAGCTTATCATCACCATTCTTGTAATTCCAGAAAATTGATCCAGGTCTTAAATTCATGTGTTTGTAACCAATTTTTGGAATGGTCATAATTTTAGTTGAGTTATGTGTTAATCTTAAAAATAATTCATAACCAAATGTTAATCTTACTGATGGTTTTAATCCACCATTTTGTAAAAACGTATCTCTTTTGATTACCATACCTGATATTTGGAAATTTTGATAGGTTAACAATGTATCATTTGTTAAGATGCCGATATCTGAAGAAATATTTGCCGCAAAAGTTGCTTCATTTGTGAAACCAACAAATACACCTTTATCATCAACATCAACAACAACTGGTAAAAATGCGTGATAATCTTGATATATGCTCACATAGTTTTTAACATTTTTAAACCAGATATTAGAATATTCATCATCAAATTCTAAAATACTTACCCATTCTGATGTTGCCTTTTCAGCCCCAAAGTTTACCTGACTACAGAAATTAGGTGTTCCATCGTACTCATAAATTGATACATTTAAATCTTCAAAATTATAAGATTCAACATAATTTTTAAAGTTATCTTCACCGCTATGTACGATTACTAATTCTTTAACTTTTTCTTGTTGGTTTTTCAATGACAAAATACATTTGTCAAAATACTCATCAAAATCAGAAGTGTTTCTTGTTTTGATAGGTAGAATTACTGAAATTGTGTTCATGTGTTCCATATTATTCTATAGTTTCTAATTTGTTTAATTGCTCTTCAAAAGACATTGATCTTTTTTCAAAAATTTCAGAAAAAATTTCTAAAACATTTTTTTGGAATTCTTGATAATCACTATATTTTGATGCGGTTTTTTCCATTTGTTCGTAAAGTTCTGGGTTAACATTATCCTCCAACCAATTTTGTACAAAATCTGCGGCCACGTCAACAATTGAGTTTTTATTAACCAACCACAGTCCATTATCTTCATTTAACCATTCTGGTTGTAAATGAGGTAATACACCAATCACAGGAACATTCATTTTCATGGCCTCTAATGGGAATGTACCAAAACTACTTGTTGGGTCAATCCAAATAGATAGGAAACTATCTTTCATAGCTTCGCTGAACTGCGTTTCAGTTAAACCTCTTAAGTCTCTAAATGTAATCCATCTATATTGAGGAAATCTAGCATAAAATTGTTTAATGATATTTGCGGTGTCTCTTTGATCTCTTGTGTGGATTGAGATTATTGTTTTAGGTGGAAACTCATTTTTAACAAAACATTCTGAAATTACTGGAGATAGAATGTCAAAAGACACTTTTCTCATAATTTTTTCAATATGTGTTTTTTGTGTTTCAGATGTTGTAATACATTTGAAAAATCCTAGTTCTGCCCATGTTTGTCCTGGTTGTAGAGTTTCAAACATATGATCATATGCTTGGCACAAAACAATTTTACCACAAGGTAAATTTTTAACTTGTTCCATGATATAACCAAAAATTTCAGGGATGATTAATAGATCGTCCGGAGAAATTTCCAAGTTTCCTTCATCAATTGATTTATGAGGTATAGACTCCATATAATGTTCACCTAACCATTCTCCAACACCAATATAATCTTTTGTTTCGTGAAGGATAAATGGATTATAACCATTCTCTTTGAGAGTCAGTGCCACTTGATAAGTGTATCTAACAGACGCTCTAGCATTACCTTTTGTGTCTTGTACGACAAAATAAATTCTAGACCTTTTGTCTTTCATATTAGAAATTGATCTTTCTAATTTTTTGATTTGTTCTGCATTCATATTTTATTTTATAATTTGTTTATTATTTTTTTCATTAAAAGTGAGTTAAAAGCTATTTTAAATGGAATTGTTAATTCACTATTATTTGGTCCCAACTTTTCATCAACTTCATGAGATTCTGTTAATACAGTTTCTAATAAATTTTTTATCAACTCGTATTTTACTAAATGTATTTGAGCTTCTTCTTTTGGTTCAATACTTTCCATGTCTTCCAGATCTTCATTATTTTCAACCGGAACTTTGATTTGTACGTATTCATCAATTTTATCGATGTCAACATAATAAGTTTCATTAAATATTTTAAACATAACTTTTTGATATTTTTTCTAATGATAATTTAAATTCCGATAAAGTGGATATTTCATGATCAGTTCGAATGTTTTTATTGTAATTTGTATTAAATTTAATTACTAATTTGTTTTCTGGTACATTTTCTAAAAGTGTTGGATTGGCCGTGAGTAAAACGTCAACCTCATCCCACATTTGATCTTTAGTGATCTCACTATAAAATAATACTTTTTCAATAAGACACCCAAACTTACTCAAGAAGAATAATGAAGCGGGTTTAGACTTACCTATTTCGTCAGACACAATTAACAAATTATATTCATCTCTTAATTCGTAATATAAATCATTCAACAAGTTAAACGTATTCATTTCTGTTGATGGTGCATGACCAAATAGTTCCATTGTGTATTCTTCATACATAAAAGAATATAAATCATCACTATTTTGAAACTTATAATGATCGATCAGGTTTAAGGAATTAACTTCACTAATAATACCATATTCGAAAGGTTTTGGATATATTGTTTCTTCTGTGTTTCCAGAATAATCTAATTGATATGTTCTACCCAAAAATAAATCTGGGTCAACATCAACCAAATGTTTTTCGTATACCTGTTTAAATTTTTCAAGGGTGTCTCTTAAAACACCATTAATTTCAATCCCTATTCTCATCGTCATATCTTTTTAATATTTTACCAATCAATGGATTACGAACATTTTTAGCGTCTCTAAAATCATAAATGCCAACATCATCAACTCCTTGAAATCTTTGAATTGCATCATATAACCCAGATTGTTTTTTATCTTTATATCGGTCTGTTTGTTCAAGATCTCCAGATATAAAAAACTTACTATTGAATCCTATACGAGTCAATAATAATTTCATTTGATTTGGTGTTGCATTTTGAGCTTCCTCAAAAATTAAAATAGAATTATCAATATTCATACCTCTCATATATGCTAACGCAAATACCTCAATAATTTCGGCTTCTTTTAATTTTTCTCTGGCTTCTTTTCCTATTATTTTATTTAAAAGATAATACGACGGGAAAATATAGGGGTCAAGTTTTTCTTCTAAATTTCCTGGTAATGACCCTAGTTTTTCCTCGGCCTCAACCGCTGGTCTAACTATGATTATTTTTTCATAAGAATTTTCCGGATCTAATAACAAGTCAACTGCGGCTTTCATTGCTATGTAAGACTTACCAACACCCGCAGGTCCTGATGCGATCGTTATTTGATTTGATTTAAGAATTTTATAATATTCTTCTTGTTGTTCTGAAAGAAATTTATTTTTTTGTTTTCTTTTTACTACGGTATTAATGAAGTCTTTTCGTGAAAGAAGTTGTGTTGGTTCTTCTTTAACAGGGGTTTGTTTTTTTCTTGTTGTCATTGAGTTACAAATCTTTTTTTAGATTCTTGTTTATAGATTTCTTCTCTTAAAGAGGATGTTGAGAAATGGTGATCCCTTCTATTGTAAATCACTTTAATACCTCTCTTCAAACATACTTCTTTTGCCGTAAAATCTTGGTTTTTATAATCTTCACCTATAATTCTAACATCTAGGTCAAGTGCGGAAAACAAAGTTTCTAATTCCTCTTCAGTTGAATATGGTATTATTTTGTCAACATGTTTCACCGCATCAAGTTGTATGTATCTTTCTACTAAAGATTGTATTGGTTTGTTTTTTTCTGGTCTGTCAATTGTTGGGTCCACTTGTAAAGCGCAAATTAAAAAATCACAATACTTTTTACATTCTTCTAACATTATAATATGACCAGTATGTAATAAGTCAAATGTGCTACAGGTAATTCCAATTATTTTATTCTCTATTTTCATAATATTAATCTAACACAAAAATGAATTTAGTCCACATTAAAGATTAATAACATTTCATAGTTTTTAGGAAGATATGGATTATCTTCCGGTTTAATTGTTGTGTAAGTTATATTTTGTTTTTCTCTTTTAAATAAATCTTTTCCACCCTTTACAACGTCCATAATATGTTCTTCGTTTACAAATTCTCCATTATTATACTCTTGGTGTGAAAAATTTTGAATTTTATTTTTAATAAAATTTACATCCCCAAAATATGAAAAATGCCAACCTCCTTTTTGCACCACACTTCCACCACCCATTCTAACTCTTTGAGGTGAGTTTATTGTTTTATAAGTTCCATAATTAATAACTTTTGGGAAATGCCAAACACCATTAAATTTACAAGTTAAATTATAATAATACATTTCCTGTCTCAATGTCATTAAAGATTTTACCGATTTTTTTGCTTTAAGTTCTTTGATGGTATTTGTGTCTGGTATTTCATCAACATCGGTAATAAGAATAATGTCATCATCATTTAAGGATAATTGTTTTATACCTTTATCAATTGCATTTCTTTGTGTTGTTTCATTTGTCCAGGGGTTAGAATGGTTAAGTCCGTCCTCAACAATATGAATAATTTTATGAAGGTATTTTTCATAACGTTCCTTATTTTCCTCAAAAAACAATGGTTTTTCTTTGCCGACAAATGTTTTTGTGGACTCAACTAAAACAAATTTATCAACTAAACCATCAAGCTCTTTTAATCTAAATTCCAACATATCAAACTCATTGTAAAAAATAAAACAATCAATTATTTTTGTTTCACTTTCTTCTTTGATTTCTTGTTCTCCTTTGGTAAAGATAGAAGTCATACTATCATTATTAATTTTTTCGTCTTTTCTAAAAATCTCAATATTTTTCATTTGGTTTATTATATTGGATAAAGAAGGTAAAGTTTCACTTTTAGTTAAAATCTGGTAAGGAGTGACCTTTGAATCGATATATTCTTTTCTAAATGATGTGTGAAGATCCTCAATCACATAAAATCCAGAATTTTTTAATTTTGGCCAAAGGATCTCTAATGATTTTAATTGGTGTGATGTCATATGACTACCGTCGTCAATGATAATATCAAAAAAATCATCTTGATATAATTTAGTTAAATTATCGTCCGCTTGTGAAATTTTTGTAAAATGAAATCTTTCGTGTTGAAAATTGATGTCAATAATATCGATGCAATATATTTCAGCGTTTTGAAAATAATCTAACCATGTTTTAATTGAATTTCCGGATAGAAATCCTATTTCTAATAGATTAATTTTTTCATTTCGTAAATGATTAAATTTAGAATCATAAAAATCTAAAAACTTATGATAAGTTGCTTTGTCTGTTTTGTAGGATAAACCTATTTCTTGTAGTGTCATTTTTTTATCTTTTCATCCATTTATTCATAAACACATGACCTAATCCATCAGTCATTTCATATTTCTTTCTTCCTTCAAGAAATCCATGACTTTTACTTAAAAGGTGTGTTACTTTTGATTTTGTAATAAGTGCGTGTTTAATATTGTTTTTCATTAAACTGTGGGCATAATCATTGTCCTGATACCAAAATGTAAATTGTTCGTCAAATCCACCAATTGTTTGAATTGCTGAATTATGAACCAATATTGACCAACCAGCAACTTCATATGAGGTTCTATACCCATAGTAAATGTCAGACTTTTTATCAAATGTTTGATGTCTATGCCAATCATCATCCATAGGTGACATAGATAAAATTTGATTGTCATGATTATGAGCAACCATCATTTCTTCTAAAAAGTTTTTGTGATATATTGTATCGTTGTTAGATATTAAAACCCAATCATTTTTACACTCCTTAAGTCCAATATTTAAAAATTTGTTGTAATTAAATTCTTCCTTTGGTTGTATTACTTTAACATTTGGTTGGGTATATTTGTATTCGTTAATCCAATCAGTTTCAATTAATAAAATATTAAATTTAATATCTTCAGAACTAGAGTTTAGACTATTAATACAGTCATTATTCATTTTTAAAATTGAGCCGTCTTTTACATAGCTCAAAATTATTACATCTACTACCATCTTATTTATTATTATAAAGGTGTTTTATTACGTTGTAAATATGTAAGTTTATTATAAGGTCCTTTTTGTTGTCCAAACTCTTATACGTTTACGTTTCAACTTAATTTTTAATTTTTCTTCTACCTGATCGCGAGTTAATAACTCACCTTCAATGACCATAACATTTTTTTCTGATTTACTAATAAAGTTGTCATATAAAAAATCTATAAAATCATCCAAACAGTTTTCAACAATAAATTTATTTACATCACCAAATTTATGAAACAAATTATCTCTCATTTTTATTTTTTTAGTTTATAAGCTCTGAATGTTTGTTTTTGATAAAACCAACATATCTAAAGAAACAAAATCAATATTTTCATTGATCAACTGGTAAGATAAAAAGGTTTTACCATCACAACTTTTACCCGATATTAATAAAATTGTTTTATCAATAAGTTTAGGTATAGGTCTTTTGGTTGGTTGCATTTTATCTATTTCCATATAAATGTCTAATAACGTTCATGACAAATTGTTGATTCACTAAAGGAGTTTCTGTTGGTGTAATTCCGTGTTTTCTTTTATAGTGTTCTGTACCAACTCTAAAATTTTCATTCCATTCTGGAGTTCTAGCAATTGTACTCTCTTGAATTGAATTTGGAATATCAGTTAGGTATTCCCAACTTTTATCAATATCTGCAAAATACCAAAATGGTGGGTGAAATTGATTTTTGATTGCTTGATACGTGTGCTCAACATGCTCCCAAGCATTTTTAAACATCGGATCAAATAAACCAATTTTATCTAATACTGATTTGTGATAGTATGAAAACGCACCAACACAATTAGGATATAAAACAACACTGACACCTTCTGGATATGGTACTACCATTCTTGGATTTGGTTCTCCATCAACATCTTTTCTATCCTCTAAAGTTGTGAATCCAGTTGATCCTTTTTTATTTGCTGGACCATGTAGTGCAAAATTTAAATGTCTGATACCGGAAATAACAGAATGTCTTAT
>Ga0129333_10005331_pt1 | contig 12066 bp, 12 predicted proteins | sample CPB6_08_DNA_FD_94474 | JGI IMG/M metagenome (GOLD analysis project Ga0129333, IMG submission 94474) | Freshwater to marine salinity gradient microbial communities from Chesapeake Bay, USA - CPBay_Sum_0.6_0.8_DNA | ecosystem: Environmental > Aquatic > Marine > Coastal | place: USA: Chesapeake... | reverse complement strand
TATTTAATTATAGATTGTTATAGGATATTAGATCCAAATAATTTTACAAAAGTTTATAACGATAGTTTTCTTAAAAAATATTTGACTTCTTTAATTAAAAAACAATGGGGGCAAAATTTGATTAAATTTAGAGGTGTAAGACTCCCAGGTGGTATCGAACTAAATGGTAGAGAAATTTATGAAGACGCTGAGAGAGAACTTGAGCAATTGAAGCAGACAATGATGTTAGAGCACGAGTTGCCACCATATGATATGATAGGATAAAACTATGGCGTTAAATCCTTTTTTTCAACATGGTTCATCAACAGAACAAAGATTAGTTCAGCAATTAATCAATGAACAATTAAAGATGTATGGTATTGAGGTTTATTATATTCCAAGAAAAATTGTAAATAGAGATTCAATTATAAGAGAAGTAATAGCATCAAAATTTGATGATAATTTTGCTATTGAGGCATATGTTAATACATATGAAGGTTATTCTGGAGCTGGAGACTTATTAACAAAGTTTGGAGTATCCTTAAAAGATGAATTAATTATTACCATTTCAAAAGAACGTTTTGAAGATTTTATATCAACATTTTTAGAAAATGAAAATGATGAAGAAATTGTCTTATCTTCAAGACCTAGAGAAGGAGATTTAATTTATTTTCCTTTAGGGCAAAGAATATTTGAAATTAAATTTGTTGAACATGAAAAACCTTTTTATCAATTGGGAAGAACTTATGTTTATGAATTGAAGTGTGAATTATTTGAATATGAAGATGAAATGGGTGGATGGGATAATATTAATACTACAACTGAAGAAATAGACTCAACATTAGTTAATCAGGGATATATTACTTCCTTGCAACTATTCTCATTTGGTGAACAAGCAGTTGGAATTGCATCAACAACTACTGGTTATGTTAGAAGAATAACATTAACAAATGATGGATCTGGATATACCAGTACACCTATAGTTTCAATTTCAACTGCTCCATCTGGGGGGAGAAATGCAACTGCAGTTGCAATTACAACAAGTGTTAACGGTGTATATTCGATAAAGGAAATTTTATTAACAAATACTGGAGCTGGGTATACAGTACCACCATTAATATCAATAACTGGTGAAAATGGTGTTGGTGCAGCAGCTACTTGTGAAATAGTTACCGATTATGTTGGTGTAGGTTCAGTTTATATTCAAAATCCTGGAGACGGATATCCAGTTGCACCTGTAATAACTTTCAGTTCGCCTCAATCTGGAATAGGCATTACTGCGAAGGGTAGAGTTGCAATTAGTACTACTGGATCAATATCAAGAGTTTTAATATCAGATGCTGGAATTGGATACACTCAAACACCGACTTTTGTAATTGCACCACCACCAGTAGTTACGGGAATTGGAACTTTTGAACTTAATGAAGTCGTTACCGGATCTGTTTCTGGAGCAAAAGCAAGAGTTAAGAGTTGGGATAAAAATACAGATATTTTAAAACTTGGAACAACAGATGGTACATTTGTTCCTGGAGATATAATTGTAGGATCCGCATCGTCAGCAACGTATAGTCTTTCTTATGTTATTTCAGCCCAATTCAGTGATAAATATGAACAAAATGACGTTATTGAAGAAGAAGCTGATCTTATTCTTGACTTTACAGAATCAAATCCATTTGGTAACTACTAATGCTTGGAACTTATTACTATCACGAGATAATAAAGAAAACAATCGTTTCTTTTGGAACATTATTCAATCAAATCCATATTAGGCATCCTGATAAAGATGGTAATACTTATTCAGAAATGAGGGTTCCTCTGGCTTATGGACCTATGCAAAAATTTCTAGCCAGAATTGAACAACAGGCTAACCTCAATAAACCTGTTCAAATTACTCTACCAAGAATGTCTTTTGAAATGATTAGTATTGGTTATGATGCAACAAGAAAAACTTCAGTTACACAAACATTCAAAACAGTTGATAATAATAATAGAATACAAAAAGTTTTTATGCCCGTACCCTATAATATAGGATTTGAATTAAATATACTTTCAAAATTAAATGACGATGCTTTACAAATCGTTGAGCAAATTTTACCTTATTTTCAACCAGCATTTAATATAACTGTAGATTTAGTTGATTCGATAGGTGAAAAAAGAGATTTGCCGGTTGTATTAGAAAATATATCTTTTCAAGATGATTATGAAGGAGATTTTTCCACCAGAAGAGCTTTAATTTATAAATTAAATTTTTCAGTTAAAACCTATCTGTTTGGACCTATTGCAGATACAACGGATGGTCTCATTCGCAAGGTTCAAGTTGATTATTATTCCGATGTTGATACAATGAGATCGAAGAGAGAATTGAGATATACATCTACACCAAAAGCTCTTAAAGATTATAATAATGATAATACATCAGGTTTACAGGAAGATTTGACAGATACAGAAACTAGAATTACAGTAGCATCATCTGCAAGTTTGTCGATTGGGGAAAGAATTGTTATTGATAGTGAAATTATGAAGATTATTGATATACCAGATTCTTCAACGATTATCGTTAAAAGAGGATATGATGGAACTATTTCTTCACCACATACTTCTTCCACACCGATTAATGTTTTATCAGCTGCTGATGATGTATTAATTAATATTGATGATGATTTTGGATTTAACGATGATATAGAATTTTTCCAAGATTCTAAAACATATAGTCCCACACAACAAAAAGATATTTGATGAATCATGAGTGATAACTTTGAAAAATTAAATAAGGCATTAAACATAGAAAATTCTATCGTAGAAGTAGATTCCAATGTGGAAAAAATTGAAATTCAAAATTTAAAATCAGATGATATAAAAAAAGATTATGAATATACCCGTGCTAATCTTTATTCATTAATCGAAAAGGGTCAGGAAGCAATTAATGGAATTATGGAACTTGCTGGAGAAGGTGGTTCCCCAAGAGCATATGAAGTCGCAGGGCAATTGATTAAAAATGTTGCGGATACTACAGATAAATTAATTGATTTGCAAAAGAAACTAAAGGAAGTCGAAGAGGATAATGTTAAAACCACTCAAAATGTAACTAATAATGCTTTATTTGTGGGATCAACCGCTGAACTATCGAAGCTACTTAAACAAGGTTTTCTAAATAATAAAGAGTAAGTATTATTTTTGTGCATAAGGTAAAACCACACAAATCAGTTGAACAGATTGCAAAAAAGCATCGTATTGATGTTTCTTTTGTGCAGCGTCAACTTAAAATGGGAATTCCTATTGAGCATGAGCATACTAGAGACAAAGATTTAGCAACAGATATTGCTCTCCAACATTTGGACGAAATACCAGATTACTATACAAGACTTAAAAAAATGGAAGCATCCGCAAAAAAAGAACATAAAAAATTTAAAGATGTTACTGAAGAGAAAAAAGGATTGTGGGATAATATTCGCGCTCGTAGATCGGCAGGCAAACCACGTAAGAAGCCAGGGGAAAAAGGATATCCAAAAACTCTTGATATCGAAGAGGGATTAAAACAAGCACGTAAGAATGTCGGCGCATCAAAGTGCTGGACTGGTAAAAAGGTAGATCCAAATAAACCCACAAAAATGAAGGGTGGTGAAGAAGTTCCAAATTGCGTTCCCGTCAAAGAAGAAACTGGAATGGTAAGATATTGCCCAAAATGCAAAAAAGACGAAACTCAGTCCGAATGCAAGTATGGTCCAAAGTTCTGGGCATTATATTCAACACCACCTATGTTAACTACGAATCAAATGAAGTTTGATATTGCACAAGTTCACCCTGCTAATGAAGGATACGATCACGAGTATTCAATGGCTCGTTCTGAACTTTCAACTATTTCTAAGGCGGCAAATAGACTTAAGAAAAAAGTAAAAAAGGGTGAAGGAGAAATTGAAGCTTGGGTTCAATCAAAAATTACTAAAGCAGCAGATTATATTGATACTGCCGCAGATTATGTAGATAGTGGAGAAATGAAAAAAGAATCGGTTACAATTCAAGATGCAAATGGAAATGATTATATTGAATTTATCGACATAATTAAACCAGAACCAATGAAAGGTGCAAAAACTTTTAATATGTTCATGACGGAAGCTGCAACACCAGCATGGACTCGTAAATCTGGTAAAAGTCCTAGTGGAGGACTTAATGAAAAAGGTCGCAAATCCTATGAACGTGAGAATCCTGGAAGCGACCTTAAAGCACCTTCAAAGAAAGTTGGAAATCCCCGCAGAGCATCATTTTGTGCTCGTATGAGTGGTATGAAAAAGAAATTGACTTCGGCAAAAACTGCAAATGATCCAAATTCAAGAATTAATAAATCTCTGAGAGCTTGGAATTGTTGATAAAAAAATATTATGTCTGATAACGTTTATCTTGGTAATCCGAATTTAAAAAAAGCAAATACACAAATTCAATTTACTCAAGAACAGATTATTGAATTTTTAAAATGCAAAGAAGATCCAGTATATTTTGCAAAGAATTATATTAAGATTGTTTCTTTGGATCATGGTCTTGTTCCTTTTGAGATGTATCCATTTCAAGAGAAGCTTGTAAGAAATTTCCATGAAAATAGATTTAATATTTGCAAGATGCCTCGCCAGACTGGTAAATCCACCACCTGCGTGTCCTACTTGCTCCACTATGCCGTCTTTAATGATAATGTGAACATCGCAATCCTAGCAAACAAAGCATCCACTGCAAGAGACCTTCTAGGTAGATTACAACTCGCTTATGAAAATTTACCAAAGTGGATGCAGCAGGGTATTATATCTTGGAACAAGGGTTCTCTAGAATTAGAAAATGGATCAAAGATTTCATCAAACTCGACTTCTTCATCTGCTGTTCGTGGTGGATCATATAATGTAATCTTTTTGGACGAATTCGCGTTTATCCCGAATCACATTGCCGATGACTTCTTTGCTTCAGTTTATCCTACTATTTCTTCTGGTCAAAGCACAAAGGTAATTATTGTTTCTACCCCCCGTGGTATGAATCATTTTTATCGCATGTGGCATGATGCTGAAAGAAATAAAAATGAATATGTACCAACAGATGTACATTGGTCTGAAGTTCCAGGAAGAGATCAGGCATGGAAAGAACAGACGATTGCTAACACTTCCGAACAACAGTTTAGAGTTGAGTTTGAATGTGAATTTTTAGGATCTGTTAATACGTTAATTAATCCATCGAAACTTAAAAATTTAGTTTATGAAGATCCTCTAAAACGAAATGCCGGATTAGATGTATATCAAGAACCAATAAATGAGCACAATTATTTAATTTCAGTGGATGTTGCTCGTGGTATTGGTAATGATTATTCGGCATTTATTGTTTTTGATATTACAGAATTTCCATATAAAATAGTTGCAAAATATAGAAATAACGAAATTAAACCGATGCTTTTCCCAAGTATCATAAATGAAGTTGCAAGAGGATATAATAATTCTTGGATATTGATAGAAGTTAACGATATAGGAGACCAAGTAGCAAATATTTTACATTTTGATTTGGAATACGATAATATTCTTATGTGTGCAATGAGAGGTCGAGCTGGGCAAATTGTTGGATCTGGATTCAGTGGAAAGAAATCTCAGCTTGGTGTGAGAATGACCGCTTCAGTGAAAAAATTGGGTTGTTCAAATTTAAAAACATTACTAGAGGATGATAAGTTACTTGTTTCAGATTATGATATTATTTCCGAATTAACAACATTTACTCAACATCACAATTCATTCCAAGCTGAAGAGGGATGTAATGATGACTTGGCTATGTGTCTTGTAATTTTTTCCTGGTTAGTTGCACAAGATTACTTTAAAGAAATGACTGATAATGATGTTCGTAAAAGAATCTATGAAGAGCAGAAAAATCAGATAGAACAAGATATGTCTCCATTTGGATTTATTTCTGATGGTATTAGTGAAATGAATTCATTTGTAGATCAATCTGGTGATAGGTGGTATGTTGATGAATATGGAGATCGTTCTTATATGTGGGATTATGTCTAATGGATTTAGATAAACAAATCAATTTAGAACATTTATTATTTTTTGATAGAAAATGTAGAGTTTGTGGTAAGGTAAAAAATTTATTGGATGATTTCTATTTGACTCGTAAAGACAGAGGATCATTTCAATCTGCATATTCATATGAATGTAAAGAATGTACAATAGAAAGAATTTCAAAAAATAGAAAAAAGTCAAATACAATAAAAGAATGGGAATATCCAGATTGGTAAATAGTGTTCACGCTTCGTTTCCCCAATAGAAATAGTCTTTTTAATAAATATTTCTAGAATAATTCTGGATAACACGGAGAATTAAGATGCCTCTAAATTTAGCATCTCCTGGAATTGTAGTAAGGGAAGTTGATTTAACATCAGGTAGAGTAGATCCAACCTCAGATAAGATTGGAGCGATTGTATCCCCATTTGCAAAAGGACCTGTAGAAGAACCAGTCCTTATTAATAATGAGCAAGAGCTTTTAGCGAATTTTGGTAATCCATATTCGGTTGATAAGCATTATGAAAACTGGATGGTAGCTTCTTCATTTTTAGCTTATGGTGGATCACTTAGAGTTGTAAGATGTGATGATAGTTCATTAAAAAATGCATTTGTCGGATCTGCCTCAAGTATAAAAATTAAAAGTTATGAAGATTATGTAAACCTTGGATATGATGAAAGCACAATCACTGGCGTAACATTTGCAGCAAGAAATCCAGGTTCTTGGGCAAATGGAATTAAAGTTGCAATTATCGACGGTAAAGCAGATCAAATTCTAAGTGGAATCACCACAACTACCGATATTTCGGTTGGAATGGGTGTAACTCAGGCTATTACCTCAGTTCTTCCTGGAGCAGGAACAACATCAGTTCTTGACGGATACTTGAAGGGAGTTGTAACTGATAAAGGAAGCAATTATATTTCGGTAAAAGTTATCAGCCACGTTTCTGCTGGTGGGACGGAAACATCAGTTGATTATCAACAAAATGGTGTTTATGCATTTTCCAATACTGGAACTGTTGCTGTCCATACTGCAGGGCAAACATCATCATTTGATTTCAAAACTTACACTGCAAGACAAGATTGGTTTGATCAACAAACAATTTCATTAACCAGTTCAACAATCAATTGGAATAATCTCGCAAGTCGTCCAAATACTTCAGCATACGCTGCAGCACGAGGTGGAAGATTTGATGAAATGCACGTAGTAGTTGTTGATGACGATGGATCAATAACTGGAAATGCTGGTACAATTTTAGAAAAGCATTTAAATCTTTCTAAAGCGACTGATGCAGAATTTTCAGTAGGATCACCTTCCTATTGGAGAAAATATCTATCAGAAAATTCCTCATATCTGTTTGCCGGTGGTGCTCCAACTGGAATTACCACAACTGCATTTGCTTCTGGAGGATTCACTCTCGAATCTGATATTGGATGGGATCAAGAAGTAACTGGTATCAAATTTGCAGCTTCTGGAGCATCCACTTATACTCTTGGTGGAGGTAAGAATTATGATGGAGGATCTAATTTAGCAACCTCTGGATCTTTAACTGCAGGTCTTTCAGATTTAGCAGCAGGATACGGTTTATTTGAAAATACTGATGAATATTCGGTCAATTTCCTACTTATGGGATCTGCCGGATATGAAAAGAATATCGCACAAGCATTAGCAACGAAACTTATTTCGGTTGCGGAATTGAGAAAGGATGCAGTCGCTTTCATTTCCCCATACAGAGGTGGATTACTTACAGAAACAAGTGTAGATTCTTATACATTAAAAGATGCAGCATCAATAACTGATAATTTAATTAGTTTCTATTCTGCAATTCCTTCTTCATCATATGCTATCTTTGATAGTGGATATAAGTACATGTATGATAGATTTTCAAATACTTTTAGATATGTTCCATTAAATGGTGATATTGCTGGACTTTGTGCAAGAACTGATTCAGTTAGTTTCCCATGGTTCTCACCTGCGGGAACAACAAGAGGTGCGATTTTAAATGCAGTAAAACTTGCATATAATCCTTCAAAAGCACAGAGAGATCGTCTTTATTCTGAAAGAATTAACCCAGTAATCTTCTCACCAGGATCTGGAATTATCTTGTTTGGTGATAAAACTGCTCTTGCGAAAGCTTCTGCATTTGATAGAATTAATGTTCGTAGATTGTTTATCTACCTCGAAAATGCTGTTTCTGCAGCAGCAAAAGATGTAATGTTTGAATTTAATGATAGTTTAACTAGAAGTGGATTCTTGAATACCGTTGAGCCATTCTTAAGAGATGTTCAAGCAAAGCGTGGAATTCAAGACTTCAGAGTTATTTGTGATGAAACGAATACACTGCAGCAGTGATCGATAATAATGAATTTGTTGCTGATATTTACATCAAACCAAATAGATCCATTAACTTCATTGGATTAACATTTGTGGCCACCAGAACTGGTGTGTCATTTGAAGAAGTAATTGGTAACGTTTAATTCAAAAGAGGTAAAAACTAATGACAACTTTACGTACAATTACAGCATTTAAATCTGCACTTGCTGGTGGTGGAGCGAGACCAAATCTATTTGAAGTTTCAATTCCATCATTCCCAACTGCTGCTGGGACAAGCACTTGGTCATCAACCGCAGGTGGTGAAGCTGATACTTTTAAATTTTTATGTAAGGCAGCTGCTCTTCCTGCATCTAATGTTGCTCCAGTTGATGTCCCATTTAGAGGTCGTATCCTTAAGGTAGCTGGAGAAAGAACATTTGATACCTGGACGGTAACTGTTATTAACGATGAAAACTTCAGAATTAGAACCGCATTTGAAAAGTGGATGAATGGAATTAGCAAATTAGACAATGCTACTGGTGCTTCGAATCCAGCATCATATATGGCTGATGCTTATGTTTATCAACTTGGTAGAGGTGCTGGAACTATTGAATCCACTACAAATAGTGCAAATGGTAATGGAACTTCAGTTCAAGCATTGAGAACATACAGATTTTTTGATATTTTCCCAACCAATATTTCTCAGATTGATCTGTCTTATGATACTACAGATACATTAGAAGAATATACAGTTGAATTCCAAGTTCAATACTGGACTGCTGGTGCTTCTTCTGGTGGAGAAAGTACTGATGTAATTGTTAGGTAATAAATAGTTTATAATCTTCAATTAATTATAAAATGGCAAAACTTTTTGGATTTTCTATTGAACCTTCTGAAGAAAAATCCAAGTCAATACTATCCCCCGTTCCTCCAAATAACGAGGACGGGGTTGATAATTTTATTGCAAGTGGATTTTACGGACAATTTGTAGATATTGAAGGAGTCTACAGAACAGAGCATGATTTGATTAAAAGATATAGAGAAATGGCGTTACATCCCGAATGTGATAACGCCATTGAAGATGTTGTAAATGAAGCGATAGTAAGTGATCTATATGATTCTCCTGTAGAGATAGAATTATCCAATTTAAAAGTTAGTGATAAAATAAAAAAAATTATTAGAGAAGAATTTCAATATATCAAAGAATTATTAGATTTTGATAGAAAAAGTCACGAAATTTTTAGAAATTGGTATATAGATGGAAGAATTTATTATCACAAAGTTATCGATGTAAAAAAACCAGAAGAAGGGATCAAAGAATTAAGATATATTGATCCAATGAAAATGAGATTTGTTCGTCAGGAAAAGAAACAAAATCGTTCTGGCGGTGTTGATCTATCTAGAATGGATGAAACGAGTAAAAGTTTTTATCCAGATATAGAAGAGTATTTTGTTTATACACCAAAACCAAATTATCCACTGGGAATGGTTTCTGGTGCTGGCGGACAAAAAGGAATTAAAATTGCAAAAGACACAATTGCATATATTAATTCTGGATTAGTTGATAGAAATAAAGGAACAGTATTATCTTATTTACATAAGGCAATCAAAGCTCTCAATCAATTGAGAATGATTGAGGATTCTCTGGTTATTTACAGATTATCTCGTGCTCCAGAAAGAAGAATTTTCTATATTGATGTTGGAAATCTCCCAAAAGTAAAAGCCGAGCAATATCTACGTGACGTAATGATGCGCTATAGAAATAAACTTGTCTACGATGCATCAACTGGCGAAGTTCGTGATGATCGTAAATTTATGAGTATGCTTGAAGACTTTTGGCTTCCAAGAAGAGAAGGTGGTAGAGGAACTGAAATTACTACTCTTCCTGGCGGTCAAAATCTTGGTGAACTTGCTGATATTGAGTATTTTCAAAAGAAACTTTATAGAGCACTTGGAGTTCCCGAATCAAGAATTGCAAATGATGGTGGATTTAATCTTGGAAGATCATCAGAAATTTTAAGGGATGAACTTAAATTTACAAAATTTGTAGGAAGATTGAGAAAAAGATTTGCTCAACTTTTCAATGATATGCTTAAAACTCAATTGATTTTAAAGAATATTATTACAATTGAAGATTGGGAATATATGTCTGATCATATTCAATATGATTTTATGTATGACAATCAATTTGCTGAACTTAAAGAAACAGAATTGATGAATGATCGAATAGGTCTTTTAGCATCGATGGAACCTTATATCGGCAAATATTTCTCGGTCGATTATGTGAGAAGAAGAGTATTAAGACAAACCGACAGTGATATTATAGAAATTGATGAGCAAATAGCAAAAGAAATAGAAAATGGAATTATTCCAGATCCAAGTTCAATTGATCCAATTACAGGTGAACCTCTTCCACAAGATGGAGGTGGAGATTTAATGGGCGATGTTCCACAAGAACCAAATTTGGATCAACAAGGATCGATAACTGATGCTCAGATGCAAAAAGACGCTAAAAAAGCAGAGATATAAATAATTTATAGTTATATGATAATTTTTATGGAAGATATTGTAAATTTGATCGCATCTGATGAATCTGCATCTGATATTTCTGATGCAATAAAAGGTGCATTGTTTGCAAAAGCATCAGAAAAAATTGAAAACATTCGCCCAGAAATTGCAAAAATTATGTTTGGCGATAACGAAACAGAAGAAATAGAGGATCAAGAGTAATGTCGGCACGAATTAAAATTCTTGGACAAGAATCAGCTTTACCGACTACAACTGGGGCAGCAACTAGTTTTAGTTCTGCAACGGTTGTTCGACTAGTAAATACTGCAACTGCTGCAGATCATTTAGTAACTGTAGTTGAAACTCAAAGTGGAACTGTTATTGGTTCTTTTACACTTATGAGAACTCAATCAGAATTATTAGAAAAATTACCATCACATTGCATTTATGCCGCAAATGCTGCTGTGTTGGGTGCAAAAGTAGGATTTACAAATTAAAAAAATGAAACTCATCACAGAAGAAGTATCAAACGTTAAGTTTATTACAGAAGGAAAAGGTACATCTAAAAAGATGTATATTGAAGGTGTTTTTCTACAAGGAAATATTTGCAATCGTAATGGAAGAATGTATCCTATGGAAACTCTCGCAAGAGAAGTTGGTAGATACAATGAAACTTTCGTTGCAAAAGGTCGTGCTTTAGGAGAACTCGGACATCCTGATGGTCCCACTGTTAATCTTGACCGTGTTTCTCATAAGATTGTTTCCTTAACTCAAGAGGGAAATAATTTCAGAGGTAAAGCACAACTACTTGAAACTCCAATGGGTAAGATCGCTAAGTCACTTTTAGACGAAGGCGTTTGTCTTGGTGTTTCTTCTCGTGGTGTAGGATCACTTAAGATGACCAATGAAGGTCATAAAATTGTCGGTGAAGATTTCATGTTAGCAACCGCAGCTGATATCGTTGCCGATCCTTCTGCACCTGATGCTTTTGTTCAGGGAATTATGGAAGGTAAAGAGTGGGTTTGGGAAGGAGGAATTCTTCGTGAAAAACTCGCTGAGTCAACTAAGCGTAGAATTAACACCTTAGTTGATCAAAAAACTCTTGAAGAAAATAAGTTGAATTTATTCAACGAATTTCTTTCAAATCTATAATTTATAAATAAATATAGATTATATACAGAAATCTAAACAAATGTCCGTTGGTAGAAATTTACAAGAAATGGAAAACGTAGTAACCAAAGGGGC
>Ga0129333_10005330_pt1 | contig 12067 bp, 12 predicted proteins | sample CPB6_08_DNA_FD_94474 | JGI IMG/M metagenome (GOLD analysis project Ga0129333, IMG submission 94474) | Freshwater to marine salinity gradient microbial communities from Chesapeake Bay, USA - CPBay_Sum_0.6_0.8_DNA | ecosystem: Environmental > Aquatic > Marine > Coastal | place: USA: Chesapeake... | reverse complement strand
TCTGAAATTGCCCCACTCTCTACTAATTTTTTGAATGCGTCCAACATTTACTTTTCTCCTCGGGCTTATTTTAGACCTTTGATAATATTAAGGAGATTTTCCTTAAGATATTTTTGGGCCTTTGGATCTTCTCTTGTTTCTTGTGCCACCTTAAATGCTCTATTACCACCTCTTGTGTTCATCAAATGCTCATAAACAGGAGTAGGATAAGCACCAGGGGCGCTGGGTTGAGCAACAACATCCACCGTAATAATTTCAAAATCGGATACTTTGCCAGAATAATCATCAACGTTTCCGCTGCCTCGTGAACTGACACCTAGTTTTACTCCGCTTTCTAACATAGTGCGAATTAAGTTACCCATTGGTGTAGGAAGGATTTTCATCTTTCCATATCCATTAGGACCTTCCATCCACATTTGTGTAATCATGTGGCTGACACGGTCCAAATTTACTTTTAAATCATCTGGATGATCAACTTCTCCTAGAACACTATAACCACTTTGAATTTGATCATTCAGTGTTTTTACTGCTTTTTCTATTTCATCAACAGGATAGACACGCTGGTTAGCGTTTCTAATCCCGCCTTGAATAGCAATACCTTTAAGGTAGAGATTTTTTCCTTCTTTATCATCAGACTCAAGTATAACTTGAGCCTGATCAAAGCTAAGATGTTCTCTTAAGTAGGATAATTTCATCCAGGTTCTCTAATTACTTAATGTGCTTGATCAATTGAGCTTGGTTGCCCATGCTGGTTTGACCTGCTTTGTCGCCTGTTCCTGAACCTACTGGACCTGGACCAGAACCTTTCTTCTCAGCACCGTGACCACCGGTTACTTTCTTAAGATTCTTTACACCCATTTTTCCACCAGGGACGTTTCCGTTTCCGTGATTGTCTTCTTTAGCATTGCTTAGAAAACCGCCTGCCTTTCCATGTGGTGTTGTGCCATCTGGCGCAGCTTCAGCATGATGTTGTACTAAATTTTTAGCATGGGCACCTGTAGTTGGTTTTCCACTTCCACTACTGATAGGGCTTTTGCCTTCTACTGGAGCACCTTCTGTATCACCAGAACCTGCGCCAACATATTTGGCCTGCTGCTTCATACTGCTGCTTTTGTCCCAATCATTGCCAACTTTTTCAACATACTCACGAGTCATACGACGGCCTTCCATAAAGCCCATCATATCATCTTCTTTAGGCATTTCGTCACTCATCTCGTCGTCACCAGCAGCGAATTCATCACCTCCTTCGTCACCTCCGGTTAAATCTTGAGCAGCATCAAATGCGGCCTGTAGTTCAGCCATGGCTTTTTCAATACTCATCTTTAATTCTTCTTCAGGTGTATCGGCAGAAACATCACCTTCTAGGTCGTCTGTTTTTTCTAAACCACCTGGTTCGCCCATGTCATCATCGCCCATATCGTCGTCACCGTCCATCATATATGAATCTTCAAGATCCATTGATTCGTCGGCTTCTTCGTCATAGGCTTCTTCCATTTCATCGTCAGCAGATTCATCAACTTCTTCGTCAGATTCATCAACTTCTTCGTCTGCTGCTTCATCGACTTCTTCGTCTGCTGCTTCATCAACTTCTGCTTCTTCTTCAGCAATTAAATTTTCATAAATTTCTCTAGACTTTTCTACAACGATTTCATGAAAAAGCTCATTGGCTTTATCATGTTCTTCGTTCACAATATAGTCTAGAAGTTGTTCAAACTTCGTCATGACTTTTATTCTCCTTAATTGGTAGCGGCAAGGCTGTAAGGATATTTACAAAAAGATTAAAAACTGGAGATAAAATAGGCGAAAATCTGTCAGTTTTGACAAATTTTTTTATAGTTTAGGTAGGTTGAGGAGGAGGAACAGCATACATTTTACGAACAAGTCCCATTTCTTCTTTATATTCTTTTTCTCTTGCTTCTCCAGCAAGACGCAATTCCTTAAGCATTTTTAAAGTTAAACGAGTTTTTCTAAGGTCATCAGGATTCAATACTGACGTATCGTTGTCAGATAGATAACGTCCGTCATCTACCATGTCAGAAGATTTTTCGTTAAAATATATAAATTCTCTCAGTATCATAACAATATTTATGCTGGTGGAGCAGTCTCAGGAGCGGTACCCCCAGTTTCATCTGCCGCAGCCGTTGGACTAGGTGGAGGTGGGGTTGTTGCTCCTGAGAGGTTACTTAGATCAGAATTCATTCCACTTGCTGTTACACCTACGCTTCTTAATTCAGCAGTTGCAGGTAATTCTGTTCCTATGTCAATATTTTCTTCTCTCCACATACGTTCGTTTTCTGCAACTTCTTCAGCCGTCATACCTAAGAATCTCTTCATAGCAAATCGTCTGCTTACAAACGGAACTGCTACCATGGTATTAAAGGTGTTAACTCTAGCAGTATCCATTTCTGCTTGACGATAAGAGGCAAAATTTTGAGGGGGATTAAATTTTAAATCAAAAAGATTAGGGTCTATATTAATGCCTTTATTATGAAGATACAGTTTAAATTCAGTATCGAATTGATCATTCATTAATGACTGAAGTCGTTCACAATATTTGTTGAATCTAAGTTCTTGAATATATGCTGTACCAACTCGTCCGTCATTAAAGTTGCTTCCTCCGTCATCTGGGCCTGTTGGAAGATAGCTGCTAGGTATGCGTAGAGCACGGAATAACTTATTAGTGAAGTATTTAAGGTCATCAATCTCTCCCAAATTAGTTCCACCAGGTAGAACCTCTACCTTGCTTCCCCTGCCTTCTGCTGTCTGTGGGAAGAAATAATCTTCATTGATGCTTAATGGATTATAACCTGCATCAATAACACTTTGACTTCCTCCAGTAATTGAAGGAATACGACGTTGATTAACTTCGTTTTTTACTCGTTCTACAAAACTCATAGCAATATGACTAGGCATGTTACCTACATCAATGTAAAATACACGACGTTCTGGAGCACGTTGTATACGATAAATGATGATAGCATCTTCTAGTAGTTCTTTTTGTTTGTAAACTTTAAAAATACTTTCTAATAAACTTGTTCCAAAAGGATAATTGTTATCCAAACCTTCACTCATTGAAATGTGAATAACATGGCGTGCATCAATTGCGTATTGATTTTCATGTCGATCAAACCTTGTTCCGGAAATGTTTGTAGGAAATGCGCCTGTCATTCCTCTTCCGGGGTTCATTTGTCCAGAACTATAGCTACTTGCGTACTGACTGCCACCACCTACTACATTACTAGGATTAATCGCTGTAGTTGCTAATGTTTCTAGATTTGGATTCCAATCACGAATCATATATTGCTCGGGTTTTTTGCCCTCACTTTCATTTACAACAATTTTATCTACCTTGGCACAATCAACATATAACCAACTCTGTGTTTCAGGATCTCTTACAAAAAAGATATCACCGTATTTGAAAGCATTACGGACTAATTTAAAAATTCTTAATTGAAACTGATTAAGTTTGCTCCACTGTTGAAGATATTTTTTAATAACAGTTATCTCAGCGTTTGTGGCTTGATCCTTAAAAAATGTTCTAAAAGGTGTACCGTTTTCCTCGTTTATTTGACTACAAAATTCTGCTAAAATATCTAAGGCAGCATTGACTTCACTGTCACTGTCCATAGTATCATATTGGCCATAACGTTCTAAACGGTTTGGATGTCCGCTATAAACGTCAGGAAGATAACTTGAATAGTTTCTATGTGCGGGATTAGTATGATAATTAGTAGAACCGCTTATCACACTCAAGGATCCACCTGATGATTTAACAGGTGTAAAATATTTTTTCCATGACATACAGTATTTACTTTAACTTGGGAATAAATTAGGGTTCAATGATTTAACACCATCCATAGTTCTCTTAGTGTTTTCAGTCATTTCTTTGGTGTATTTCAGCATTTCTAACATAGTAGTATTTAAGTTATCTACAGACACCCCTAAACTTTCTAACAGTTCTGCTTGACCGCTTTTCGTCATTTCGTCTGCTTCTTTTTGTGAGTCTGCAAGTTTTTCTTCTGCTGTCTTGGTATCTTTCTTAGTTTTGGCTGCTATTTCTTCTGGACTCGAACCTAATAACCCAAATGTTAATCCGCTTAGAGCACTGCTACCTGCGTTCATTAATTTACCACCAAAACTAGCACTAGGATCAGCGGAAAAACCTTTGTAAGCATCATAAGCACTCATTGCCGCGGCTGCTGGTAATGCTAATTTGCCTGCTACTTTAGCAGCAGGACCCAATATTTTAGAAAGTCCTCCCATCTTACCAGCGATACTTTCTAGTATACTGCCGCCACCTGGCCCACCACCGGTTATTTTTTCTGCTATCTTACCTACAAGGTCACCAGCTCCGCCACCACCTCCGGCAAGTCCACCTGCTACCACACTGACATACATAGGATTCTGCGGTGTTGAACCTAAAGGACCTCCTGCGCCTCCTAGCCCGGATTGAAACGCTCCTGCCAATCCTCCTGTAAGTGCTCCCTTAATGCCACCTGTTCTAAATCCTTGAATAGCTCCCTGAACACCGCCACTGCTCATTATACCACCGACACCTCGTACAATTGTGCCCCCTAGCTGTACGGCTTTGTAGGCTAAAAATGCTAAAGTCAATGCCCCTACGGTGGTTTTTAATAAGGTCATTGCTGTTTCGCTGCCGGTTATTAACTGAGCAAATTTGGCTACTGGAGTAAGGATAGCGGTAAATCCTTGAATAGCAGCGTTGATAACAGGGAACAAGGCTTTCATCACAGGCAGGAATGCTGCTAGTATTTCTTGTCCCAATTCTTTTAATGCCTTCTCACTTTCTGCTGCTGCGGCTGCTTGACTTTCTTGTCTTTTCTTCTGCTCCTCTGCTATCTTAGCCCGTTGTTCTAATTCTTCTTCAGCAGTTTCTCTGCCCTGCTGTTTGGCCTTATTTGCGGCACCTATTAATCCCATTAATGCCTGACTTGTAGCATCACCTCTAAAACTTAGTGCTCCCGCTACACCTTCAAATTGTTTTGCTGCTTCAGAGGCACCTTCTGTGGCTTCTGCACTATGTCGTAGAGTTTCCGCAGCGGTTCCTCCTCGTTGAGCAACGTCTGCCATACCTTGACTAGCTTCTGCTACCTTAGGACTTAATGCTGCCAATTGTTTTGCTGCTTCAGTCTGTGGAGGTATGCCCAGCATTTGTGCTTGATAAAGTTCTCTACCAGCCTTACCAAACTTGCCCTCCATTTCCGCAAGGCCACGATTGTAAGCAGCCTTTTGTTTTTCGTCCATGCTGGCTAACTTTTGTTGAATAGCAGCATTTTGATTGGCTTCTTTTAATGCCTGTGCCTGCTGTTCTCTAGTCTTGCCTGTGATCTGCGCTAAGCCGTCTAATTGTGTGAGGTATTCGGCGCTGGCTGCTGATATTGCCTTGGTGTTTCGCATCTCTTCGGCAGTTCTACCGCCTGTCATCGCTATGTATTGTGCTGTTCCTTCATTAATTTGCTGGAAGTTATAACCTAAAGCCAGCATCTCACTACCTAGCGGGCTCTTTATAAAATCATTACTAAGTTTAGCAAAACTACGAACACCTTGATCTACAGTTCCTCCCATGAGACTGAATGCTTCTGTGTTATTTTTTACTACAGACGCAAACTGATCTAATGTCAAATAAGTTTGGCTCGCTGCCAAACGCATGTCTGTTAAACTTCCGCTGAAGTTAGCTCCTGAGTTTGAAAGGTCTCTATAAGTATTTAGGTAGTTAGTTTGAACTGTAGCAAGTTTCTGCATCTGGTTGAAAAACATTCCAACCACACCTGGTATTTTAGCAAAGGACGCAAATACTGTTTCAACTTGAGCATTACCTGATGCTAATTGTTTACTTAGATTTGCTGCTTCACCTAGTGTACCGCTTAAAGCACCTGCTACAAAACCTAAACTTTCAAAGACTTTACCTACTTTACTAGCATTAGTTGAAGTTTGTGTTAAACCTTTATTGGCAGCTTCAACTGCCTGAGGACTGAGACCACTTTTTGTGGCCAAGTTCTGAATAGTGGATAGGCTTTGTTTATTAGCAGACAGTGTAGCCTGTAGCAATAATTTCAGCGTGGCTTCAGTAGCAGCATTATTAAGTGCTACATCTTGATCGCCTATTCTTCCAGTGACTTCAGCCATTATTTTTGGTGGTTATGTTAGTAGATAAATATTTGTTCATATTGATACCAGTTTATTTATCGGAGACAAATATGGTCCCTAAACCGCCCAAGACAAATCCCTTATCAGCATTCATGAGGCAACCTAAAGTTTTTATTAGTTTGCCTAGTAATGGACATTTTTATCCTGAAGGATCACTAGAACTGTCCGAGTCGGGACAAATTGCTGTTTATTCTATGACAGCCAAGGACGAATTATTGTTAAATGTCCCAGATGCCTTAATGAACGGTCAAGCTATTGTTGATGTAATTCAAAATTGTGTACCTGCAATAAAAAATGCTTGGCATGTTCCTAGCATAGATATGGATTTAATATTGTTATCTATAAGATTAGCCACATATGGTGAGATGATGAAAACACCTATTACAATATCAGAAGATGTTGAATATGAATATCAAGTTGATCTTAGGGTTGTGATGGACAGTATTCTTAATACAGTGACATGGGAATCTGTTATCCCAATCAATGAAGAAATGACAATTTTTGTCAGACCATTAAATTATAAAGAAATGACTAAGTCTGCTATTCAAACTTTTGAGACACAAAAGATAATACAGGCTGTAAATGATGAAAAATTGTCAGAAGATCAAAAACAGGAAATATTCAAAAATAGTTTTATAAAACTATCAGAAGTGACAGTAGGGCTAGTAGCAGATAGTATCTATAAGATTGATACAAGCGAAGGTGTAGTTGAAGAAAAAGAATTTATAAAGGAATTTATCAACAACGTAGATAAAGAAATTTTTAATGTAATTCAACAGCATTTAGAAAATCTCAAAAATAACAATACTCTTAAACCTATTATTGTAGAAGTAACAGATGAAATGCGTGAAAGAGGTATTACGGGTGATACTATAGAAGTACCATTAACATTTGATCCAACAACTTTTTTCGTTTAAGGCTTTTGTACCTCGATATAGAAGGCATCGAGGCTATGGTCAAGAGCTACGATAAAAACACAAAAGCCATTAAAGAAGAGCTCTTAAAATTATGTTGGTATATGCGAGGAGGTATAGATTACAATCTTGCTCATTTACTCACGCCAGAAGATAGAGAAATTATAGGCAAAATTGTAGAAGATAATCTAGCAGTTACTAAAGAATCAGGATTGCCCTTCTTTTAAATTTTTTGTCCTAGGAATTTACTTTCAAATTCTGCTAAAATCTTTTTCTTCTTACCTGGAGCAGGTTTCTTAGCAGGTTGTTTAGGTGCTGGCTTTTTGGGCTGCTTGGCTTCACGAATACCTCTGTCTGCAGCCTGTTTGATTGCTAACTTATCTGCTGCTGTCTGCTGGAATCCTGGTTTAGCCATAGCAGCATCTTTAGCAGCCTTGATAGCAGCATCTTGTTTAGCCTTAGCTGCGTTGGCGGCCTGAGTGGCTGCTATTTGTTGTTGGGCAGTTTGTTTATCTGCTTGTGCTGCCTGTGCGGCTTGAGCACTTTGTTGTTTGATCTGCCTTAGATCTAAACTTGTTCCTGTAGGAGCAGCAGGTGCCGCCTGCGCTGGTTGTTGTTGTATTTCAGGTTTTTCAAGTTCCGCAGCGATTGCCTGTTTCTGTTCAGGATTGAGTTTAGCTAATGTGGCCTTTAAATCTTCTAGTTCATCTGGAGTGGCCTGTGCTGCCGGTGCTGTTGTAGCGGGAGCTGCTGTTGCTGCAGCCTGTGTAGCAGCTGGTGCTGCCACAGTAGCTGGTGCTTGAGCAGCAGGCGTAACAGTCTGCCCTGCTGTAGGGGCTACATTAGTGGCTGTACTAGCTTGTTGTGTATTAAAATATGCATCAGGATCTGCCACAGCTGCCTTACCTTTAGCATAACCTTGCTTCATACGATCCCATGCCCCTGCTGCGCCGCCCACTGTTGCGCCAATGCCTTGTGCTATTCCACCTACACCTTTAGCAAGTGCATCTTTCCAACCTTCATCTAATTGATCTTCACTAATAATTTCAGTAATTTTCATTTGTAATTCCTATTTCAGCAGGGCTATTATTTCTTTTTGTTGAGCAGGAGGCAGTTTGCGTATTCTTGCTACGATATCCTGCGTATTTACCGTTGGAGACGATGTTTGTCGCGGTTGAGTCTGTGTAGGTTGAGCAGCAGTAATTCCAATTTCTTGATATGCTTGGTCAATTATCTTATTGTCAACTCCTGCTGATTGTAGTACCTTGCGAATTTCTTCACTGTCTGTAGGTGAGCCTGCAGCCTTCCATGCCTTTTCTAACTTACTGGCATCTATCTTATTACCTGTAAATCCAAATAATTCTTGTAGTTGTGTTTCCGATAAGGACTCTTTAGGTTGTTGGCTTGTAGCAGCACTAGCTACACCTCCTGCTGCTGCCGTAGCAGCCTGTGCGAGAGTTTTTAAGGCCCCTGCTGTGGCTTGATAGTTCTGATTAGCCTGTTTTATAATTTCAACAGATGCTTCTAAACCTTTTACATATTCAGGTGACCTCATTTTTTCTACAAGACTGTAGAATAGTTGATAATTTTCCGCATCCATGGCCCTACCAAGAGCCTTAATATCTTCTGGTCTGCCTGTAACAAAGGTCCATTGACCATTGATGTCAAATGTTCCTTTCATTAGTCGCTGACCTCTAACTGTATCAAGATATTCTGCCTTAAAACTGTTAGCCACACCACTAAGTATCTTAGTAGCGGCAGCAGCAGTTAATCCTGTTACCAGTCCTGTAGTAGCACCTCTACCTATTGCTGTTGATGCTTTTTGACCTTTTAATAAACGATCAGCAATATTAATAATACCTGTAGCAACACCAGCACCAGTTCCGACTGCTAGAGCGCCTGCTCCTACTCCTCCTGCCACAGAAACACCCACTGCTGCTGCTACTGAGCCCCCTATGGCCAATAAGAACTTGTGTAGATTAGGATTGTTTTTAGCAAACTCTCCATACTTGGCCAACTTTGCTGCTAGGGTAGGATGCTTGGCTGCTAGACTTGACTTAATAGATTCCCATTTTTGATCAAATGCTTGAACAGGACCACTGCTTTGTAACATCCCTCCAAACTTATTAAACCATACATCACTGACTTTATCCCCTAGATCTTTGGCCTTACCTAATAGACTTCTTCCTCCGCCCTTCTCTAAAGATTTGAATAGTTGATTTATTTGACCCGGATTCAGAGCAACTTCACATAAAACAGGATGTATTTCTCGTTGCCATGTTTTGAAGTAGGGATCTTGATCACCTATACTTTCAAATATAGTTTTTTGATCTAGAGCTTGATGTAATCTCATTTGACTATTCCGGGATATTTGTTATTTATGAAGTGAACTGCGTTCACTTGCTTCTTCGTCTTACGACTCGAAGCATTTTTCTTTGTCGTTTAGTATCATCTAGATTAAGTGGTCACTCTTTGCCCAGGGCGGGCAAAGGTATGCATCATCTGAGTTGCATAGTCACATAGTGTTAGAACTAGTTTAGCGTAGGCGGTTGTCCGGTACCTACTCGTTCAGGCTTTATTACAACGGCGGCTCATATAACGAACACTATCTCGATATATAAACGTGCAGAATCACTTCTGCGTCTTTTTGCTCCTTCTTCTTCAAACAACCAAATCACAGCAGTTAAGTGATCGTCATCCTTTCGGGTAGTGGTTGAGTTCTCACCACGGCGGTGAGCATTCCGTCCCTGCGACTTGAAGTCCAGGTCTAGGGCGCATGATGTTAGCCTGCGCTAGCCATTAACCGTTTAATTTGCCTTTGATATGTGTGCCATGGACACGGACAGATATTTGTCCGTTATAGTATTCGTCTGATTCTAAAACTTTGCGTGTAAATTGTTCTCGTGCCTCAATGTATGAACATTCTGCCTTGCTTTTACAAAAATATAGTATTTGCCTGTGGAATTTGTCTGTGCCTAATTGTGCTACGTCTTTGTTAAGTTGTTCATTTGAGCCGTAATAGGTTTGCCAATCTGAGTCTATTTTTGATTTAATTCGTTTCTTTTTCTTTGTGCCGTTTTTTAGTTTTACTGTTTTGTAGGTTACTTTTGAAAATTTTCCTAATTTTTTGCCTATATATTTTTTGCCTGTAACTGTATTGGTTATGAGATACACAAAGCCAATACAGTCGTCCGGTAATTCATTAACTAACGTATCTTGGTAATACCAAGACATTCATCACTTAGCAGTCTTAGCCTCTTTACGAGCAGCCTTTTCTGCGGTAATTTCATTGCGTCGTGCCTTAACTAACTTAGCTACTTCTTGTAGAGCCTTGCGAGCACGGGTTCCTGCTGCGGCATTGCCTGAAAGAAACTTGCCGTCTTCTTTTAAAAATTCTTCAAACTGTCTTTGTAGTTGTGATGTTGTGTTGTCCATTTAATTTTCCTTTTTTCTTATATACTCTTCTAACTTTCGTTGTACCATCGGGTAATGTAACTCTCCTTCGATCAACATCTGCTCGCCAGTTTGCTGTATCTTCTTTTTTTACCTCTGGTAATAATTTACTCATATGATAAAGAGTTTTTCTCATATTTCTTATGGCTCTTCTACAAAGTTGTAGAGTTGGTCCACCTTTATATTTTAAAAAACTTAGATTGTAGTTATGTAAATTAACATTTTCTTCAATGTAATTTGAATATAGTTCTAGATATTGATCTAATTTTTCAGTTGACATATTCTAAACTGTTTGAATAACTGGTAAAACCATTCTCTTTGACCACCCTGAGCACATTATTGACTCTACCTTGTAGTTCATCCTTGTGGCTGATAAGGTATATATTCTTATTTCTCTCCCTGGCCATTTTTTTCAATACTGCTAGGCTTGCTTCCACACCAGCAGAATCCATACCCGAATCTACTAATTCATCAATAAACAATAAATTGATAGGTTGATACAGTCCTTCCCATACGTCTCTAAAAGCAAAACTCATAGATAAAATCAATCTATTTCGTTCACCCCTGCTGAGATTATCAAAGTCTAGGTCTTGTCCCAGTTGAGTAATTTCTACACTGAGGTCATTTTGGAATATGACCTGATGAGGCAATCCTAGTTTATCAATATAATAACTCAGACGCTTGTTTAGGTAAGTTAAGTTTTGATCGATGATACGTTTTCGTATGAAACTATCTTTATTTGTCAACAATTTCAACAAGAACTCTTGATGGTCTTTGAGCTTGGTAAGATTGTTAATCACAGTCCAATCAATTTCTTGAATGGCAGTCTGTTGTAATTCCTGTATCTGTTCGTCAAAGGGGTTAGACTCACTGGCCTTTTCTAACAAACTTTTTTCTAGGTTACTTAGGTTATTCTTATGTCCTAGTGCTTCTGCTTCTGTATCATAGAAAACAATAGGCTTCTTAGGTTGTTTAACGATTGCTTCTACTTCATTGACCACTAGACCATAATCATATGTTACCTTGCTGGCATATTCGCTAGCATCTGCTAGATTTTTTGAAACTTCTTTAATCATGTCTTCGTGATTATGATCTTGTAACCCTTGTTTACATGACGGACACGTTTTGCCCATCAGCATGTTGTAGTCTTTAGAATATTTGTCTACGCTTTTAGCAGCCTGCATGACCGCAGTCTCTAGTGTGGCCATTTGTTTTCTAAGTTGAGTCAGTTTACGATCATTCTCTAACCATGTGGTTAGATCTTTGTGTGCTGCTAATTCTGCTTCAATGTCAACAGATTCAAGATTAACAATAGCACGACCTAGATTTTCTAATTCAGTTTGATGTTTATTTTCCCAAGCAGCGCTTTTGATACGCAGGCTATCGATACTCTTTTGAACATTATCGTTGGCAGACTTGATGCCTTCGATACGAAAGTTTTCTTTGTTGATTTGATCTTTGCTGTCTTTGATATGATTCTTTAGAGATTCTGCTTTTTCACTTAAGATAGTGATACCAAGCAATTGCTCAAT
>Ga0129333_10005327_pt1 | contig 12067 bp, 7 predicted proteins | sample CPB6_08_DNA_FD_94474 | JGI IMG/M metagenome (GOLD analysis project Ga0129333, IMG submission 94474) | Freshwater to marine salinity gradient microbial communities from Chesapeake Bay, USA - CPBay_Sum_0.6_0.8_DNA | ecosystem: Environmental > Aquatic > Marine > Coastal | place: USA: Chesapeake Bay... | reverse complement strand
TATGACATCGTGACGGGCGTTTCTGTCGTGCGGCCGATGAACATGGTCGCCACCGGAGGCGTGTTCGCCGTTCCCATCACCGTCGGCGACTCCAAAACGGCCGTTCTCGGAGCCGAGACGTACTACAGCGACCACAGCTATTCCCCGGTCCTGAAGCACTCCTCGCTCCCCGTGGACCTTGCGGAGCCCAAGTCCATCTCTCACTTCAAGTACGCCAAGCGCAGGTCGGTGCACTCCATGGCCTCGGCCTTGTTCGAGCTGACTTACCCCATTGACCCGACGGCAGTCATTGAGGGCTCATCTTTCCTTGATGAATCCGCGGCCAACATAGGCAAGGGCGCATTGGATTCAGCGGAAAAGCAGGCGGCGTTTGACGGAAAGCTTTCGTCGGCCACCGGAGTTCTGGAGAGGGTTGAGCCCGTCGTCATGGCCCTCAGGAAGGTAATGGAAAGCGAGCATCAATCCCTCCTGTTCAACAACGGCGTCGACCTCACCAACCAAGGGCATCTTTGGAAGGGCTACTTTACCGGGCGGGCGGTCTTCAGCCATTCGGTTCTCGCCAGACCGTTCTTTGAAAACCCCTCGAAGAGCTCATTGCGCGAGTTCGTCGGGGCGAACGCCGAAAGGTTTGCCGCGATAATTAACACCAAATTTGATTCCGAAGAGAAAGCCGTCGTGGAGAGCAAGACCGGCTCGATAAGGCCCATGGCGGTCGGCGCCGCGATGGCTCCCTATTTCATGCTAGAGCTGTCGACCGGAAGCCCTGAGAAGACCCCAAATGGGTTGCACGGACTGCTCAGGTCCTCGGAAGCTAACGAAGGCTTCAAGGGGCTTGTCCAGCTGGCGGGTGAGCTGCTCTCTGGGACTCCCGAAGCGATGAAGGAGAACTTCGGGGCATTCTTCTCGCGGGTGAAGGAATGGCGTGACGCAAACATGGGCGCCATCAAGAGGGCCATCGGCGGAATGCAGAACATGCAGGTGGACTCCGCCGTCGCCGACACAATCTCCGCGATGAATCTGGCAGTCACGCTGAAGGAGGCCCCCAAGGTGTCGGATGGCAGGGACATCAGGCCCATGGTGAATCTTGGCTTTGCCACGGGAATCCAGCATGCCGCCGCCGGATACCATAACAAGGCTACGCTACCGGCCGAAGCCCAATCATTCCTGAGAACGCTCATCTCGACGGACGACCCGCACCCGCTCATTTTCGCTGGCGCGGCGATTGCCATGGCATCCCAAAAGGACGCCGTGTTCCGTCAGCCGCTCAAGGCCGTCTCCGAATACCGTACCGAGATGTCGCACGTAAGACAGATTGCGTTCACACCTCCGAGCCTCGCTGACAACGCTGACGCCGCATTTTCCGTCCTGCCATTTTACAACGTCGAGGGAACCGGTGAGTTTTACGAAGGCGACAAGGGAAGGACCCAAAACAGGCAACACGTCGCGATGCTCACCCCTGAAAGAACGGTGCGCAAGGAGAGCGCCGACAACATCGACTGGAACAACGGCGTTGCTGAACAGATTTTTGAAACGGTCTTTGACCCGCACAACAAATACCTTTCGGCCAGAAGTGAACGGGCAAGCCTCTCCCAGCTCGTTGACGACCATGTCGGCATGATAACGTTCCGCGGAGTCGACCCAATAGACAACCGGGCATACCTAGAACAGCATGGGGATTCTTACATGTTCAGGTCCGTCGACCCGGAGATGGGGGGATTCCCGAGCACGGATGGAATCAAGGTCGAAACCCCGTTCTACAGGACCGGCGTTCCCGCCAGCTCCGGGGGACCGGGGTACAGCAGGGTCAAGCAGCTGAGGTCCATCCTGTCGCGGCCGACCAAGATTAGGCTCGCCAGAAACCGTGCCATTGCGGCCGCAGAATCCCTGCGCGCCGACAAGATTAGCGTTCAACCCGCGAGAAGCCCCGCCTCACCGAGGATTCCGGAATTCCTCCACCTTGCGTCCAGAACGGCGACCGTTGAGGCGATGGCCAACGTCTATTCGCTTCAGGCCAAGACGCTCCACTCCCCGCAATACCATGCCTCGGAGCTGGCCGCCAAGCCCAACGTCGGCTTCAGCTGGAGCAGGCTTGAGGACGGCAGGGTGATGCTCAACTTCAACCCGGACGTAAACACTCAGGCCGCCACCAACAAATCGCTCCAGATTAACCTGAGTTCAAGCCAGATGTCCAACCTCGGGTTCTCTCTGAGCCGCACGCTCGGCTGGGATTCCGAAGGGAACTCGACCTTGGTCCAGTCCAACGCCGCGAGGCACGCTTTCACGGCGTACATGGCGCTCGGAAATTACACGCTCAGGAACGTTTCCAATCAGAAGGGGCTGGTCAGGGCCGCGTTGCAGATGGCCTTGCCTTATGGCGCTTTCGACGGAGACCCGGCCGTCGACGCCGCTACGGCGAGAACCGTCATCCGCTCAATCAACGGCCTTGGAAGCGGCGCGAACCTCAACGGAATTCTGAGCAAGTCAATGAACACGCTCTCCGAGGGGCTCCAGTTCGCCCGTGGCCACCTCGAACGCGCGGCCGCAGGGTCCGTCGACATGTCCGCGGCGGAAAGCCGCCTGTTGAATGACGCAATCATTTCAGCCAGAAACCCCGGAGGCCATTACACCACGCTGATTCTTCCGAAGAACTTCACCCCCGAAAACGTGGTGGACGCAATCGTTTCATACTTCGTGGTCAACGGGCTTCAGGCGACGAACGCAAGCCTGATTGAATTGGCGTTCACCGGCAATCCGGCATTCCGGCATGAAAATGGCAACATGCTCAGCGTCATCTTCGGAGACGGCCTCGGCACGACGCTCGCTCGCAATCGCACAATCTACAGGTTCGGGCGTGAAGCCGAAGCATACGACCCCAAGGGGGTCCTAGCCGCCGCGGGCCCCCTCACCAACCAGAACGGGGGAGAATTCATCGGAAGGCTCATCCAGAGAATGTCGCTAATCAACCCGACCATCTTTGACGACTTGGGCTCGCTCTACGGAAGGATTTCCGAATCTGAATCTGGCTACTTCATGCCCGAACAGGAAAGGGCGGTGGCCCTTCATGGGGACTCGTCCGCCGCAATCAAGATGATGTTCCCGGGGCGCAAGGACCTCCTCCAGTACGCTTGGGACTCAACGGAGACCATGAACGTCTCCATGTTCAAGGGCTCCGACAAGAAGTGGATGGTCGGACATGACATACCGTTCGTCGCTCCGGATGGCAAAAAGTCGGTGAGGCGAAACGTCATCAAGTTCCAGACTGAAGCCGAAGCCAATTCGTACATCGCCCAGATTTCAGCAAGCAGGACTGCGGCCGAGATGGTGGCAGCCCTTGCTGACTCCGGCACTCCCAAGATTGAAAGCCTTCCGGAGGGCAAAAGCTCAATCAAGGCCCCCGTGTCGAAGGCCGTCGGCATCGACCCGACGCTTTCCAAGCCGAACATTTTCGACAACACCGGAGGGTTCGTGGTGGGCGACCTCGACACCGTCTATCCGACGGCCGAGCAGGCGAAGGCCGCTAGGGCGATTATCACGGACCCCATCGTCGCGTCCATGCCCGTCCCGAAGCGCGAGGTAATCAACCTTTCCCTGAAGGGCCTTTCCTCGGAAAGAATGGAGAACGAAATCCGTAGCAAGCTGAGCTTCGGACTCGGAGGAAGCCCGGTCACGTTCATGCCCAAGCTGATGCGCGTGCTGAACAGGGGCAAGTTCCAGAACAAGAAGGCTCCGTCCGAAGTGATGACCGGGGCGCAGTGGTACAAGTTTTTCGAAGAGAACCAAATCACCTCGCATGAGCTTCGCGTCACGGGCGTCGTGGAGATGCTTTACGCCAACAGGGACCTGCCCGTCTCCAAGAAGGACTTGGCCGCGTTCATCTACACCATGTACCCGGAAACCGGCAGGATTACCTATGCCGCGAAGGACAGCGGCATGCTCGGGGTGGACGCTTGGGGCACGCCAATCATGCACGACGCATCGCGTGCCAAGATTTCCGGGGCCCGCAGGGTGCTCAAGTTCGTCCAGAATCAACGCAAGGCCATCAAGAACCTAATCGCCGGGCTTGGAGAAGGCATGGACGCCGCCCCCCTGAAGCTTGCGTACGACAATCTGGTCAAGGCGCAGTACTCAGCCATGGAGCGCGCGTTCGAGGAGACCCTGTCGGTCGGGGTCATGCGCGAGGCCCTTGAAAAGCTCGGGCTGGGCGGAGACCAGTTCAGCATTGAGACCAAAATCGACGCCTTGCTGGGCGAGGAAAGCGTGACGCAGGTGAAAGGCGTGGGAAGGCTTCAGAACATGGTGCCGTTCCACATCGCCTCGGTGTTCGTCAAGAACCTCAACAGCGCCATAGCCACGATTCCCTCCGACACCATGGCGGCCGTGAACGGAACGGAGCTCATCATCCCGATTCCGTTGCTACAGGACGAAGGCTCCCGCATGAAAATCCTGCCGGGCGGGGAGCTGCTCGGCCCCCTTGATTTCCACGAGTACTCATTTGAGAAGGTGGACGAATTCAACAAGGAGCTCGGTTTCGCGTTCACGGGGAACGAAGACGGCTATCAGGGGTACTCGAGCGGCATCGGTCGCTATTGGTTCGAGGCCCTGCACACCACGGTGGCGGCCGAACCCAGCAAAGTGAACCAGCTCATCTCCTCGCTTCAGGCGGCCCTTGAAAGCTCCACAGACGAGGCTCAGCGCAAGTCCCTAGGGAACACAATCGAGTCCATCAAGAGGGTGGCCTTGGTGAGGTCCAATCTTCAGCCCAGATACTCCGGTCACAAGAACTCCCCGACGGGCACGATGCAACTCGGGCACCTGCGGCTCAGTCAGGGCTTCATCAATCAGGAGGCCAGACCCGGGGCCAGCTTGCACGAACTCGGCGTAGACCTCGCCCAGCCGAGGGAAAATTACCAGCCAATCCCGACCCTTGTGGTCGAAGAGATGCAATCCGACCCCTACCAGAAGGCGGTCTTCGGCAACATGGAACTTGCGATTGGCGGAAGCACGGCGCGCGGCCTTCCGGGAACCTTTGCGGAGGCCGCAGAAGGGCCCGGCGCGGCCAAGGACGCCGCAGTCATCAAGGCACAGCTCGACATGGCGAACGCCGCGATTTCGAAAAGAAACGAATCTCTCGGGGCCATTGAGGCGTTTGCAAACACGGACATAAAGCAGCTCACCCTGCGCGACCCCTTGGTTGGAACCCTTTCTGAACACATCGAGTCCATGACCATGGCCGAGCGCTACGTCACGATGCGCAGGATAATGGAATCATACTCGGAAGACATCAGCCCGGAAATGATGGATTCAAGGATAGTCATCCTGAAACCGTCCGGTCGCAAAATTAAGTCCACGGAATTCCTCAAGCGCCTTGGATTCCCCGAGGAATTTGACGCCCTAGAGCCGACATACATCCTGCCGGACGACGCTGTCGTCAATGACGTGCTCAAGCCCTCCCTTTACCCGGCCCTAAAGGCCATAGACAAGGCGCTGAATGACAGCGCTGACGTCATCGAGGCCGCTTTCGGCTCGACCGCAGAAACTGCGGGCACCAAAGCAAGCGACAGGGCGTCGCAGACCGTCCTCGGCATGTTGGGCTTGGAGATGAATTCCCTTTCCGATGGGGCCGCCTGCGTCGCCACGAAGCTCGCCTTGGTAACGCTGATGACCGACCAGACAATCAGGTCAGCCTTTGTCGATGCCGCGCAAAAAATGATGGCCGGAGGCAAGGACATCATGGACATAGCCGTCGAAAGCGGAATCAACTTTGACGAGCTTGCCGCCAAGGCCGTCCAGTCGGTGATGAAGTCCGTGGACAAGGCCATCTCTGAATTCACGGAACTGAGCAAGACCAACAACGGACTTGACCCTGCCTATTCCGGCCAGCTGGGCGTTCTTACGGCGCTGTCCCAGAGTCAGGCAAGAAGGGCCGTGGCCAGCTTCCTGCTTTCAAGGTCGGGCGAAGCCCCAGCCCTCGTGTCAGGAAAATCCGGGTCGCCGCGCTATGTCAGAAACAGGCTCAGCAATGATTCCAGAGATTCCACCTACGGCAATTACGAGAAGATGGGCAGGTCCCGGATGGAGGAAGATGTGCCCAATTTTGACTCCCCTGAGGAAACAGCCGCGTTCCTGCAGAACGAAAAGGAGAAGTTCAGAAACTCTGGATACCTCGAATACTTCCTGAAACAGCGCAACGTGCTCGCGTTCCACATGACTGACGGAGCCCCCGGCCACATAGCCGCACTGGAACATTTCAGGAGATACCAACAGAGGGACCCAGATGATGTGTTCGAATACAAAGCCCCCATTGAGGAGTTCCGAGGCACTGAGCCGGAAGAAGTGACGGCAAGGTTCAGAGAAATCCTGACAAGAAAAGTCCTTCAAATCTCAGGGGCAAAGCCTGCGTCGAGAGTTTCGCTACGGTTCGCCCTGTCCCCTCACGAGATGATGATGTTGTACAGAGACTCGCTTAACGAATTGGGGTACAGAAACGAGGAAATCGCCGCCGTCGCCTTCGGCGTTGAAAATTACGACGCGAGGCTCGGCAGCTTAAAGAGGCGAAAGGCCGTTTACTATTCCCTGCTCGACTACCTGAACACGGGGGAGCCGACCGCAATTACAGCCGCCTACGCATCTCAGGCCACGTACAAGTATGGCGAGACGTTCAACAACATCTTCGCGCAGGCGGGAAGAATTTTCACTCAGACGAGATTTGGGGCCGAGGGGGAGAACGGCTCTTTCATGAGCCACGGTGGCAAGAGCATAACCGGAAAGGCCAGCCCGTTCAGCACGTCGCTCGGGACCATAATGGCCGTCGCCTTCCCGGCAATCGCCGAGGCTCATTACATTTCAACCAACACGGTTGATACCGTCGCGCTGGGCAAGCAGCTTGATGCGGCTTACAAGAAGCTCCGCGTGACTCCCGGAGTGGAAATCGACTTCTCGGACACCATTCCGCTCGGCTACGAGAACGCATACCGGGGCGTCATGGCCCAGTATGTCGGAATGCGCGCCCTGCAGAACGGACAGCGCGCCGTGAGCTTCATCGACGCCCGGCATCACAGGGCCCGCTACCATACGACGAACGAAATAGTCGCCGTCATCAACCTAGGGAATGGCAAGATGGCCAAGCTTTCCGGCGGCCAGCGATACCTCCTTCCGGCATACGTCATGTCATTGGCCAAGCGCATGAAGAGCAACGGGGACTTCTTCACGCGCCTGATGACCGACGACGAATTCAGGAGCAAGCTGCTCAAGGGGGAGAGCGTGGAGCATGCCGGTGCCACGGCGAATCTCACGGAGCACATCTTCAACGCCACCAAGGAGGCGCTCGTGGCCAGCAAATTCCCAGACCAGAGGTCGGCAACGCTAGACCAAATGCGCGAAGCGGCACGAAATTGCGCTGATTTGGTTGTCGACATCGCCCAGTCGGAAATTTCGGAAGAAGGGCTTACCCGCTACGGGCTTCATAAGTTCGTCAAGGCCCCTCAGGGCTTCCTGATGGTCCGTCCGTGGGGAAGGAACCACGGGTACAACGCCAATTACGGCAGTCCTTATTGGCTGAACAGCATCTATTACGGCGGCGGCGACCCGGCTGAAATAACGCGCCTCTCGCATGACGTGTTCGAGAAGGCCACCGTCACTCAGACTATGACCGGGACTTGGACCGTGCTCGCCCCCAACGGCAAGGTCCTGTTCGAAAAGATTGCCACCAAGGCAGAGGCCGAGGAGCGCGCCCACCAGACGTCCAAGTACCTAGGCGGCGTCGGATACATCAACGCCATGCTCAAGACCTATGGCAAGATGGGGGCTTATGCCACGACCGGACTGCTTCAGACTCAGCTCAGAAACGAATCCGGAGAAACTTCCGGAAGCCGCCACCCGTCGAATGCCACGATAGATTCGGCCTTGCAGGGAGTCGGGCTCGACACGAGGCCCGGGATAAGCGACGAGTATGACAAGATGCGCCTCGCCGCTGGCACGGCTAGGTTCAAGTCGGCCATTGAAACATACGATTATGAAGGCGGGATGGTCCTGCCCAGCTCACTTCCTACCGGGGAGTCCTCGGGATTCATAAAGTCTGGACCGGTTAACAACAAGTTCACCCTGAACAATCAGATGTTCGAAATGACCCATGCCCATCCGTTCAGCATCGGGTTGCACGCTCTGGGGGTGACCATGGACTCCAAGGACCATGAAATCGCCGCGGCCAGCACTCTCATGACGGGAGCCACCGGTCCAACGATTGTGCTCAGGCCGTTCTTCCCGACGGCCGCCCATGACGCGGCGTTCGCGCAGACCATCGCCGAGGGACTGCCCCTGCTCAGCTTGAAGGGCCTAGGTAGAGGGGCTGAAATCAAGGAGGCGATGCGCATCTACAACATCCACAACGCGGGTCGCGCCAAGAAGGACCGCATCTACCCGGTGTCCGTCACCAAGCCCATCTACCAGACGGAAATCACGGCCGTTACTGCTGCCAAGGTGAGAAGCGCGCTTTCCGGGAACAATCGCGGCAAGAAAAAGGGCAACCTTTCGGCGGGCGGGCTCAGGTCATCCGCAATACCCAAACAGACGAGCAAGAGAATCATCTCCCCACAGCTCTCAATAGCCGAGCTCTCCAAGCTCTCAGGCATGTTCACCAAGACGGGACCGCTAATAAACAGAAAGCGGAGACCCAATGACAATGGACGACAGGCTCCTGACAACCCTTGAGGACCTCAAGAAGGGCGGATGGCTCGTGGCCGTCCTCGGCGCGCTGGGCGCCCTGTTGCGCCTGCTGCTCAGCAGCGAGACGCACAAGGCCGTCGAGTGGGTGCGCAGGATACTCGCCGGGGCCGTCATGGGGCTTCTGGCCTATTTCGCCATCCATGGCCTGATTGACCCTGTCTATGAGGCCATCACCTATTCCACCTGCGGCGCCGTCGCCAACGAGGTGGTGAAGCTAATCACATCCAGAATCAAAAGCCGTGCGTAAACTAATCCCGATGCTCCTGCTGTGCGGCTGTTGCAGCAAGCCGCAGCCAGTCATCCAGCCGCCCCAGCCCGAGACCCCCGAGAAGGACGCTTACGTGAAGCGCCTTGAAAGCGAAGCAGGAGAGGGCGCCGCCGCCCTCGCCGCCGCCAAGCCGCATCTGGAAGGCAAAGGGAAGCCGCTGGTCGAGCTGACCGAAACCCGTCTGACCGGAATCCAGAAACCGTCGGCCGAATCCGTCCAGAAGTACGTGAAGGCCATGGACAATCAGAAGGCCATGGATGACGAAAAGGCCAAGGCGAAGAAGGTGGACGAGGAGACCAGCAGGATGGCGGCCCGCATCGCCCAGATGGACAAGGAGAACAACGACCTCAAGACCAGCATCGAGACCATGAAGAAGGAGGACGCATGGAAGGAGGTCCGTGAAAGCTTCCTCAAGATGGCCATGCTGTTCGGCTTCGCGGGCGCCGCCTTCATCTTGGCCAACACGCTAATCGGCAAGGGCCTCCGTTCGGGCGTCGTTATGTTCCTGTTGTCTGGAGTTAGCGCGGCGACACCGTTCGTATTAAGGGACTTGGTTGAGTCCCCTTGGTTCAAGTACACCGCCTTGGCCGTCGCGGCGCTCGGCGTCCTTTTCGGCATCTGGTCCGCCTTTGCGACGCACAAGGAAGTCAGAAGTCGCTTGCGCACAGGGGAGGGTTCATAGCATGGGCTGTGCGTGAGCGTGACTCGCGCCTTAGTTGTGTCGTGGGGTGCCTTCGGGCTTAAAGGGGACGCAAGTCCCCGCCTTGCGAGCAAAAGAAAGAGGCCCGGTTTCCCGGGCCCCTGTGGTCCGCTCTGAGTCGCCTCAGATTACGCCGATGGACTTGAGAAGCTTCCTCAGCTTCGCGGCGTCCTTGACGGACGGCTTGGGCTTGCTGGCGGACTTGATGCCCTTGATGAACTCCCGCTTCTTGGGCCGGATGCTGAATGCGCTGAGAACCTCAGCGTTCAGCCCGTGAGACCTGCAGTACCGGCGGTACGCGAGTTCGCGGATGAGCCCGGCGCGGACGATGTCGGAGCGGGTGATGCCGCTTGCGGCGCACTCGGCCTCCAGTTCGTCCATCAGCCCCTTGGTGATGCTGGTCGTGGCGTTGAGCAGTTCGCCCTTCAGCCCGAGCGAGATTACGCTCCGGCGTCCGAACTCCCTGTCCTTGTGGACCAGCGTCCCGTACGGGCGCTTCTTGGTGTTCACCGAGGTGTCCGCCTCGGCCTTGTTGTTGTCGTGTTTCACGTGTGGTGTGGGTGGAGATTAGAACGGAACGTCGTCGTTGGTCGGCTCGGCCTTCTGGCTCTTGCTGGCCGCGATGACGTTGAGGGCGTTGCGCAGGTTGGTGTCCTGCTCGCTGACCCTGCCGTTGAAGGGCTTGGGCTCCCACTTCTCAATGTACCAAGACAGCGAGTTCTCGGGAAGCGAGCCGAGGGTCTGGCCCTTGTTCTTGCCGAAGTGAAGCGGCACGTTGAGGGCGGCCGCTAGGTCGCTGTTGACCGGGGCGTCGAGCACCTTCTGGGGAAGGGGCGGAGCGGGAAGCGCGGCTGGCTTGGCAAAGACTCCGGTGCCCTTGGTGACCGCGGGCGCGGACTTGGCCGTCCTGTCGGCTTCAGCGTCGTCGTCCGAAGTGGCCAGATTTGCCACGGCGGCGATGGCGTACCGCCTCAAATAAGAGACGAGGGAGCCGACGTCCTGCCCCTTGACGCCTTCGGCGACGGGAAGCGTGACCTTGCGCGAGATGTAGCCGCCTCCGGAATGGAGCACCATGGTCTCGACGCCGATGGAGTTGCCCTCGGATACGGGGAACTGCACGATGGCGAGCCCGTGCTGGGCGAAGATGGCCTTGGTCCCGGCGATGTGCTGGCCGAGCGTGGCGTAGGCGTTCTTGTGGAACGGGTTCTCGGCGTCCGCGACTACGTCACGGGTGCGGGCGATGGCCTCGGCGTACGCTTTAGCGAACTCGGGCGTGATGTTCTGTGTGGTTGTGGTTTCCATGGGAAATCAGTTCTTCTTGTCCTCGGAGATGTCGAGCGTCAAGGACGTCGCGGCGCCGGTGAGGAAGTTGATGAGCAGGAGGCGCATGAAGTCGGCACGAGAGATGCCCAGTTTGTGGGCTCGCTCAGTCAGCTTTTCTGCGTGTTCCGCCGGGAGTTTTACCCAGAGGAGCGTGGATTTGGTTTTCATTTGTTGTTTGGGTGGAAGAGTTCCTTCAAGAGCGTGGTGATGATGGCCGCCCGGACCTTGCCGAGCAGGTCGACCTTTTCCTTGCCGTGGAGCCAATAGCGGCCCTGCTCCCTAATCTTGCACCCCATGGAGCCCCAAGAGGTGTAGCCGTCGGCGTAGAGCGTCTTGCACAGGTTGTACAGGCGCTCGTCATTCTGGATGCAGAGCATAAGGCGAGCGGTGGGCTCCAAGTCTTTGTCGGGCGGCATGAAGCCGCGGATTGGGATTGGTGATGGCATGTCGTGTGTGGAAATTGGAAGGGGGCCTCACCCCCTTGACGGAGATTAGAGACTTCCGTTGGCCTTGGCCTTTTCGAGGTCGGAGACCCTCTTGGAGAGTTCCTCCACGGCGCCGATGACGGCGTTGTGGATGTGAACAATCCCGGAGGCGTTGCTGAGGTCGAGTTCGGACAGTTTGATGCCGAGCCCCTTGATGACGGGGTCCTGCACGTTGTCCCTTTCGGCCTTGAGAGCCTCGATGGTTTCTTCGAGTTCCTTCAGCTTCGCTTCGATGCCCTTGATGTTGATTTCAGACATGATTGCGTTGTGTTGTGGTTGTTGGTTTTACCCAATGTTTGTTGGGTCGAGATGAGTTAAGAAATACAGTCCGTAGTCCCGCGCAAGCAGAAAGACAAATTATTTTGCGGCCACCCTGTCGAACAGGTCCGGGTCCTTAAGGCGGGCTACGAAGGCCGCGCCCAGTTCCTTGTCGTGGAAGCGGTCCAGCAGGGTCTCCCCGGTCAGATTGGTGGTGATGACGGTCGGGCGCATGTGCTGGGCCCTCTGGTCCACCAAGGCAAACAGGCACGAGGCCATGCGGTCGGTCATCTTCTCCTTACCCAAGTCGTC
>Ga0129333_10005326_pt1 | contig 12068 bp, 10 predicted proteins | sample CPB6_08_DNA_FD_94474 | JGI IMG/M metagenome (GOLD analysis project Ga0129333, IMG submission 94474) | Freshwater to marine salinity gradient microbial communities from Chesapeake Bay, USA - CPBay_Sum_0.6_0.8_DNA | ecosystem: Environmental > Aquatic > Marine > Coastal | place: USA: Chesapeake... | reverse complement strand
ACGTACGTGTATCCGCCGCGGCCGAGCATGCGGATCATCACCGACATCTTCGACTACTGCGCGAAGAACGTCCCGAAGTGGAACACGATTTCGATCTCGGGTTACCACATCCGTGAAGCGGGTTCGACGGCCGTGCAGGAGATCGCCTTCACCATCGCGAACGGCATCGCCTACGTGGAGGCGGCCATCGCGGCCGGCCTCGACGTCGACGATTTCGCGCCTCGTCTGTCTTTCTTCTGGAACGCGCACAACAATTTCTTCGAAGAAGTCGCCAAGTTCCGCGCGTCGCGTCGCATCTGGTTCCGGATCATGAGCGAGCGTTTCGGAGCCAAGAAGGAGGCGAGCAAACTGCTCCGCTTCCACACCCAGACCGGTGGCAGCACGCTGACCGCCCAGCAGCCCGAGAACAACATCGTGCGCGTGGCCGTGCAGTCGATGGCCGCTGTGATGGGTGGTACGCAGAGCCTTCACACGAATGGTTTCGACGAGGCACTCAGCCTGCCGACCGAACGGGCCGCTCGTATCGCCCTGCGTACGCAGCAGATCATCGGTTACGAGAGTGGCATCGCCGACACCCCCGACCCGCTCGCCGGCAGTTACTTCGTCGAGACCCTCACCGACGAAATCGAGCGACTGGCCCTCGAATACATCGCCAAGATCGACGAGATGGGCGGAGCGGTGGCGGCCATCGAGGCCGGCTACCAGATGGACGAGATCGAACAGGCCGCGTACGAATACACGAAGTCGATCGACGACGACGAGCGTGTGATCGTCGGTCTCAACAAGTTCTCGGTGAACGACGACCCCGAGCCCGAGGTCTTCCCGATCAATCCCGAACTCGAACGTGGCCAGAAGAAGCGACTCGGCGAATACAAGGCGAATCGGGATCGGGCGCGGGTCGAGTCGACGCTCGCCACGCTCGCCGATGCCGCGCGCGGGACGCAGAACCTGCTGTACCCGATCAAGGACGCTCTGCGCGCCGACGCGACACTCGGTGAGATCAGCGACGCTCTTCGCGGAGTGTTCGGCCTGTATCAGCCGTAAGCGCGACGAGAGTTCGGCGTCTCAGGAGAGACGGGTGACGATCGGCTGCGGTCGTTCGGGGGCTTCCACGGCGCTCGTCGCCCAGCCCACGTACACGAGGGCGACGATCTTGGTGTCGGGTTCGAAACCGCAGAGCGTCGCCACATCGGCGTCGGCACCTTTCGGGCAACTGCCCCAATAGGTCGCGATGCCCCGGGCGGTCGCACCGAGCATGAAGTTCTGCACCGCGACCGATGTTGCATCGCGATTCTCGGCCGTCCGTTGGTCGGAGTCGCCCACCACACTGCCGACCACCACCACGACCGGCGTCCGCGTGTACTTGGTGCGAGCCTTGGCGACCTTGTCGGGTTCGTCGCCGAAACGCTGCATGGCGTCGGCCACCGTGTGACCGAGAGTCGAGCGTGATTCGCCACGCACGACGGTGAATCGCCACGGCCACGTGCGCTTGTGGCACGGTGCCCAGGCGGCGAGTTCGAACAACTCGTCGAGCACGTCGTCGCCCACGTCGCGCGACTTGTCGACGATCATCGACGTCCGGCGCGCACGGATCACCCGCGCGACGGAATCGAAATCGTCGGGGCCGATGCTCATCGACTCAGCCGCCGAAGTGCGCGGCGAGACGCTCGAGGGTGGCTTCCATCGACTTCTGGTTCTTGTTCAATGCGCCCTGCAACTTCAGCACCAGCGGCGACTTGCTCTTGTTCCAGTCGAACTGTTCGGTCACACGGGTTCCGCCATCGACCGGTTCGAGGATGTAGCGCCAGATGTGGCCACCGAAGTGACGCCAGCCGATCTGCTTGGGTTCATCGAACTCCACGACCTCGTTGGTGATCTTGTACGGCACGCCGATCTTCATGTCCATCCCGAAACGGGCGCCGAGCGAGAGGCGGGTCGGGGCGCTCGATTGCGCCTTGCGCACCGAACCTGAACCATCGATCGTCGGGTGCTGCGCAGGATCGGCGAGCAGGTCGAAGATCTGCTGCGGTGTGGCCGGAACGACCTTGGTGGCGCTCAGGACTTTCTTGGGATCGTGACCCATGATTCTTCTCCTCGGATGATGTCGTGATGTCGGGGGTTGTTCAGAGTGAGTGGTCGTTCAGATACTGACCGATCGCCTCGGCGCTGCGCCGACCGGAGAACAAGGCTCCCTGGATCGACGCCGTGTCGCGGTGGTCGCCGGCCACGAAGACGTTGTGGCGAAGATGCACCGACTTCTTGGGGGAGAAGGGCGGTGACTGATCGGGTTGGCCGTGGGCGATGCGATACGTGCGCAGGTGCCGCCACGAAGCCACCGAGGGGCCGAACATTCCGGACATCTGCTCTCGGGCTTCGTGTTCGAGGTCGCCGTCGACCACACCGGGAATGGCGGCGGCCACCAGGTGTTGTCCGGTCGGCGCGTAGTGCGGACTGACGTTGCTCATGACCGCGATGTTCAGGACGGGCCCGCGGGCCGTGCCGTCGAGCACGATGAGTTTGGAGTCGGTCGGCGGACGATCGGTCGCGAAGTACACGCACGAAACCGAGCGTGACTTCACCGGGGGCAGCCCGGTGAGGGTCGACGCCACCGGACCTTCGGTGGCCACGAGAACCGCCCGAGTCCGGACGGTGCGCTGACCGAACACCACGACACCATCGGAATCGATCGTCGTGACCGGTGACGAGAGGTGCACGGTGCCACTCGGAAGATGGGCCGCGAGTTGCGCGGGGATGCGACCCATGCCGCGCGCCGGAACGGCGGCATCGCCCTCGGAGAGCATGCGGAACACGATGTCGAACATCCGGCGCGACGCGGTGAGTTCGGGATCGAGTTGGATTCCGCCAATGAGTGGGATGAAGAAACGCTGGAGCATGCGCGTCGAGAATCCGGTCTCGCGCAACATCTGACCGGTCGTGATGTCGTCGCCTCGCAACAGGTCGGCGGCGGCCCCGCGTCGTAACCGATGACGCAAGCCGGCGATGCGGATCTTGTCGGTCAGCGAGCCGATGGGCGCGGTGGCCGTGGAGAGAGTGGTGGCCGGACGGCGGAAGGGATCGGACACCACGTAACCGCGTCGCTTGAGCCACACCATTGCACCCGGTTCGAAGGCCCGCAGGTCGAGTGCGCCCACGTCGAATTGCGTCTGCATCTCCGGATAGGCCGTGAGCAGAACCTGGAAGCCGCGATCGAGGAGGAAACCCTCGTGTTCGTCGGTCCGCACCCGACCACCCACACCATCGGATGCCTCGAACACGTGTGCATCGACGCCACGTTCGCGGAGCAGGCGGGCGGCGGAGAGGCCGGCGAGTCCGGCGCCGACCACGGCGACGTCACACGACTCGGGAAGCACCATCGGATGTCAGGCCGGGCGATCGAGCAACGAGCGCAGTGCGGTCTCGAGATCGTGGTGGCGGAATTGATAGCCACTCGCCCCGAGTACCTCGGGCAACACGCGTTGTCCAGTGAACAAGAGCGCATCGGCGAGTTCGGAGCCGAGGAGCAACTTGGGCCCGAAGCTCGGTACCGGCAACAGGCTCGGTCGGCGCAGAACATGGGCGAGGGTCTTGGTGAATTCGGCCTGCGTGACCGGACGAGGCGCGGTGAGATTGACCGCGCCCGAGACCGACGCCGACAACAGATGATCGATCGCGCCGATCTCGTCGTCGATGGAGATCCAGCTCTGCCACTGACGTCCCGAACCCATGCGTCCACCGGCGCCGAGTTTGAAGAGGGGCAACAACTTCTTGAGTGCACCGCCACGTGGGCTCAGCACGATTCCGGTTCGGAGGTGGGCCACGCGGATTCCGGCGCGTTCGGCCGGGGCCGTGGCGGCTTCCCACTGCTCGCAGACGTCGGCGAGGAATCCCGAACCGGCCGGCGACGACTCGATGAACGTCGCGTCGAGTGACTCGCCGTAGTAACCGATCGCCGAACCCGACAGCAGTACCCGCGGACCGTCACTGAGATCGGCCATCGCGGTGGCGAGGAGCGACGTGCTCTTGGTGCGACTCTCGAGGATCTCGCGCTTGTAGTCGGTCGTCCATCGCTTGTCGCCGATACCGGCGCCGGCGAGGTGCACGACGGCATCGACGCCGCGGAGTTTGTCGGCTTCGAGCGTTCCGCTTCGGGGATCCCAGGCGATCACATCGCGGCCGGCGCCACCCGAGCGGGAGAAGCGCACGACGCGATCACCGCGTGATGTCAGATGTTCGGCGAGCGCGGTTCCGATGAGGCCGCTGGCTCCGGTGATGGCAATGGTTCGGGGGGACACGGGGTCAGGCTAGGTCTGGTCCGTGAACGGTGCGTGACCGGATGTCCGCATTCGGCTGGTCGTTAGGCTCATTCGATGTGAAGACCCGCACGCTTCTCTTGCTTTCCGTGGCGTGCGGACTCCTGATCCTTCTGGCCGGGGGAGTCAAACTCCTGCAAGTCGCCACCGACCGCACCGAGGTGCCGGTCCTGGCCATCGGTGAAAAGGCGACCATCGGCGACATGACCGTGCGGGTCGTGTCGATCGCGAGCGGAGCCGACGGCACCAGCGTGGGCATCGAGATGTCGGGTGTGGCCGGTGAACTGGCCATCGACGGATGGCGTCTGCTCGGTGACGGTGAAGTGGCCGAACCGGCCGGCGCGACCGCCGATGGTGTGTGCGACCGCGAATCGGCGATCCCGACCTCGGGTTCGATCACGTGCACCGTGCGTTTCGGTTCGGTCCGCGCGGTGCAGGCCGTGGCCTACACGCGGGCCGGTGAACAGCGTCAATGGGCGCCCTGAACACCGGGTTCTCGACCACCTCCCACCGGGCCGGAGCGAGCCGAATCGGGTCCGGCCAACCCTCATGACAGGGGTCATTCACCCGCCTCCCAGGGACCGCCGCCCGCTACGGTTATGCCCTGCACAGCGCCTCGGGCGCACGCTTCGCGGAGGTGGTCTGTACGGCCGAGCAATTTGATCTGGTGGTGATCGGCGGCGGACCGGGCGGCTATGGCGCCGCCCTCTACGGAGCCTCGGCCGGACTCAACGTGGCCCTCGTGGAACGCGACGCCCTCGGTGGCACGTGCTTGAACCGCGGGTGCATCCCGGCCAAGGCTTTCCTCGAGACGGCAGCCGTGCACCGACACGTGGAGCACGCGGCCGACTTCGGCATCGAGGCCTCGAGTCCCAAGGTCAACTTCGCGGTCACGCAGGCGCGCAAGCAGAAGATCGTCGACGGTCTCGTGAAGGGGATCGGCGGACTCTGCAAGTCGCGCAAGGTGTCGGTCTTCAACGGAACGGGTTCACTCGGCGCCAACCGCACGGTGAACGTGGCCATGAACGACGGTTCGTCGGCCACCCTCCAGGGTTCGCACGTGATCCTCGCCGCCGGTTCGGTCCCGCGGACCATCCCGGGCTTCGAACGTGGTGGTCCGATCATGACGAGTGACGAGGTCCTCGATCTCGATCACGTGCCGGCGCGCATCGTCGTCATCGGCGGCGGGGCGATCGGATGCGAATTCGCCTCGACCTTCGCCGACCTCGGCGCGCAGGTCACGATTCTCGAAGGACTACCCAAGATCCTTCCCGGACTCGACACCGATGTCGCCAACGTCGTCGTGAAGTCGTTCAAGAAGAAGCAGATCGACATCCGCACGGGTGTGATGGTGAAGGGCCACACGCCCAACGGCCAGGGCGGCACGGTCGTGTCGTTCGGTGAAGGTGAGCAGATCGAGGTCGACGCCGTCGTGGTGTCGGTCGGTCGTCGACCTTTCGCCGATTTCCTCGGACTCAGCGGAACGAACGTGAAGGTGTCCGATCGTGGTTTCGTGGAGGTCGACGCGTGGTGCCGCACCACCGAACCCGGCGTGTACGCCATCGGCGATCTCATCAACACTCCGCAACTCGCGCACGTCGGTTACGCCGAAGCCATCCTCGTCGTGAAGGACATGCTCGGCGAGGGTCCCGCTCCGATCGCCTACGATCGTGTGCCCTGGGCGATCTATTGCCATCCGGAAGTCGCGTGGGCCGGACCAGGTGAGGACGCGGCCAAGGAAGCCGGTCTCGACGTGGTCGTGGCCAAGCACCAGTTCCGGGCCAACAGTCGCGCGCAGATCCTCGGTGAGATCGATGGTCTCGTGAAGGTCGTCGCCAAGCGCAACCCCGACGGCTCGGCCGGTCAGGTGCTCGGTGTGCACATGGTCGGACCGTGGGTGACCGAACAACTCTCGGGTGGCTACTTGGCCGTCAACTGGGAGGCCACCGTGGACGAGATCGCCGAATTCGTGCAACCGCACCCGAGCCTCTCCGAACTCTTCGGCGAGACGGTGCTGTCGCTCACCGGACGCAGTCTGAACGCCTGACGGCAACGCGAGAACACACAAGGACGTAGAGCACATGGCAGAGGTAACGCTTCCCCAACTCGGTGAGACCGTGACCGAAGGAACGATCACGCGTTGGTTCAAGAAGGTCGGCGACTCGGTGAAAGCCGACGAAGCGCTGTTCGAAGTCTCGACCGACAAGGTCGACACCGAGGTTCCCTCACCCGTGGCGGGTGTGTTGCTCGAGATCCGGGTTCCCGAAGGTGAGACGGTGCCGGTGGGCGCCGTGATCGCCGTGGTCGGTGACGGCGTGGCGGCTCCGGCTGCTCCCGCGGCCGCGCCAGCCCCCGCACCAGCTCCGGCCCCCGCGCCTGCTCCGGTGGCAGCTCCGGCGCCGGCTCCGGTGGCAGCTCCTGCTCCCGCACCTGCTCCCGCACCGGCACCGGCGGCAGTTCCCGCTCCCGCACCAGCGCCGGCACCGGCTTCGGCGGTTTCCGAAGACAACCGTTTGCTCTCGCCGGTCGTACGCCGACTCGTGAACGAACACGGTCTCGACGTGTCGCGCATCACCGGCACCGGACCGGGAGGACGCATCACACGCGAAGACGTCCTCGATTTCATCGACAAGAAGGCGTCGTCACCGGCGCCCGCGCCGGCCCCGGCACCCGCGCCGGCCCCGGCACCCGCGCCGTCAGCTCCGGCACCCGCCGTCGTTGCCACGGCACCCGCACCGCGTCCGGCCGCACCCACTGTGCGTGTTGGCGATCGCGACGAGGTCGTCTCGTTGTCGAAGATCCGCAAGGCCACCGGATCGCACATGGTCATGTCGAAGTCGGTGAGCCCGCACGCCTTCAGCGTGGTTGAGGTCGACTACGCGAATGTCGACGCCGTTCGTTCGCGTGTGAAGGCCGAGTTCAAGTCGCACGAGGGTTTCAGCCTCACGTATCTGCCCTTCATCGCCCGCGCGGTGGTCGACGCGTTCGCCGATTTCCCGCACATGAACGCGAGCATCAGCGGTGACGACCTCGTGGTGCACCGTTACGTCGACCTCGGAATCGCCGTCGATCTCGACTTCCAGGGACTCCTCGTGCCGGTCGTGCGCAGCGCCGAGGGCAAGCGTCTGCGGGCCCTCGCCCAGGACATCAACGTTCTGGCCGATCGGGCGCGCAACCGCAAGTTGAGCCCCGACGAGATCTCGGGGGGCACGTTCACGATCTCCAACAACGGTTCGGCTGGCTCGGTGCTCACCATGCCGATCATCAACCAGCCGCAAGTCGCGATCCTGTCCACCGACGCGATCGTCAAGAAGCCCGTCGTCGTCACCCTTCCGGGTGGCGGCGAGAGCATCGCCATCCATCCGGTCGGCAATCTGGCCATGAGTTGGGACCATCGTGCTTTCGACGGCGCGTACGCGGCCGGCTTCCTGGTCCGCATCAAGGAGATCCTCGAGACCCGCGATTGGTCGGTCGAGCTGTAGCGATGCTTCGCACTCGCTGGCTCGGTCGGGTTCCGTACCGCGAGGCGCTCGCGCTCCAACACGCGCTCTTCGACCACGGTCGGGAGCAGCATCTCCTGCTTCTCGAACACCCTCACGTCTTCACGTACGGGCCACGGGCCGAACTCGACAAGAACCTCAAGTGCGATCCGGCCGCCGTCGGAGCCGATTTCGTGGAGGTCAAGCGCGGCGGCGACATCACCTATCACGGGCCCGGCCAATTGGTCGGTTATCCGATCCTGAACCTCGACAACCGCATCGGCGCGTCGCAGCACGTGTGCAACATCGAGCAGATCCTGATCGACGTGTTGGCGCGCATCGGTCTGCCCAACGCCGGTCGGCTGCCCGATTATCCGGGGGTCTGGCTCGACGTCGACTCCGATCGTCCGCGCAAGATCGCGGCCATCGGCGTTCGCCTGGCCAACGGCCGCACGATGCACGGCTTCGCACTGAACGTGAACACCGACCTCACGTTCATGCGCGAGCACATCGTCCCGTGCGGCATCGGCGACCGACCGGTCACGTCGATCCGCGAAGAGGGAATCGAGATCGATCTTCGTGCGGTGGTTGATCTCGTCGTCGAGCGGGCCGCCGAATCGTGGGGTCCGATCGAACGTCAGGACGTGGCGTGGGTCCATCGTCCCGAAGACCTCTCGTCGTTCTCCCGCGGCGAAGGGCCGGGGGAGCCGGTTCGATTGCTGCGTCGGCTCGATGCCGCCGGGGTGAACGAATCGGTGGCGCTCACCGATCGCAAACCCGATTGGTTGCGGCCCAAGGTTCAACTCGGCGAAGAAGTCCTCCGTGTGAAGTCCACGCTTCGGTCACTCGACCTCGTCACGGTGTGCGAGGAAGCCGGCTGTCCGAATCTCTCCGAGTGTTGGAAGGACGGCACGGCGACGTTCATGGTGCTCGGTGAACGATGCACGCGGGCGTGTGGCTTCTGCTTGGTCGACACCCGAAAGCCGTTGGCGCCGGCCGCCGACGAACCCGATCGGGTGGCCGCCGCGGTGGCCGCGATGGGCCTCGAACACGCGGTGCTGACCATGGTGGCGCGCGACGATCTCGACGACGGTGGCTTCGCGCATGTGGCCAAGTGCGTCGCGGCGATCCGTGATCGGGTGCCGGGAGCCCGAGTGGAGACACTCGTGTCCGATGCCAAGGGTGAGCAATCGTCGCTCGAGCTTCTCTTCGCGGCTCGTCCGGACGTGTTCAACCACAACATCGAGACCGTGGCCCGACTGCAGCGCGCCGTGCGTCCCTCGGCCGGTTACGCGAGGAGCCTCGGCGTTCTCGCGCGCGCCAAGGCGGCCGGACTCGTGACGAAATCCGGACTCGTGCTCGGCATGGGCGAGACATCCGACGAAGTCGATGGTTGCCTCGCCGATCTGGCGTCGGTCGGAGTGTCGATCGTGACCATCGGTCAGTATCTGCGTCCGACCACCAATCATCTGCCGGTGGCCCGGTGGATCCACCCCGACGAGTTCGCCCGTTGGAAACAGGTCGGAGAATCGTTGGGTATCGCCCACGTGGAGTCGAGCCCGCTCACTCGTTCGAGTTATCACGCCCGCCAGTCGGCCGAGGAGGCCGTTCCCGTCAGCATCGGAGCCCGTCGATGAATGCCCCCCGTCCGGTCCTCGGAATCATCAACGCGCAACGGCAGACCGAAGGCGGTGGATTCGTGGTGCGCCGTCCGTTCCCGACCGGTCGCGTCGACAACGTCGATCCGTTCTTGTTGCTCGACGAGATGGGCCCGGTCGATTACGCGCCGGGCAAGGCGATCGGCGCGCCCGACCACCCGCACCGCGGATTCGAGACCGTCACGTACATCCTCTCCGGCGAGATGGAACACCGCGACTCCAACGGTGGTCACGGTGTGATCACGCCTGGTGCGGTGCAGTGGATGACGGCGGGATCGGGCATCGTGCACAGCGAGATGCCGAGCAACCAACTCATGCGCAAGGGCGGGCGCATGCATGGCTTCCAGTTGTGGGTCAACCTGCCGGCGGCCAAGAAGATGATCCCGCCGCGATACCAGGGATTCGAAGCTCACGAAATCCCGTCGGCCACCACGCCCGATGGCGCCGTGGTGCGCGTGATCTCGGGTGAAGTCGCCGGTGTGCGGGGCACGGTCGACACGACCAGTCCGGTCACATACGCCCATGTTTCGCTGCCGGCCGGCACGTCGATCGACTGGGTAGTCGCTGACGGACACACCGCGCTCGTGCACACCTTCGTCGGTTCGGCCGTGGTCAACGGCACCGAAGCCGTGGAAGGTGTGATGGTGGTCTGCGACCGAACGACAGGCTCGGTGCACGTGCAAGCAGGCGACGAAGGCGCCGAAGTGCTGCTCCTCGGTGGCCAACCGCTCGGTGAACCGGTGGCGCGGTACGGACCATTCGTGATGAACACACGCGAAGAGATCATTCAGGCGTTCGACGATTACGAAGCCGGTCGTCTCGGCACGATCGTGGCTTCGGGCAGTGGCATCAGTCGCTGAACGAAGCGATGAGCGCCGACCCTCGCTCGAGTCGCTCGCATTAGGGTTGGGCCGATGAGCGGACACTCGATCGTTTCGCAGGACCGAAGCGGTCCCGAGGTGTTTCGTGAGCGCCTGCGTCGGGTGCGTGAACGCATGGCCCAGACCGGCGTCGACGTGGTGTTGCTCTCGGTCGGTCTCGATCTGCCGTGGCTGACCGGCTATCACGCGATGCCACTCGAACGACTCACGATGCTCGTGGTGCCGCGCGAAGGCGAAGCATCACTGGTGATTCCGAGGCTCGAGGCACCGCGTGTGGTCGAGCAGCCCGGCGTGTTCACGATGGTTCCGTGGAACGAAACCGAGGATCCGGTGACCATCACGGCCCGGCTCGTCGGACGGGCGCGCACGATCGCCGTGGGTGATCAGATGTGGGCGCGCTTCCTCGTGGATTTGCTGCCCCTGGTACGCGATGTCGATTGGCGACGGGCTGTCGACGTGATCGGGCCGCTGCGCATGGTGAAGGACGCGGCCGAGATCGCGGCTCTACGTGCCGCCGGAGCGGCCGTCGATCGCATCGCGGCCGAACTCCAAGCCGGACGGATTCCGCTGATCGGTCGGACCGAGGTCCAGATCTCGGCTGATCTCTCGGCGCGTATCCTCGCCGAAGGTCACGACGTCGTGAACTTCGCCATCGTGGCGGCGGGTGAGAACGCAGCAAGTCCGCATCATCATCCGGGGTCGCGCGTCGTGAAGCACGGCGAGATCGTGCTCTGCGATTTCGGCGGAACCATGAACGGTTACTGCAGCGACATCACGCGCTGCGTGCACGTGGGCGAGCCACCGGCCGATCTTCGTCGCGCCTACGACGTCTTGCTGGAGGCCCAACAGGCCTCGGTGGCCTCGGCCGTGGTCGGAGTGTCGTGCGAGAGCGTCGACGACGCCGCTCGCCGCATCATCACCGACGGCGGTTTCGGCGAGTACTTCGTGCATCGCACCGGCCACGGCATCGGGATGGACGCCCACGAAGACCCGTACATCGTGAGTGGCAACACGGCTCCACTCGAACCCGGTCACGCTTTCAGCATCGAACCCGGGATCTATCTGCCCGGTCGTTGGGGTATGCGGCTCGAGGACATCGTGGTGGCCACGTCGTCGGGTCCGGACCCGATGAACAACGTGGAGCACTCACTCGTCGTCGTGGAGGCCTGAGCCTTCAGGAGTGGATCGAGCCGTCGGTGTTCTTGAGGCTCGAAGCGGTATGACCCGTGCGGCGGGCGATGATCTCGGCACAGATCGCCACTGCGGTCTCTTCCGGAGTTCGCCCACCGAGATCGAGGCCGATCGGTGACATGAGACGAGCCAGGTCGGCCGGTGACGAGACACCGACTTCGGCGAGACGCTCGAGGCGCTTGGCGTGTGTCTTACGACTGCCCATCACGCCGATGTAGCCGACCTTGGTGGCCAGGGCGCCTTGCACCGCTGGCACGTCGAACTTGGGGTCGTGCGTGAGGATGCACACCGCATCGCGTGGACCGAGCGTGCTACCGCGCCGTTCGAACATGGGTGCCGGCCACGACACGACGACTTCGTCGGCCATCGGAAAGCGACGCTTGGTGGCGAACACTTCACGGGCATCGCACACGGTCACGCGATAGCCGAGCACCTTGGCCACCCGACCGAGGGCGGCCGTGAAATCGACCGCGCCGAAGATCCACATCTGCGGGGGCGGCGAGAAGCTCTCGATGAACACCGAAACGGTGGGGGTATCGACGAGGTCTT
>Ga0129333_10005324_pt1 | contig 12069 bp, 5 predicted proteins | sample CPB6_08_DNA_FD_94474 | JGI IMG/M metagenome (GOLD analysis project Ga0129333, IMG submission 94474) | Freshwater to marine salinity gradient microbial communities from Chesapeake Bay, USA - CPBay_Sum_0.6_0.8_DNA | ecosystem: Environmental > Aquatic > Marine > Coastal | place: USA: Chesapeake Bay... | reverse complement strand
GATTGGCGTGTACGTCTTAGTTTGGCACCTGAAGCGGGAGCAATATTATATAGGGCTCCATCTGAAGAGTTGGTCGATAGCATTTTAGCACCTCTTGCAGAAACAAATGGTGTATTATTCCCCTACACTCCAAGTATATCAACAACATACACAGCTGCCTATGAACCTACCATGCTTGTTCATAGCAACTATAAAGCCTACAATTATACTGGTAGTTACGTAGAGGCAGTTAATATAAGTTGTGACTTTACAGCACAGGATACTTTTGAAGCAAATTATGTTTTGGCATGCATACATTTTTTCCGTAGTGTAACAAAAATGTTTTATGGTCAAGATGAAATTGTATCACCAGGAACTCCCCCACCTTTATGTTTTTTAACAGGATTAGGAGAGTTTCAATTTAACATGCATCCTTTAGTAATATCATCATTTACATATAATTTGCCAAATAATGTACACTACATTCGTGCAAGTAATAATTCTGGTGGTGCCCCAGGCACTAACCGTGCCAGAGCAGCAAATCGTGATAATACTTTCGATATTTCAAACAATAGATTAGCAGGACAAGCAGGCATCGGCGGTAATTATCCAAACACAATTTGGCCTAACAACTTAGATGTTAGACCTGGGACTACACCAACATATGTGCCTACAGCAATTCAATTACAAATTACAGCATATCCAGTAATCAGCAGAAACAAAATTTCAAACGAATTTAGTTTACAACAATATTCAACTGGTAGATTACTGCAAGGTTCAAGAATTAATGGAGCATTCTGGTAATGGCTTACAATGGAATTTATCCGGCTACTAGTCCGTATCAAACAACAGATGTTGTAAACAAAAAGTTTTTGGACTTCATGAATTATAGGCCTATACCTAGTTTGCCTAGCGATTTGTTGTTTACAATTACACAAGTATATGAATTTAGACCTGACTTACTAGCATATGACTTGTATGGTGATGCTAGATTGTGGTGGGTATTCGCAGTACGAAATCCTAATAAATTAGGACCAGACCCATATTTTAATTTTCTAACTGGCACAAGCATATACATACCTACACTTGATACATTAAAAACTTCATTGGGTATGTAATTTATGGCACCAGCACCTGTCACTTCTGATGATACTGCGCCAACTTCAGGTAATACACAAAATCCTGGTAATACAATAAATCAGCCCAGTGCGGGGAAAGAATTACCAGGACGCAGAAAACAAAATCCATTATCTAACTTTGCTAGTTATACGTATAATATATCATTATACATGATGACCCCAGATGCTTATGATGCATTCATATTATCTGGTAGAAAAAATTTAAACATACTTAATGGACAAAATATATTAGGGGAACAAGGTAGTCCTGCAGCAGGCGGCGGAGCATTTTTATTAATGCAGAGTGGTGGTATTAATAATGCTACTAGTCAAAGACCTCCAGGATTTAGTCTAGATTATTATATTGACGATTTAGAAATTACTACCATACCTCCAAACACACAATTACAAAGCACAGCAGGGTCAATTGAATTTAAATTTAAAATTGTTGAACCTTATGGGTTTAGTTTAGTTTCAAATTTAATACGTGCTGGTAATGCTATAAAACAGTATAATACAGCAAGTGGAACAAATAATGGTCCTGCTAATCCAACAAAACAGTTGTATGTGTTAGGTTTAAAATTTGTAGGTTATGATGACGGTGGAAGAATATTAACTGGTAGTGAGGATTTTACAGGCACACTTGATCCAACAAGTACCGGCAACGGTGTTTTTGAAAAATATTTTGATATACTTATAGATGATTTTAAGTTTAAACTTGATGGAAAATCTACAAATTATTATGTAAGAGCAAAATCTTTACCTGATGTTGCTATTGGTACATTGCGTGGATTTACTAAACAAAGTATGAAAATTTCGGGACCAACAGTTGGTGAAGCATTGGTAGGGGAACGTGGTTTAAAGCAAGCATTGAATACTAAACAACAGGAATATTTAACAAACGGCGATATAGAATTTGCTGCAACTTACGATTTTATATTTGATGGCGATGAAGGCAATGCTATAGCCAATTCAAGTTTATTAGCACCAACACAAGATAATAGTTTTAATTTCAATTTGTCACCCAGTGATGTTAAGAAAACTGAAGATAGCAATGAATTGGCAAGTTTTGTTGCTTCGCCTAACGTGTTTAGTGCAGAATTCAGTTTTGTTAAAGAAACAAGTTTAGTAAAATTAATTGAAATGATTGTAGCGCGTAGCACATATCTTACGGATGCTATGAAAATTATGAACGCAAATAGCGTTGAGCCAGAAAATGGTGCATTAAAAACTATAGTTCAAACTAATAGAGTGGATATTGCGTGGTTTAGTATAGCGCCGTTGTTAAGTAATCCGCGCTGGGATAAAAAACAAAAAATATGGGTTTATGATATTACATATAAAATTCGCAGATATGAAACTCCAATAGTATTAACACCCTTTGTAAATCCAGGAGTATCATATTATGGCCCCGTTAAATCATATGATTATTGGTTAACAGGTAATAATAATGAAGTAATTAATTTTGAACAAGAATTTAATAATTTGTATTTTCAAAACGTTATAGCAGGTGCCCCAGAAGGCTTACAATTAACTGAGGCAAGTGATACTGATGATACTCCATATCCTGTAGGAGCAAGTGCCGGTGGGTCAAAACTTGGTAGTGTAAATGGTGGACAAAGCCAAGATTTTCAAAATACTTTTATTACAACATTATATGATCCAACTGCAACTGTTACTGCCAAAATTACTATTTTAGGAGATCCTGATTATATTAATCAAGGTGAAGTAGCAAGCGTCAATACAGTTTTCAACAAATACTATCAAACAGATGGCTTTACAATTGAATATGGAGCAGGACAAACCATAATAGAAATTAACTTTTATGAAGGTCAAGACTATGATGATAGTTCTGGACTTTTTAAAATTAATGATAAAATATCGTTTTACCAACAACGTAATGTAGACGATTTAGTAGATGGATTAAGTTACATAGTGACCAAAGTAAATCATAGATTTAGTGCAGGTAAATTTACCCAAGTACTAGAATTAAAATTAAATAACTTTACTTTTGTAAATCGTGCAGGTCAAGGATCAGCGCGAACTACAGAAGATGCTGCTCCTGCATCTGGACAAACTGCGGATGGCGGAACAACAGGAGGAAATGGAACAGTGCAGGATAAACCAATCAACCAGGGCACAACTATTGATGGAGTAGTTGATACCCCAGTTGATCCTGGACAAGTTGCTGACGGCGATTATGTTAACCCACCTCCAGTAAACGATAATTATGGATATAATGATGGTGGCAGAGAATTTCCTGGTGGGTTTGGCAATCCCTTTGGGCCTTTTTAAAATATGGCAATAGACACAACAAAATCTAAAGCAGGTACACAATCAGGAGATCCTGAGTCTGGTGGCGTTGCTCTTTACAAATATCCAATGTTAGGTGTTGTAAAGAATAATGTGGACACAACCTTTCAAGGTCGTATTGAAGTATTTTTACTTGATGGATCTGCTAAAAATCCAGATGATACTACTAACTGGACAACATGTAATTTTTTAAGTCCTTTCTTTGGCAGTACCAGTGGTAGTGCCCCACAAGATGACTATGGTCAATATATAACCGTTCCAAGTGCATACGGCATGTGGTACAGCCCACCTGATTTAGGCACTAAAGTTTTATGTATTTTTGTTGACGGAGATCCTAATAAAGGTTACTGGGTAGGATGTATTCCCACAAATCAAACTTTAAGTATGGTCCCCGCTATTCCCGGCACTGATTTCGTAGTACCCAATGTTGGAGAAGCAGAAAGTTATGGTGGCTCAATAAGATTACCAACAGCGTCCATTAATGGTAATAATGCTGACATTGTACAAGAATTTAAAAACACATTAGAAGGACCTAAACCAGTTCATAGTTACGCTGCTGCTATGATGATGCAACAAGGTGTTATACGCGATCCTATACGTGGTCCAATCAGTAGCAGCGCACAACGCGAAAGTCCTAGTAGAGTTGGATGGGGAGTAAGTACCCCAGGTCGTCCTATCTATGAAGGTGGATATGACGATCAGACTTTAATTAATAACTTAGAAGATAAAAATAAACAAAACTTAAAAGTAATAAGTCGTCGAGGTGGTCATAGTATTGTCATGGACGATGGAGACTTTTTAGGGCGCGATCAACTTATAAGAATACGCACAGCATTAGGTCATCAAATTATGATGAGTGACGATGGCGAGTGCTTATCTATATTACATAGAAATGGTCAAAGTTATATTGAATTAGGTAAAGAAGGCACTATAGACATGTATGCCACAAACAGCATAAACATGCGTAGTCAAGGAGATATTAATTTACACGCTGATAGAGATATTAAGATTAATGCTGCTAAAAATCTTGACTTAGCCGGTCAAACAATGACGCAAACTACCGAAAAGAATTTTGAACAATTATCTGGCGGAAAACATACAATAAGTGTTGGCACAATTTATAATATGACATCAGGCGGTGCATTTATTATAAACGGTGGACTGGCAGGAACCATAAACGCAGCCTTAGCATTGGCATTAAAGGGTAAATTTTTATTGCTCAATCCAATTGTTACCCCTGCTATTCCTGCTAGTGTTAAAGGTCCACCAATTAATGTTCACGACGATACACTGTTTGATGCAACAAAAGCCTTTACTGGTGCGCCAGGCAAAATACCAAGTATATGTACCCGTGTACCAGCCCACTATCCTTGGACTCAAAGTAATAAAGGTGTAGACGCTAAAGTTGAATTGTCTGCTGATGCTAATTTCCCATCAGAACCTACTGATGCTGCTGCCACATTAAATCAAGCAGCAAAGGGCGCAGGTGGTAATGTTGCTAACCCATCAACAGGCTCTGTAGTTCCAGGCACAGGTCAAAATACTGTAGGTTCGTTAGATCCACAGATGACAAATGCTATGCTATCTCAGGTAGCAACTAATACAAGAAATGGTCCTGGCGGCGTCCAAGTTGCTACTAAGGGTTATGCTGTAATTACAAATAATGGAGTTAAAACTGCAATTATTGGAAATTATGGCCAAACAGCAGAACAATTAGAAGCAGCAGGAGTTATTAAACCAGGGTCTGCAAAAACTATTAATGCAGTAGTGCAAACAGGAAAAGACCCAAGATTAGCATTTACTGATAATATGTTTACAGGTATAGGTGGAGTTAATACTTTTGATCAACTAATTAAATCACCTGGGGTACAAACAGAATCAGCAACCAAATCTTTAGTTGTATCTTATTCAACTTTACAACAAAGTGGTGTAATTAAAGGTTCAGAAACGCCTGAACAAATTGCTGGTGTAGTAATTGCTGGCTCAGCGAATACACCTAGCCAAGTTACCGCCACCATCAATGCAGCAAGAGCAGGTTCAACAAATACTACTGCACAAAGTAATCAAATACTAAGAAATGTTAATACAGGCAACGAAGTTGTTAATTTAGCACAAAAAGTTGCTGGACCATACTCTGGATTATCTACAGCAGTCAATGCATACAGAAGCGCAAGTGGTCAAGGTGCAAATACTTCACGTGGTGTAAGAGCAGCAGCATTTACATCAGCACTTGATGCATTAGGTGGATTTGAGGCAAGACAACCACTACGCCTAAGCGTTGAAGCAGCAAGAAGAGGAATCAATCCGCTTACTGTTTATCAAATAAGCAGAATGGGATTAAAAGATACAATTGCAAGTGAAATACAATTATCATTGCGTAGAGGAATTAATGCAGCAGTACAAACTGGTCGTGCAGGAGGTACTGGTCAAGAAATTTATGGGGCAGCAATTGCAGCAGCAAGTAATAGTGCATATGGTTCTATAACTGAAATTAAAAATGCAGTTATAGGTGCAGGTACAGCAGTGCAATCTGCATTTAATTTATTAGGACAAGGTCAGTTTGGAAATGCCGCAGCAACACTTGCATCAGGACTAGGTGGATTACCAGGCGGTATAGGTGCAGCAGCAAGACAACTTGATCTTGGCATACAGGCTATTAGAGTATTACCTAGCCAAATTAGTAATATCTTTTCAACTGCTAGAACTGCGTATGATACGTTTAGGTCAACTATTGAAACAGCAAAACTCGTCAACTTTACAAACAACATACAAGTATCATTAAAATTAGGTCAAGTAACTACAGGCACTGTAAATGGCTTACAAGGGGTGATTACAGGTATTGGTCCTTCTACTTTAAATGTAGGGGTAAATCAACTTGGACAATTTAAGGATAATGTAAATTCATTTAGTGGAGCGTTTAGTGCATTTAAAGCCAGTGTTGGCACAGCAATAAGTGCAGCAGCCACATCAGCAATACAAATTTATAACGCTGTTGCAGCAGTGGCTTCACTATTTGGTGGTAAACGTAAAGTAAGATTAGCAACGGCAGCAAGTAACACTGTTGCACGTAAAGGCATTAATAAACGTTTATTGAGAAATCTAGAAAATCCAAAGATACCTCCTCCAATCGGAGATGGTATAGCAGATGATTTTGCACAAATTGCAGCACAACGTAAGGCAGCGTTAAAACAACAACAACCTAACTTCAGTGGCAATGGACCTAATGGTTTTCAATTTAATGGAAATCCAGGACAGTTTGTTGGTAATGTAAGACAATCAGGCGCAGAAGGATATGTAAGTACATCGGCTGAAGATGTTACAAATACTGAGGCTTTAAACGCACAATTATTAGAACAATCATCTAAGACAGAAGCATTAACTAATCAACTACAAAAAGCAAGTGAACAATACAACTATGCTCTTAACAACTATCCTAAGAAGGATCCACGAATAGCACAGTATAAAGCCGAGTTAGATAATTTAACCGCTCAAGTCAATTCTGGTACAACTTCACAAATGTTAGGAACTAGTAATGTAACAATTACCAGAGAGAATGCAAGTATGTACTTGAAGGGTACTGAATTAGTTTACTTCTATAAAACCGGAAGATTATTAAATCCAGTTAATATACCACAGAATATTATACCAAATAATGTCTTTGCTGGTGCTAATCCGGTAGGATTATTACCAGGAGCAACTGGTATTTAACCTATATATAAATACTTTATGCCACGATATATTGGATTTAGTACAATAAACGCAAATAAACCTAAGACTACCAACTTGCCTGTTGGAAGTGCAGGGGGTGTAGGTGGTGTTAAAAAAGGTATAATTTTTGGCAAAAAGTTTCGTATGGTTGACGAACAATTAGTTGTACAGGACTTTATAAATGCACTTAATATACCTAAAGGATCTAAAGTAGGTCAACCTAATTTTGGTACTACATTGTGGTCTTTTATTTTCGAGCCTAACACTAAGGATGTGCAGCAGTTACTTGAACTAGAAATACGCAGAGTAGCAGCATTAGACCCTCGAATGCAACTTGATTATGTTAAATGCTACCCTCAAGAAAACGGTATATTAATAGAAGTTCAAATGGCTATTACACCTTTTAATGCACCCTTTACTTTAAACGTATTTTTTAATCAGGGCACTAATGCCGCCACAGTGCAATAGCCCATAAAAAAGCACCTTTTTCACTATTGATAAATACTTTATCAGGGAAGTAATATGGCTACTAGTTCAAGACAATCAGCGTTGTTTGGTGCAAACGATTGGAAAGCAATCTATCAAACATTCCGTGAAGCAGATTTTCGCAGTTACGACTATGAAACATTACGTAAAAGTTTTATAGATTACTTACGCACTTATTACCCTGAAACTTTTAATGATTACGTAGAGTCTAGCGAATTTGTTGCACTACTTGATGTTATAGCCTTTATGGGTCAGGGTCTTGCTTTCCGTAATGACTTAAATAGCCGCGAAAACTTTATAGACACAGCAGAACGCCGTGATAGTGTCATCAAATTAGCAAATCTAGTTAGTTACACACCAAAGCGTAATCTTGCAGCACAAGGATATCTTAAAGTTGTAAGTATAACAACTACTGATAATGTTGTTGATTTTAATGGTTCAAATTTAAGTAACTTAACAATATTATGGAATGACCCTGCTAACCCAAATTGGTTAGAGCAATTTAATACAATTATAAATTCAACTTTAGTATCGCAACAAAAGATTGGTAAACCAGCCAATGTCAGTGAGATATTGGGTGTTACTACTAGTGAATACTCAATGCAAATTCCACCTAACAGTTTACCTATTGTACCATTTCAATCAACAGTTGATGGTATTAATATGAATTTTGAATTAGTAAGTGTTAGCAGTGTAGACAGTGATAGCATTTATGAAATACCACCTGCACCAAGTGGTCGTTTTAATATTTTATTCAGAAATGATAGACTAGGTTATGGCAGTGCTAATACAGGATTCTTTTTCTATTTTAAACAAGGCTCATTGACAAATTTTGATTTTAACTTACAGCAACAAATTGCTAACCAAACTGTCGATATTGACATACAAGGAATCAACGAAACAGATACTTGGTTATATCAATTCAATCAAAATTTAGAAAGAAAGTTATGGCGTAAAGTTGATAACATTTATGCTGATGCGTATTTGCAAACAGAATTTAGTGACAAAAAGATTTTTAGTGTTAACTCACGATTTAATGATCAAGTAACATATGTATTTGGTGATGGTGTGTTTAGCGAAGCCCCTGTAGGACAATTTAGAGCATATGTACGTGCAGGCAATGCATTGACATATACAATTGACCCTACCGAGATGCAGGGCTTAAACGTACAATTTAGTTATGTTAATCGCCTTGGCAGAGTACAAAGATTAATCGTAGGCTTAGCATTAGAACAGCCAATTTCAAATGCGCAAGCAAGAGAAACTATAACACAAATTAAACAACGTGCACCAGCCAGATACTATACTCAAAATCGTATGGTTAATGGTGAGGATTATAATAACTTCCCATATACACTTTATAGTCCAATTATTAAATCAAAGGCTATTAATCGTAGCAGTGTAGGCGTTAGTAAAAATTTAGATTTACTAGACCCAACAGGCAAATATAGTAGCACAAACAGTATTGGTAGTGACGGCGGTATTTGGCAAAATAGTGATCCAGGCATTTTAACTTTAAGTGCAATTAACAGTAGTTCAATTATTTCTTTTATTACAGGTGATTTGGCAAGCGCGTTAGCGAATAACAGAGCAAATCAATATTACATACAAAATTATCCCAGATACAGTATTAATACTGCATCAGGAGACGGAACAGTTTATTGGCAAACAGCAGTTGTAGACGCTAATACTGAAAATGGTTATTTTTATAACTTATCAGGACAAGTAAAAATACCACTACAAATAGGTGTCTTTAGTGCTAACAATTTAAAATATGCGACAATAGGTTCACTCTGTAAGTTTACTGCGCCAACCGGATACTATTTTGATAGTAATAATAGACTTGTTTCAGGCATTCCTGGACCCGCAGATCAAACATTTATATGGACAACTATTTTAAATGTTATAGGAGATGGCAGCAACAGTGGTGCTGGTATATTTACAAATGGTACAGGTCCAGTCACCGTAAATGGATTTGTTCCTAACGGCGCAATATTATCTCAAATAATACCAGTATTTGATAATTCATTATCAAGAGAAGTTATAAACGAAATTGTTATTAGAATAGAATTACAACAAAACTTTAGTTTGGTATTTAATAATTCGTTATTTGTAAATCAAGAACGTTGGAGCGTAAAACCATATACCGATAGTAATTGGTTCGTACAATTTGAAAGCAAACCTAACAACATTTATACAGTATCATATCGTTCTTTACAATATTATTTTGGTAGTGTTGCTGATACAAGATTTACATTTAGTCCTAATAAATTAGTTTACGATCCATTTACTGGAAAAATAATACAAGATTTTATTAATATATTAGGCACAAATAGTCAACCTGATAGCACTTATCCTTTAAGCAAAGATGTAAAAGTTAATATATTAGGTCAAACAGTAGAGAGTGATGGTTATATAAATGATTTTGAAGTTGAAGTTGCAGCAACAGACGTTAATAATCGCCAACTAATATTAAATCCAGATTTCTTTAATCAAGTAACAGGATATGTTACTGGTGGAAGTAATATTGGTGTTTATACATTTTTTGAATTAATTGAAGATGCAATAACACTTTCAAGATTACAACTTTTAAATTCTAGTGACGTTGTATATCAATACCCAACAAAAACACAAATTGAAGTGGTTAAATATGAATATCCTTTAGGTCAACTATTTTACGCCTATAGTGAAAATCTATTTTATACCACAGTTCAAGATCCAACAGTAATATCACCATCATATTCGTTAGTTGTTCAGCCTCAATATTCAATGCAACCAGGTCGTCAAGGTTTATCATATCAATATAGGCACAATAGCAATAATACAACACGCATTGATCCTGCAACAACAAATATTATAGATTTATATTTGGTAACGCAATCATATTATACTTCTTATCAAAATTACATTCAGGATAGCACAGACACAATACCAGAACCCAATGTGCCGACAATCGCTGAACTCACTGCTGAATTCCCACAAATTCAAAACTTTAAAATGTTTACAGACAGTGTGGTACTTAATAGCGTAGTGTTTAAACCATTATTTGGTTCTAAAGCTGCACCTGCTTTAAGAGGTACAATAAAAGTTGTTAAAGTTAAAAATACTAATGCAAGCGATACTGAAATACGTAGCGCGGTACTTGCAGCAATGAACAATTATTTCAACATAAATAATTGGAACTTCGGTGATACTTTTTTCTTCTCTGAGTTAGCAGCATATTTACATGCCGAATGCGGAGAATTAATAAGTTCAGCAGTATTAGTTTCAAATAATCCAAATCAACCATTTGGTGATTTATATGAAATTAAGTGCGCACCTTATGAAATTTTTGTAAATGCTGCAACAGCAAATGATGTATTAGTTGTTCCCGCATTAACACAGGCTGAACTACAGATAAGATAAAATGACTAGAGTAAGAACATTAGACTTTTTACCTGAAATCTTTCAAACTCCTAGCAATAGGCAGTTTTTAAGTGCAACACTTGACCAAATAGTAAATCCTCCTGTAACTAAAAGAATACAGGGCTATGTTGGTAGTAAATTTGGTTATGGTATAAATGCTAATGACTATTATGTTGTTGAACCTGATAAAGAACGTACAGATTATCAACTTGATCCTGGTATAGTTTTTACAAAAAATAATAATACTACTGCCAAAGACTTTATCAGTTATCCAGGTATATTAAGTGCTTTAAAACTTAATGGCGCATTAACAAACGATAATGATAGATTATTCAACAGTCAATTTTACAGTTGGGATAGTTTTACTGATTTAGATAAAATTATTAATTTTAACCAGTATTACTGGTTGCCAGAAGGTGCACCTGCAGTTACAGTCGCTAGTGCCACAGTTTTTAGTTCATCAGATTATGTTGTAACTGATTTATCAAATGGATATAATATTAGAACAACTGGGACTGGTGCAGGCTCAATTAATCCCACTATAACACTTTTACGTGGTGGTACATATAACTTTTATGTAAACCAAGATAGTCAATTTTGGATTCAAGCAGAACCAGGTACAAGTGGTTATAGTCCAACACAAACTAATTTAAGTGTACGCGATATTTTTGGTGTTTCAAATAATGGTGCAAGTAATGGAGTTATTACTTTTACAGTACCAAGTAAAAATGCGCAAGATGAATATAATTTTCCAGGTAATAATACAGTAGGATTAGTAAGTAATATTCCATTCAGTCAAATTCAAGGACAACTTGTAAGCTCACTTACAAATGGAATAGACGGTGTCACTAGTTTACAAGGACTTACTGTAATGTTTTATGATACTGGACTACCTAATGAAATAGGTTATGTCTCAGAATTTTTTGGTACTACAGGTTACGATACCAATGGAAACATTACTACTCCAGAAACTATTACAATATCTTCAACTGCTGCTAGTGGAAATTTAATTACATGCAATAGTACAGCAAATCTAACAGTAGGACAAACTATAACATTT
>Ga0129333_10005320_pt1 | contig 12078 bp, 12 predicted proteins | sample CPB6_08_DNA_FD_94474 | JGI IMG/M metagenome (GOLD analysis project Ga0129333, IMG submission 94474) | Freshwater to marine salinity gradient microbial communities from Chesapeake Bay, USA - CPBay_Sum_0.6_0.8_DNA | ecosystem: Environmental > Aquatic > Marine > Coastal | place: USA: Chesapeake... | reverse complement strand
GTCTGCGCGTGACGATGCAAAAGCTTGATCCCTACCTCAATGTCGATCCGGGCACGATGAATCCCTTCCAGCATGGAGAGGTGTTCGTCACCGACGATGGCGCGGAGACCGATCTCGACGTCGGTCACTACGAGCGCTTCCTTGACACCGACCTGCACGGGTCGGCCAATGTCACCACCGGCCAGGTGTACTCCACTGTGATCGCGAAGGAGCGTCGCGGCGAGTACCTCGGCGATACCGTGCAGGTCATCCCGCACATCACCAACGAGATCAAGGCGCGCATCAGGCGCATGGCTGGGCCGGACATCGACGTCGTGATCACCGAGGTGGGCGGCACCGTCGGTGATATCGAATCCCTGCCCTTCCTCGAGGCTGTCCGCCAGATCCGTCACGAAGTCGGTCGTGACAACGTCTTCTTTCTCCACGTCTCCCTGCTGCCGTACATCGGCCCCTCGGGTGAGCTCAAGACCAAACCCACCCAGCACTCCGTGGCTCAGTTGCGCAATATCGGCATCCAGCCTGACGCCATCGTCCTGCGAGCGGACCGTCCCGTGCCCGCCGGAATCAAGCGCAAGATCTCGCTGATGTGCGACGTCGATGAGGAAGCGGTCGTGGCCGCTGTCGATGCTCCGAGCATCTACGACATCCCCAAGGTGCTGCACACCGAAGGCCTTGACGCCTACGTCGTTCGCCGGCTCGGTCTTCCCTTCCGCGATGTCGACTGGACCCGCTGGGGCGATCTGTTGCGTCGCGTGCATCATCCCGCCCACGAAGTCGAGATCGCCCTGGTCGGCAAGTACGTCGATCTGCCCGACGCCTACCTGTCCGTGACCGAGGCGCTGCGAGCCGGCGGGTTCGACCAGGACTGCCGTGTCCGGATCCGGTGGGTGACCAGCGACGACTGTGCCACTGCCGAGTCGGCAGCCGCGCACCTGGCCGGGGTGGACGCCATCTGCGTGCCGGGAGGCTTCGGGGTGCGCGGGATCGAGGGCAAGCTAGGAGCGTTGCGCTACGCGCGTGAGCACCTGATTCCCACCTTGGGCCTGTGCCTTGGGCTGCAGTGCATGGTCATCGAGTACGCCCGCAACGTCGCTGGACTCGAGGCCGCCAACTCCCTGGAATTCGATGAGACGACGCCCCACCCTGTCGTCGCGACGATGGCCGACCAGCGCGAGGTGATCTCCGGTGAGCGTGACATGGGGGGCACCATGCGACTGGGCCTGTACCCGGCCAAGCTGGTTGAGGGTTCGGTCGTTCAGCGCGCTTACGATCTCCCCTACGTCGATGAGCGTCACCGGCATCGCTTTGAGGTCAACAACGCCTATCGCCCGCGCCTGGAAGAGGCGGGATTGGTCGTGTCGGGCACAAGTCCCGACGGCCGTCTCGTGGAATTCGTCGAGCTCCCCGCTGATGTCCATCCCTACTACGTGTCGACGCAGGCGCATCCGGAGTTCCGGTCCCGCCCCACGCGGGCTCATCCGCTGTTCGCGGGGCTCGTACGGGCTGCCCTGGTGAGGCAGGCGGCGGAGGTTCCTGCCGCGACAGGCGTGCAGCCGTAGGGATGGCGGACGGTGAGTGGGTCGGCCCGCTCCGGGACGAGGCGCAACCCGCTGAGGTCCTCGCGCGAACGGAGCATCTGCATGGACGTGTGTGGTCCGTAGTCAGCGACGAAATCCGACTGCCGAGTGGCGCCGTCGCCGTGCGCGACGTTGTTATTCACCCCGGGGCAGTGGGTGTCGCGGCCCTCGATGATCGTGACCGCATCCTGCTGATCCGCCAGTTCCGGCACCCCGTGGGCGGGTTCCTGTTGGAGCTGCCCGCAGGGCTGCGCGACGTACCGGGAGAGCATCCCCTTGTCACGGCGCAGCGCGAGCTCGCCGAGGAAGCCGGCCTGGAGGCGACCGAGTGGCACGTGCTCGTCGACTTCTTCAACTCCCCGGGCGGCTCGTCGGAGGCGTTTAGGTGCTATCTCGCGCGTGGCCTGAGCGCGCTGCCGGGCGGACGGGCGCACACGGGTGAGGCCGAGGAAGCGGACCTCCCGCAGGTGTGGGTTGACCTTGATGCAGCCGTGGACGCCGCGCTCACAGGGGACCTCCACAACCCCACGACGGTCGTAGGTGTCCTCGCCGCCGCGGCATCCCGCGACCGGGATTGGCGGACGCTCAGGGAAGCGGATGAACCCATGTGGGAACTCCCGGAGGCGGACATGACGACGAGTGAGCGGTCCTGATGCGGCAGAGTGGGGCGTGGGTGCGATGCGCGCACCCGTGGAGCGCACGGAGGCGAGCGCGATGAAGGTCGGTGTCCCCACCGAGGTGAAGAACCATGAGTACCGCGTGGCTATCACGCCTGCGGGGGTGTTCGAGTTGTGCCGGCACGGTCACGAGGTCGTCGTGCAGGCAGGAGCGGGCCTGGGTTCGGCAATCCCCGACGAGGAGTTCATCGCCGCTGGCGCGCGCATGCTCCCCAGTGCGGACGACGTGTGGGGCTACGCCGATCTCATCCTCAAGGTCAAGGAGCCCATCGCGGAGGAGTACGGCCGGATGCGCGAGGGCCAGATCCTCTTCACGTACCTTCATCTCGCAGCATCGCGCGAGTGCACTGATGCGCTGCTCACCTCGGGGGTGACGGCTATCGCCTACGAGACCGTGGAACTCGCCGACGGCTCGCTGCCCCTTCTCGCCCCCATGTCCGAGGTCGCCGGGCGCATGGCGCCGCAGGTGGGTGCGCAAGCGCTCCAGCGAGATCACGGTGGCAGGGGCGTCCTCATGGGAGGAGTCTCCGGTGTCTACGCCGCCAAGGTGGTCGTCATCGGCGCGGGGGTCTCCGGGATGAACGCCGCCGCCATCGCGCTGGGCATGCAGGCCGAGGTCCTGCTGCTGGACAAGAACATCTCGCGGCTTCGCCAGGTGGATGCCATCTATCAGGGACACATGCAGACGGTCGCGTCCAATGCCTACGAGATCGAGCGAGCCGTCCTCGACGCGGACCTCGTCATCGGCGCCGTCCTCGTGCCCGGCGCCAAGGCGCCGACGCTCGTGAGCAACGAACTCGTCTCGCGCATGAAGAAGGGGAGCGTGCTCGTCGACATCGCCATCGACCAGGGAGGGTGCTTCGAGGATTCGCGACCGACCACCCATGCGGATCCCACCTTCCCCGTGCATGACTCGGTGTTCTATTGCGTCGCGAATATGCCGGGCGCTGTGCCGCATACCTCGACCTACGCCCTCACCAATGTGACGCTGCCCTACGCCATAGAGATCGCCGACCACGGATGGCGAGGAGCCCTCGGTCGCGACGCTGCGCTGCGACCGGGCTTGAACGTGCACGCTGGGCAGATCACCTACCCCGCCGTGGCCGAAGCCTTCGGCCTGGAGTCCACCACGGTCGAGGACGTGCTGGCCTGAGCGTCACACCTCTCGAGCGATCGGTCGGGGACTACCTCGACCATCTCGTCGTCGAACGGGGCTTGTCGCGCAACACGGTGACCGCGTACCGCCGGGATCTCGATCGCTACGCACGCTGGTGCGCCACCCGCGGCATCACCGACGTGTCGGGGGTGACCGCGACCGACCTGGCGGACTTCACCGTGGATCTTGGGCGCGGATCGGCAGGCGCCAAGCCGCTCGCCGCGGGTTCGGTCGCCAGGGCCGTCATCGCCGTGCGCGGCTTCCATCGATTCTGCGCCGTGGAGGGCATCAGTGGCGAGGATCCGGCCCACGCCGTACGTCCTCCGGCCCCGGCGCGACGACTACCCAAGGCCATTTCGTACGAGCGGGTCGTGGCCATCATCGAGGCCGCCGGCGCGGCCGAGCCGCCGAAGGGGCTCCGGGACGCAGCTCTGCTCGAATTGCTCTATGGAGTGGGCGCCCGCATCTCGGAGGCCTGCGGTCTCGACGTCGATGACATCGATCTCGAGGAGCGGGTTGTGCTGCTTCGTGGCAAGGGTGCTCGGGAGCGGCGTCTGCCCCTCGGCGGTCATGCGGCCGACGCGGTCTCTGCGTACCTCGTGAGGGGCAGGCCGGCGCTCATGAGCCGGGCCACCCCCGCGCTGTTCATCAATTCCCGGGGTACTCGCCTGAGCCGGCAGAGTGCCTGGGAGATCATCCACCGAGCCGCGGACCGCGCCGGTTCGGTGGGCATTTCCCCGCACACCTTCCGGCACAGCTTCGCGACCCACCTTCTCGAGGGCGGTGCGGACGTCAGGGTGGTCCAGGAGCTCCTGGGCCATGCCTCAGTCACCACGACTCAGATCTACACCCGGGTCACCGTGGACACGCTGCGGGAGGTCTATGCCACCAGCCACCCCCGGGCTCGGGGAGTCTGAGAGGATGTCGCGGTCCGGGATCAACCCGGGCCACGCGGGAGGAGGCGTCATGGCTGATGACACCCCGGGCGTAGGCCCGACGGGGCGGCCGGTTCCCGAATTCCCGGAGCCCGCGCCCCTCGAGCACCATGGACCTGCTCAAGTCCTCGCGATGGTCAACCAGAAGGGCGGCGTCGGCAAGACCACCTCGACCGTGAGTCTCGGGGCGGCCCTCGCGCAGTATGGGCGCAACGTGCTGCTCGTGGACTTCGATCCCCAAGGTGCGCTCTCGGTCGCGCTCGGCGTACCCGCCCACGAACTCGATCGGACGGTCTACAACCTGCTCATGGACGAGGGATGCTCACCGGACGATGTCATCGTCCACACCAGCGTCCCCGGGCTTGACCTCATGCCCAGCAACATCGATCTGTCAGCGGCCGAGGTGGCGCTGGTCAACGAGGTCGCGCGCGAGCACGCTCTCGTGCGTGGACTGGCGGGTGTGATCGACCGCTACGACTACATCCTCATCGACTGTCAGCCTTCGCTCGGATTGCTCACGATCAACGCCCTCACGGCCGCACACGGCGTCATCATCCCGCTCGAGTGCGAGTACTTCGCCCTCCGTGGTGTCAAGCTCCTGACGGACACGGTGACGAAGGTTCAGGGGAGACTCAACCCGAACCTCCAGCTCACCGGAGTGCTCGCGACGATGTACGACGCGCGCACGTTGCACACCCGGGAGGTTCTCGAGCGCGTCGTCGATGCATTTGGCGATCAGGTCTTCCACACCGTGATCAGCCGCACGATCAAGTTCCCTGACGCCACCGTGGCGGGGGAGCCCATCACTGTCTTCGCGCCATCGAGCCCGGGAGCTGATTCCTACCGCCAATTGGCCAGAGAGCTCATCGCGAAGTGACGCAGACCCCCATGGCCGACGAGGAGATCCTGCAGGCCGAGCCTGTTGACTCCCCGACCTTCTCCGTGTCCGTGGGTGCCTTCGAGGGGCCTTTCGATCTCCTGCTCCAGCTCATCTCCAAGCACAAGCTCGAGGTCACGGAGCTCGCCCTCCACATCGTCACCGACGAATTCATCGCGCATCTGCGCGCGCAGGGACCGGAGTGGGACCTCGACGAGACGACGGAGTTCCTCGTCGTCGCGGCGACCCTGCTCGATCTCAAAGCCGCTCGGCTACTGCCCAGCGGTGAGGTGGAGGACGAGGAGGACCTCGCCCTCCTCGAGGCGCGCGACCTGCTCTTCGCTCGCCTCCTGCAGTACCGCGCGTACAAGGAGGTCTCAGCGATTTTCGCCGAGCGCATGGCCGCAGCCGGGCGCCAGGTGCCGCGCACTGTGGGGCTCGATCGTCACTTCGCCGACCTCCTCCCCGAGGTCGTGCTCGGCCTCGGCCCCGATGCCTTCGCTGCTCTCGCTGCCAAGGCCCTCGCGCCGCGCCTGGAGCCCGAGGTCAGCATCAGTCACCTGCACGTGCCCTTGGTGAGCGTTCGCGAGCAGGCGGCAGTCATCGTGGGCCGCCTGCGCCGACTGCGCACGACGACATTTCGCTCGCTCGTATCGGATGCGGCGACGACGATGGTGGTCATCGGGCGATTCCTGGCCCTGCTGGAGCTCTTCCGCGAGGGATCGGTCTCGTTCGAGCAGCTTGCGCCCCTCGGCGATCTCACGATCCGGTGGACAGGCAGTGACGACGGTGACGTCGACGTCCGGGATGAATACGACGACCACGACGACGAGGCCTGCATGGATGTCGAACTGTCCGATGCGCGCGACACGGACGAGGGCGATGGCGTCGCGCCGATAATGGAGGACGAGGAATGAGCGAGGACACGGTTGACGAGGTCGTCGTGAACGACGCTGACGGTGGGCTGGTCGGGGCGCTGGATGACCCGGTCGATGAGCTCCCCGCGCCCTCTCTCGGCGCCGCGCTTGAGGCCCTGCTCATCGTGGCCGTGGAACCTCAGTCGACGATTGAGCTCGCCGAGGCCACGAGGCACCCCGTGGACGAGGTGGCTGCACGTCTGGCTGAACTGTCTGCGGATTATGCCGCGCACGAACGTGGTTTCGCGTTGCGCGAGGTCGCCGGAGGGTGGCGGTTCTATACCAGCGCCGCCTGCTCGGGCATGGTCGAGCGCTGGGTGCTCGACGGGCAGCAGGCGAAGCTCACCCAGGCGGCACTGGAGACCCTCGCTGTCATTGCCTATCGGCAGCCCGTGTCTCGTGCGCGCATCAGTGCGGTTCGTGGCGTCAACGTCGATGGGGTCCTGCGCACCCTGCAGTCCCGGGGCCTCATCGAGGAGGCGGGCACCGACCCTGCCAGTCAGGCGATTCTCTTCCGGACGACGCCGTACTTCCTCGAGCGGCTCGGGATCGCCAGCCTTGACGATCTCCCGGACCTGGCCGAGCACCTGCCCGACCTCGCCGAACTCGATGCCGTGATCGACGCCGTCGCCGCGGGGGAGTAGTGGCCGACGAGGGAGTGCGCCTCCAGAAGGTGCTCGCGGCAGCCGGGATCGGGAGCCGACGCGCGTGCGAGGACCTCATTGCCCAGGGGCGTGTCGAGGTCGACGGCCGAGTCGTGCGCGAGCAGGGGCTCAGGATCGATCCGCTCAAGGCGGTGGTCCGAGTCGATGGGGAGCGAGTGCCCACGGCACCGGACAACGTCGTGCTCGTGCTCAACAAGCCGCGAGGAGTGGTCACCGCCATGTCCGACGACCTAGGTCGTCCCTGCGTCGGTGACTACGTGACCGAGCGCACGGAGCGACTCTTCCACGTGGGGCGACTGGATTCTGACACCGAGGGGCTGTTGCTCCTCACCAATGACGGCACGCTCGCGCAGCGACTTTCCCATCCATCCCACGGTGTGCCCAAGACCTACGTCGCGCTCGTCCCCGGACCCATTCCGCGGGATGTCGGCCGTCAGCTGCGCGCCGGCGTCGAGCTCGACGATGGACCGGCCTCTGTCGACTCCTTTGCCATCCTCGAAGCCACCCCCAACAAGGCGCTCGTCGAGGTCACCTTGCACGAGGGGCGCAACCACATCGTTCGCAGGCTCCTCGAGGCCGTGGGCCATCCGGTGGAGGAGTTGGTCCGGACTCAGGTTGGTCCGATCCGCCTGGGCCAGTTGCGCCCGGGGCGCACCCGGGTGGTGACTGGGCCGGAGCTTCACAGCCTCTACACCGCCGCCGGGCTGTAGTCACTAGGGTGACGACATGCCCATGAGGGGAATTCGCGGCGCGACGATGCTCGAGGCCGATGACGGCGACGAGATGTCCGATGCTGTCGTTGAACTCGTGACGGCGATGATGCAGCGCAATTCGCTGTCGTCGGACGACCTGGTGAGCATCCTCTTCACGGCGACACCTGATCTTCACTGCGCCTTCCCCGCAGCAGCGGCGCGGGGTCTTGGACTTGCTGATGTTCCACTCATTTGTGCGCAGGAACTTGATGTCGTCGGGGCGCCCGCCCGCGTCGTGCGCGTGCTCATCCACGCGGAGACGGCCACCCCGCGAAGTGACGTGCAGCACGTCTACCTGCGGGGAGCTGAGGTGCTCCGCCAGGACCTCGCGACATGAGCGTGCCCGTGGCAGGACCCGTCCTCGTGATCGGCTGTGGCTTGCTCGGGGCTTCGGTGGGACTTGCCCTCCGTCGAGCCGGCGTGACCGTGTGGCTCGACGACGTCGAACCCGATGTCCTCTCCGAGGCGGTCAAGCGTGGTGCGGGTCAGCCGTGGGAGGACGGCATGGGCGAGCCAGGGCTTGTCGTCGTCGCCGTGCCACCGTCTAGTGCCGGCGCGGCTTTGGCGCGCGCGTCCGGGTTCCCCGATGCGACGGTCACCGATGTGACGTCGGTGAAGGAGGCGCCCCTGACTCAGGCACTCGCGGCCGGCGCGGACGTAGCCCGACTGGTGGGCGGGCACCCGATGGCTGGTCGCGAGATGTCAGGTCCCGGGGCCGCTCGCATGGATCTGTTCGACGATCGTCCGTGGGTGGTGACGCCACTCGCGGGCACGCGGCCCGAGCGGACGCAGCACGTGGTCGATCTCGCGACGACCTGCGGAGCTTTGGCCCTGGTCATGGATCCCGATGAGCACGATCGAGCCGTCGCATTGACATCGCATGCCCCTCAGGTTGTCTCGTACCTGCTTGCTGCCAGGCTGCTGGAGGCCGACGATCGTGCCGTCTCCGTGTCTGGGCAAGGACTGCGCGACATGACGCGGATCGCGGCCTCCGCGCCTGCGATGTGGCAGGAGATCCTGTCGACCAACGCTGGTTCGGTAGCCGATGTGCTCGAGGCCTTCGGATCTGACCTGTCGGACTTCGTCGCTGAGCTGCGCGCGGGGGCGGGAGAGGACATCAGCGAGGCGCTTCTCCGCGGTGTCCAGGGCCGTGAGCGGATCCCGGGCAAGCATGGCGATGCTGCGACGTCGTATGACGTCGTCTCGGCGGTCGTCAAGGACGAGCCGGGGGAACTCGCACGTCTCTTCGTGGCTGCAGGGCAGCTCGGCGTCAACCTCGAAGACGTCCGCATCGACCACGTCCTCGGTAAGCCGTCAGGGCTTATCGAGCTCTCCGTGCGCCCCGAGGCGAGCGCGCGGCTGCGGGAGGGCCTCATTGACCTGGGCTTCGATGTCCGGGCGTAGGGGGTCTTGATGAGCGGGCCGATCATCGCCATCGACGGCCCGTCCGGCTCGGGCAAGTCGAGCACATCGCGCGGGGTCGCTGAGCGACTAGGGCTGCGCTACGTCGACACCGGTGCGATGTATCGCGCGATGACGTGGTGGATGGTCGAGCACGGCGTACCGATTGATGATCCGGTGACCGTGGCGGCACGCTGTCGCGAGCCGCTCATCGAGCTCCGCCAGGACCCTGCAGCGCCAGGAGTGTCCGTGGACGGCATCGATGTGTCCGGCCCCATCCGCGAGCCACGCGTCGCTGACGCCGTGAGCCTGGTTGCCGCCGTACCCGAGGTTCGGGCACGGCTGGTGCAGCAGCAGCGCGAGCTCGTCCATGCTGCGCTCGCCGATGGCGTCGGAGTTGTCATGGAAGGTCGCGATATCGGCACTGTGGTGCTGCCCGAGGCTGACCTCAAGGTCTACCTCACCGCCGACGTCGCCGCTCGCGCCGAACGTCGGGCCCGGCAGGACACCGACAGTCTCGGCGCGGGGAGCGTCGACTCTGCGAGAGCCAACCTGGAGTCCCGTGACCTTCGCGACTCCACGCGCGTCGTCTCACCGTTGACGCAAGCAGGGGATGCGGTGGCGATCGATGGCACGGCTCTGACACTCGAGCAGGTCATCGACGCCGTGGTGGCCGCCCTCGCGGGCACGCGATGAGCGTCAGCGCAACGGCCCGGAATGTCATCGCGCCGGCCCTTCGCTGGGGCTATCGGCTCAGGGTCCACGGCGCTCACCGTTGTCCGCGTCGTGGCCCCCTCCTCGTGGCGGCCCCTCACCTAGGCTTCCTCGACGCCACCGTGATCGCGACGTGCCTTCCGAGACCCGTTGACGTCCTCGTGGACCCCGGGGGGCTTGCGGCGGTCGGTGGCAAGGCGCCCGGCCGTGTCCTCATCGATGCTGCGGATCCCGGAACGGGGCTCAGGGAGGCCGTCGACACGCTTGAGGCCGGAGGTGCCGTAGGCGCATGGGTCGGCGATGGGAACGAACGGGCTGCTGGCTACCTGCTGGCACGGACGGGTTCCCCTGTCCTTCCGGTGGTCGTCCTTGGCGGCTCAGGTCGTCACGCCGGCGACCTGCCTGGGTGGCGGGCCCGCGTGGACGTGGTGGTGGGCGACCCGGTCCTCCTCGATGCGCCCGCGGATCCGGCGAGTCGCGCCGAGGTGCTCCTTCTCGCCGAGGCGATCCGGCAGAGCGCCGTTGACCACGCCGAAAGGGCGCGGCAGCGTATGGGCTATGTCGATGGGGTCGGGGTCGAGGATCGTGACACGGCCACGGACAATGGTGCGTCGTGACCCCAGAAGACGAGCTGCCCGTCGTGGAACTCGATGTCGTCGCTGACGACGCTCCTTGGGAGGCCGACCTCGATGTCGAAGTCGATGACGCCGGGGGGAGCGCTGGAGTCGACGCCCTCATGGCCGCGGCGCGTGCCGCCGCGGTGGCGGAGTTCGGCGATCTCGACGAGCTGGATCTCGATGCTCGCCCCGAGGACGACCTGCTGCCCGTCGTCGCGGTGGTGGGCCGGCCCAACGTGGGCAAGTCAACCCTCGTTAACCGCATCATCGGGCGACGCGAGGCTGTCGTCCAGGACATCCCCGGAGTCACACGCGACCGGGTGAGCTACGAGGCGGAGTGGAATGGCCGCCGGTTCCTGCTGATGGACACCGGGGGATGGCAGCGCGATGCCAAGGGCATGGCCGGTCAGATCGCTGCCCAGGCCGAGCGCGCGATGAACGAGGCCGACGTTGTCCTGCTCGTGGTGGACGCCACTGTCGGCCCTCTTGATGCGGACGAGTCCGTCGTACGGGTTCTGCGCAAGGCGGGTGTGCCGGTGCTCCTCGTCGCCAACAAAGTGGACGATTCACGCAGCGAATCCGACGCCGCAGCGCTGTGGTCGCTCGGACTTGGTGAGCCGCATGCCGTCTCGGCGCTCCATGGTCGCGGGAGCGGTGACCTGCTGGACGAGGTCGTCGCGCTCCTGCCCGAGGAGGGTCAGGGACGCGAGCGAGGAGGGGGTCCGCGGCGTGTAGCGCTGCTCGGCCGTCCCAACGTCGGGAAGTCCTCGTTGCTCAACAAGCTCGCTGGGGAGTCGCGCGTCGTGGTCGACTCGGTTGCGGGTACGACGGTGGACCCAGTGGATGAGCTCATCGTGCTCGGTGACCGTGAGTGGTGGTTTGTCGACACGGCCGGTATCCGTCGCCGGGTCAAGGAGGCCAGCGGGCACGAGTACTACGCGAGCTTGCGCACGCGTGCAGCCCTGGAGAAGTCCGAGGTGGCCCTGGTCCTCGTCGATGCCTCCGAGCCGATATCCGAGCAGGACCTACGCCTGCTCTCGCTTGTCATCGAGACGGGCCGCGCACTGGTGATCGCCTACAACAAGTGGGACTTGGTCGACGAGGATCGCCAGCGCTACCTTGAGAAGGAGATCGACCGCGAGCTCGTCCAGGTGCGATGGGCTCCGCGCGTCAACGTCTCGGCGATGACCGGGCGCCACGTGGCCAAGCTCGTCCCCGCACTCGATGAGGCGCTCGCCGGCTGGGAGACGCGCGTCCCCACGTCACGCCTCAATGCCTTCCTCGCCGATCTGGTGGCTGCCCATCCGCACCCCGTCCGCGGCGGCAAGCAGCCCCGCATCCTCTTCGGGACCCAGAGCGGGACGCGGCCGCCCACCTTCGTCCTGTTCACCACGGGATTCCTCGAGGCGGGCTATCGCCGATTCATCGAACGAAGGCTGCGCGAGGAGTTCGGGTTCGTGGGTACGCCGATCCGCATCAATCTGCGGATCCGGGAGAAGCGTCGCCGGAGGTAGTTCGTTGAGTGGCGACGTATCGCAGGGCGCATCGGCGTGTCACACGCGGGAACCCGCCACTCAACGAAGGAGCGGGTCGGAGATCGCGGGTCGGGGGCGCTCGGCTACGCTTGCGCGGTTCCCGTAAGCCGGTCTCGACTGGGACTGCGGGGCAGCGGGCTGTAGCGCAGCTTGGTAGCGCACTTGACTGGGGGTCAAGGGGTCGCAGGTTCAAATCCTGTCAGCCCGACGGTGCTGTTCATGGCACTCATCGGTGTGGTGCTCTTCGAGGAGGAT
>Ga0129333_10005319_pt1 | contig 12079 bp, 12 predicted proteins | sample CPB6_08_DNA_FD_94474 | JGI IMG/M metagenome (GOLD analysis project Ga0129333, IMG submission 94474) | Freshwater to marine salinity gradient microbial communities from Chesapeake Bay, USA - CPBay_Sum_0.6_0.8_DNA | ecosystem: Environmental > Aquatic > Marine > Coastal | place: USA: Chesapeake... | reverse complement strand
CGGATGGTCTCCATCTCCGTCATCTGCGACGCGAAGGTGAGGCCCATCTTGGTGCCCGCGATGATGTTGTACTTCCCACCCGTGTCAACCTTCAGGTTATGGCTGACATAGAGCGTGAAGCGATCCACCATGCCCAGGCGGCCATTACGGATCATCGAGGTGCCGTCACCAACCAGCGACGCATCCTTCAGCTCGGACTTCTTGATGAGACCAGCCATGCGGGCCGGGATCACCAGGAAGCGACCGGCTTCCGGGCAGTTCGCCTCATCGAGGACGGTACCCAGGTCCACGATCAGGTCCACCACCGAAGCAGTGCCGCCAGCGCCGTCCTTCGTCACCGTCAGCGGGGAAGCCGTGGTGCCGAGGTTGAACGCGCCGGAAACCGCACCCGCCGCCGCACCCTTGTTCAGAGCAGCGATGTCGGGGAGCATGTCGGTCAGCACGCGCTGATCGATCTTGATCTTCATCTGCTCCGACGCATCCTTGGACCACATGTCCATCAGCTTGATGTCGGACTGGACGCGATCAATATCGTCCTCAACGCAGGCGAAGTACTCGCCCTTGTCGATGACCAGCTGGAGCTTCGGCTTGTCGGGGTTCTCCACGACAATGCCCTGACCCTTCACGTACTCACGGATCGTGATGTTCGGGGTCGTACGGATGTTCACCGTATCACCCTGGTTGCGGATCTCACCCTCGTAGTCGGTGTTCGAGATCGCAGCCAGCACGGTGGCATCGTAGAAGTTCTCGATCAGCTTGCCGGACCAAATCTCGGGGATGAAGTTACCCGAGTAGTTGGGGCGGCCAGGAGCAACAGGGTAGCCCATGGTTCTCTCCACTTAACCGTTGGCGACAATGCGATTTTCGCGCTGTGCGGCGAAGATATCGCGTTCGATCCGGTCGCGCTCGGCTTCCTTCCCCCGATACACCCCACGACGAACATCATCAAAGAACTTGGCGATGTCCTTCGAGGAGTAGGTCTTGCTGGCAGCACCCGCAGAGGGAGCAGACCCTCCACGGCTACGTCCAGGTGCAACCTGCTTATCGAGCTGGGAGTCCGACGCACTCCGATGGGGCTGAGCAACAGGTTGGCCGTTCAGACCCTGCCAAGCAGTGAAGAAAGCAGCAACACGCCGAACATCGAGATTGCGCTGGGCATCTTCCAGATACGTCTGGCGGGTAAGGCCCGTCAGCGGATCAACGTCGAGGAGCCACTTGTGGAAGTCCTGGTTGGTGTTGATGTCACGCCACTCAGGAACTGCCGCCGAAAGCTCACTCCAGAAAGCCTGCTCAGCCGTCACGGCCTGTCGTTGAGCGACCTGCTCAACGCGCGGGAGAACGCTGGTCTGCACCTGCTTCAGCATGTGCTCCAGCTCGGCGATCTTACGCTGGTATGCCGAGGACTCCTCACGGGAGACGCGCCGCATAACCTCGATGGAATCGCCGTACTCCTCAACATCCTTCTCGGTCACCAGCTTCTCTTCCGCCGTAGCGGGAGCCTGCTGGGGAGTCGAGGAAAGAGTGGCCAGCAACTGCTCTAGTTGCGTAACCCTGCTATTCAGTTGCTGATTGTCCGCACGAAGGCGGGCAGTGTCAGCGTTGTACATCCCTTGGAGCGTGCGATACCGCTGCTCAGAGGTCTGTGCGTCACTATTGGTGTCCTGCCGCCGCTGCTCACTCGGCGCGGACTCAGGCGCAGCATCGGTCGCACTGTCGGCGGGCGCAGGCTGATCAGCAACAGTGCCCGTAGCATCCGCCGCATCGGCAGGTGCTTCATTGGCAGCGTTGTCCTGGTACAGCTTGGCAATCGCCTCAGACTGACGACGGACCTGCTCGGGAATGGCCACAATACGCTCCTTATCGGTGTGCGTGGTTAAGCAGCTGCTACTTGTGCACTACCCCTTATTGGGGTCCGCACGAAGTTTTGCGGCTACGTCGGGGGCATCCTGTACCAAGCGGTACAGTTCTGTCAACATTTGACACCTACCCTGAGCGACCGCAACACTAGCGGGGGCTACAAAGGGTAGTTGCTCTAGTTCGCGCTGCCGCCATTCGGTCAGCCAGGGCAGGATCATATTACTTGCCCGAGCGAACGCCATCATGACCTCAGGCGGGGGCCGGGTCATTAGGCTTGGCCCGTCATCTGGTTGGCGACCACGTTCATCTGCGAGCCTGGACCACCACCCTCAGGCGAGGGCGCCGGGGCCTGACCCTGCGGAGCCGCCAGCTGGGCCTGCTGCTGGGTACGGATCATGTAGTCGAGCTTCTCGCGCGACGGGATGATCTCATCGACCGGCATCTGGAGGCCCTTGGCCACCTCGCGCAGCAGCGCCGCACGGCCATCGATGCCGACGATCTGCATATCCACCGGGTTGGCAGTCGCGTTAAGGAACTCGACGCGCCGGACGTTGACCGTCTCGCGCACAGCGAGGTTGATCGCGCCACGCGGGATGATCTCGGCGTCGCCCTTGATCGCCTCATCCGGGTCATAGCGCATGTTATAAACAAACTGACGCTTTATGACCGGCTTGATAACGTCGTTATCGATGTGCATGACAACCTGCCGGATGCCCTTGCCCGCCGAGCCCATCAGCATCGACAGACCGGAGGCAGTGCGGCCCGCGCCGCGCACATCCACGTCACCATAGATGTAGGCCGGGATGCCCGAGTGGTCGTCAGCGAGGCGGGAGAACCGCTCGTAGACCGCCATCAGCGTGCTGGCATTGTCGCTCGGCTGGTTAAAGCGCACCGCCGGGGCCGACGACCCGAGCGGGTCATTCAGCGTCTGCCAGATCTTCCAGGGGTACATCTGGGTGATGTCTTCGTTCGGCGGAATGCGGTCGAGGTTCACCTCAACCTGCGGGCCGGACGCCACCGCCATGTTGTTCACCAGAGCCCGCGCCGCCGCGTTGCAGACGTTCTGGAGGTCCTCGATGATCTCGGGAATACCACGGCCCCAGAACGCGCCCGGGGTCTTGATGAAGGAGGTCTTGGCGTAGGGCTTCTCACCCAGCGGGTCGTAGTTCAGCACCGCCTTGATAACGTAGTTACCCACCATCCAGACGTTCGCGTCGTACTCACGCATCTCATCCGGCACCTCGGTGGAGTCCATACCCCACTCGCGGAGCATCTTGCCGCTGACCTTGCCCCAGAACTCCAGGGCATCGAAGAGGTCGGTCGGGCGCATCTCCGTGAAATACTTGCGCTCCTCCTCTTCGCGCTGCATCTCGATGGTCTCCGAGACCCAGCTCTGACCTGGACCAGCCTCGATGGCCTTGCGAATGGCCGCGTCGTCGTAGCCCGGCACGCCAATCAGGTCGGCCAGCGCCGAACGGCTGAGGCGGTGATGCTCGAAGATGTAGCCGTCGTTGAGGCGCGTGATGCCCGGCTCGGGGTAGATGTTGAACGGGCTGACCCGCTCGAACTCAGGCGCCAGCCGCTCGCTTGCCTCGACCGTGGTGCGGCCATCCGGCCCCTTCACCCAGCCCAGGTGGCGCTGACGCCGGACAATCGGCCCCTTGATGAAGGCGCAAGGGAAGGTCACCAGATCGGTGATGAACTCGTTGAAGGCATCGGCCCAGCCGCCCTGAGCCAGCTGGTCATCGATGCGGATCTTCATCCCATCCACCCGGGCCTGGGCAGCCTGGAGGATTTTGAAGCGGTACTCCTGGGCGACGATCTCCTTCATCTCCAGCATCTGCGCCGGGCTGGGGGCTTGCCCGGTCTGCTGGATCATCTCAACGACCCGCTCGGCAAAGCCTTGCTGGATCTCTCCTGTGTGGTCGGGCGAGAGGTCAGGGATAGGCGTAGGCTGCATATCCCACGGGGGGAAGCCAGTATCGAGGAGGATGTCGCGCAGCCAGCTCTCAGCCGCCCGGCACTTCACCTCAGTGAGCATCATGTAGACTTCGGAGCCACCCTGCTTGCGAATGGCTTGCAGCTTGTCGGCCTCGTACTCGCCATTGCGCTGGCGCATGGCCTTCAGCATGAGGTCGTTGATGGGGTCCTTGGCGATGCGCGCGGCATCCCAGCACTCGCGCATGTAGGCCGATAGGCCAAGGATCAGGTCACTATTCTGCCGAGCCTGAACCTCCGCATCCAGCCGTTCCTTCTCGGCCCGCTCGATCTCGGAGTTACTGACGACGCGGAGGATGGTGAGGCCCGGCATGGGTTCCCCGTTAGCTCACAGGTCCGCGAAGGACGAGGTACACATCGACCGCATCACTCGTCCCACCCGCCACGCTGGGGCGGAAGTAGATCGAGGAGCGCCCGATCTCAAAGTGAGCCGCCGCCGTGGCGCTGACCGTCGTGCCGTGCACATCCTTGATATCAGCGTAGGTGGTGCCATCATTCGACACCTGGAGCTTGGCCGTCGCACCGCCGAAGGTCCCGGCGAACTGCACCGCCGCGTTCAGCCCCAGCCGACCCTGCACGGCGTAGGGCAGCACCGTATCGCCCGTGGCGATGTTCTCCCAAAGCAGATAGGGGACACCCTCAGCGGTGCGGGAGAGAACCGGAGCAACCGTCGCCATACCAACCCCCTCGCTGCCCAAAAAACCCCTGTCGGGAGCCGGGGGGCTCAACCGACAGGGAAGTCTGGGAGGTGAACGCGGGTACAGAGGCGTGTACCCACCAGGACCCTAACACGCTAAATCTTGGGGGTGCAAGGGTCATCTCCCCATAGGTAAAAACCCCCCGCCTAGTGGGGCGGGGGGCGAGACGGGGGAGAGTGAATATAGAGACCGCACCATGCGGACCCAGGGTGGATGTTATCAAGTCCACCCGACCGCTGCAATCGGCACGATGTCCCGCTTGACCCTGACCATCGCCCCCTCACCCGCATTCCCGATGTGCAGCATCAGGTACTGGAGGGCTTCCGCGACGTGGCTGTGCTTGTTCTTGTCGATGCCCCCGTCGCCCCGGTTCTTATACCTGTAGCCCCCCATCATGGCCGCCTTGAGCTGCGTGCAGCTGGGGTCCACCAGGAAGGCCGGGTCGCCATCGACCTGCCGCATCAGGAAGTCATCGACCGCGTTGACCCGCGCCGAGACGCTGTTGGTCCTAGCCGAGATGACCCTGAGCCCCTCGGCCTTGATGATATCGACCGCACTCCGCTCGTCGGTCTGAGCGCGCTGCACACCCGCCGGGTCGGTCACCACGAGGACCGGCGCACCGGGGAACCGCTCGAAGAGCATGGGCTTGAGCACCGAGCGCACGAACCGCTGGATGCCCATGTCGAAGCTGACCGCCTCGGCCAGGATCAGTGCGCGTCCACGCGGGTCCTGCTGCCCGACGACCGCCGCAGGCGTAAGCCCGAGGTCCATCCCCACGACGACAGGCCGCACCCCGTTGGTAATCGCCCGAAGCGGCGCCTTGGCCATGTGGTAGTCCGGCTTGAAGTACTTGTAGACCGGCGTGCCTGCCAGCGAGAGCCCGTACTCGCCGTCGATGTAGACCCGGACGTACTCATCCGACCGGCCCTGGGTGTCGTAGTACCCAGTCGGCAGGTTCTCCAGGTTCTCGGCGTAGGGGCTCCGACCTGACGGCTGCTTGAACACCTCCCAGCCGTTCTCGTTCAACGAGACGCCATCGACCGGGCTCAGTTTCTCCATCTGGTAGTACCACCACGTGTCCATGGTGGGTGGGTTGGTATCGCCCCACATCCCGAACCACGTCGGCCCGCCATCCTTGGCAGACGGAAAGCGCCCAATGCGCTTCGACATGGCGTCCACGATGTCAGGGTGGATGTCGCGGCACTCGTTGAACCACGCGAAGGTAAGCTCCAGCGAGTTCAGGTTGGCCACATCGTCCGCGTCGTCGAGCGCGCGGAACATGATCTCGCACTCCACGTCGCCCACCTTGAAGAAGTAGGTCTTGGTGGTGCGCATGTACTCCCCGCACTGGCCCGGCGGGAACCAATCGAGGAAGGTCTTGATCGTGGTGTCCTGCAACTGCCTCGCAGTCTCACGGACGATGGCCGCGCGCGAGCGCCTGCGCCCCTGAGCGTCGGGTTTCTGCATGGTGGCGCGACGCACCACCTCGAAGGAGCAGGTCACGCTCTTACCAGAGCCGACCGGCCCCATCAGGACCCGCATCCGCCGGTTGGACTGCATGAACTTCCGCCCCGTGGGGGGCGGCGTGTAGTCAATTTCGAGTGCCATGGTCAGTGTGGCTTGCGCCAACCCTCCTCGTACGCCTCACGGCCATCGGCGCTATGGTGAATGTGGTAGCCCGAGGCTTCGTCGTAGTACGGATCGCACCAGCAGGGCGGATCTTCGGTGAAAATGTGCTCGCGGATGTCGTCCGCTGGCACCACGTGCCACGACCCATCGGTCGTGTAGCTCTCATCGTCGTCATAGTCGCCGTGGGTGGGCTCTTTCCGGGTGTTGCTCACTGGAAAACCTCCACGAGATAGCGCAATCCGCGCTTGCGGGTGTTGGTTATCCGCGTCCGGTAGGACGCTCCACGTGCCATCAGCTCCTGTTCGACCCTTTTGACCTCTACCGGGCTCTCCAGCTCAATCAGACTCGCTGTCGTCGGAGTCGGACCCGATCTGCTGTGGCGCCGCGTCGATGACCGTCGCTGTCCCAAGCTCCTGACCCCCCAGGTTGATGGTGATCCTGACCCCGCCGGTCGAAGATTCACCGCCCGTGTCGTTCTTGGGCTCCAGTCCCGCCCACTTCACGGTGGATTTGATGAGGTCAGCCTTCACCGCAGGGCTCACCACGGGGTCGTGGATGAGCATCCATGAGGTTTTGAGCAGCTCTTCAGCCTGCGTGCGGGCCTTTAGGCGGAAGGTGACCCCCTTATCGCGGATCTCGTCACGGAAATCCGAGACCTTGCGGAGGAAAACCGGGTCTTTGTTGAACACCAGCAGGTCGCCAGCGACGATCTGGTGCCGCGTGACGATCTCATCGAGGTCCTCACCGCTACCTTCGAGGCGAAGGGCGATGTCGAACGCCAGCCGATTGGTCCATTTGGTCGGTGAGACGGTCGAGAGGTCCATCTGTACTGCTCAGATCCCTGGGTATTCAGCGTATGTGCCTGGGATGTGGGCGTCAAGGCGAGCTTTCTGGCGGATACCCCACCACAACACGGCAACCCTGGGCCTCTGGGCTGCGTAATTCATTACGAAAAGTTAATCTTTGGTATTTTTGGGTCGTGGTTTGAGCGGCTTACGCATGTGAGGGGGGGCCTGGATTTTGCCAGTCCAGGTGGGGCCGGGGTCCAGGCGGCAAGCAAGCGCGGCGCAGCGCGCTGCGAGGCCGGAAACGGGCGGCATTTGACATTTTCGGGCGAATGTGCCCTAATAATGGGGTCAGCACGGCGCTGACCCCGAGGCGGGACGGCCCGCCAAGGGTGCTCTTTCACAAGGGAATATGACCATGGCTAAGACCGATGATCTCGTGTGGGTCGAGCTGAATGTCGCCAGCCTCCCGGCTGAGCTTCAGAAGACGCTGGCGGAAGCGCGAGAGCACACCAAGAAGGCTAAGGAGCTGAAGGAAAAGGCTCGCAAGGCCCTCGAAAAGCGGTGGATCGACGCGAAGCGGATGCCTGCCACTGAGGAAGTGGTGATCGCGTTCTCCCGCTTCGGCGATGACAAGGTGAACGTGGCGCGGAAGGAGCGAAAGACTCCCAAGGCGAGCACCAAGCCGACCGTCGCTTGGTAACACAACGGGAGGCGCCGCAAGGCGCCTCCCCCCTTCGGAGAAGAACCATGAAGATTATCGCAGAGGCGGCAACCTTCGCCCTCTTCCTGGCGGCGTTCATCGCGCTGCTGGTCGTGACCTAACAACCAGGGGCGCCGCGAGGCGCCCCACCTCTGAGAGTAACCACCATGGCTATGTACTTCGTCGAGCCGACCGCCGCAGAGATCCGCACGGCGCTCGACATTATCCACCGGCTGGCCGTGCGAGATACTCGCCGCGCTATGGAGAGCGAAGACCGGGATGGCTCGGCCAACCACCTCGCCGCCGAAGCCTACTGGGCGCGAGAGCGCCACCTAAAGGATGCGTACATCGTAGTGGAAGCCTGCCTCAACGGCGAGCTACCCAACATCTGACACCAGGAGGCGCCGCAAGGCGCCTCCCCCTTTGGGAGAGTAAACATGAGCGAGGCTTACAAGGCGGGATGGGACGATTACCGCCGCGCACTTTACCTAAACAGCGAAACGTACAACTTCCTGGCAGAGGCAGCCGCTACCTACCCGATCAGCTACTTTGATGAGTGGCTGAAGGGATGGATGGACGCCGCCGAAGCTGACAGCACCCTGATGGACTAACCACTGACCCCGCCGAAAGGCGGGGTTTTTTATTGCCTTGACACCAGGGCTGTGCGCCGCCTCTGCGTGCTCGCTGCGCTCGCCATACGTCGGGGGCCTCTAGGTCAGCAAAGTGCGCGCATAATGGCGTTCTATAGGTCTGACGGCCTATGGATAGGAAAACAAGTACAACAATCTGTAAAAATAGCCTGTTTTTTTACAAATTATACGTTTGTATCAGTATACCGTAAAGTCAGCTCTTTACACAGATTGTGTCAATTGACATGTAAAAACCAAGGAAAACCAAGGGGGTTCCAGTGGCTCCATGTGTGTATATAATCTAGATTTTCTAACAATCCGTAAAAAAGGAATTTTAACCCTTTCCTCATGCGCGAGGCCCCTGGCATTTATGTAAAACATGTACAGTGCATCCCTTTACACTCCCCAACGCTCTTCTAATTTGTGGCGCTCTTTACGGATATTTTTTAGATTATTAGATTGTTGACAGATCCCGCCTCGTAACCCATTGATTTCCCAGCCTTTCAACAATCTGTGCACTACCGCTACATTATACACACAAAATAGATCACGCTACCGAAATAGATTGTTGCGGCCATAGACGGGGCCGGACTTGACACGGCGAGGCCGCCGGGCTAGCCTGGGAACCGGGTCGGCGATCCGCCGATGCCCCACAACAGAGGTGAATGGACAGATGTTCCAGCTCATTGATGTGTCCACTGGCGTTCCTGTCAATGGCGACCTTTACATTACCGCCGATGCTGCTCTTGCAGCCCGTGCCTACTACCCTGGTGTAAAGACCCGCATCCAGCAGGTCACTGACGACAGCTGGATGGAGCGAGAAGCGTCCCGTCTGGTCAGCGGCCACCATGAGGTGCTGCCTAGCTATATCGTTGGGTACACCAAGGATGGCCACTTCGCCCATGTGGCGAAGCTCGACCGTACCAAGATCGCCTTTACAGAGTCCCCTGAGAAGGGGATGCGTGACATCCAGACCGTGGTGCCTGCCTCCACTTACCTTGCCCGCTTTGCTGGTGATCAGCTCAGCCCTGACAAGATCCGTGATCTGGCGGCACGCTACGAGTCTCGGCTTGTTGTCAACTCCAGCACCCTGGTGATCAGCCACGCCAGGGATGCCTTCCGGTTTGCGTACAACGATCAGCCGGTGAAGTCAGAATCCTCCGACCATGTGTCCTGTATGGCTCGCTCTGCCCGTAGCTACACAGGTACCCTCAACCTCCACCCTGCTGAAGCCTATGCCACTGACCAGGATGGGCTGGCGATTGCCTACACCACTGACCCTCAGAACCCCAACAGCGTCACTGCCAGGGCTGTGGTGTGGCCGCGCTTTAACCACTTCGTCCGGGTCTATGGCCTCACCGATCAGTACCGCATCGCTCTTACTGCGATGCTCAAGGAACGTGGCTACGAGCGGACCAACAGCTTCGCTGGTGCACCACTGAACCGTATCCCTGCTGAGACTGAGCTCGATGCTGATGATGAGGATGGCACCTTCCTGATGCCCTACCTCGATGGTGAGGATAAGTGCGTCGATGACCACCCTGCCAAGCGTAGGTTCTTCATCTGCGACAGCGGCGATTATGCTGCTGATGAGACTGGCGGCACCATCGAGGTTGGCAACTATTCCCGTACCCAGTGCGGTTGCTGTGGTGACCGTATGCACCGCGACGACGATCAGTACTCAGTGGATGGCGAGGTGTGGTGCCTCAGCTGCTTCGACAACGAAGCCTTCACCTGTGAGTACCACGGTGAGAGCTACAGCCACAGCAATGGTGATCCTACGACAGTGTGGCGTCGTGCCCGTCGTCGTGACCACAACGGCATTGGTAGCCCCTGGCGTACCTGGGAGGAGACATGGAGCGGTGACGCTGCGCAGTCCTATGCCTTCCACTGCGAGAACACTGACCAGTGGTACGCCAATGGCGACTATACGGCGATGGAAGTCATCGTGAACACTCGCGTTGGTACCCAGACGTGGTGCCAGGAGGAGACTGAGGGCGAGTACTTCCGCTGCCCGGACTGCGAGGAGATCTTCGCCAATGACATGGCACATCCCGAGAGTGTCAATACCGGTGTGATGCGCTGCCATGAGTGCCACGACGCCTATGTCGCCGAGCAGGAGGAGCGTGGCTACCCGATGCCTACCTTCGTCGCTGACGCCAACCAGCTCGAACTCAACATCAACATCTAACCCAGGATATCCCTATGACCCGCAAGACCAACGTCAGCGCCATGCCCGGCAAGGTGCGAGAACTCAACCTCAGCAACCCCATCATCAACGAGCTGCTCCAGATGCACACTTACTGCCGCCCTGCTGGCAGTGAGACCGAGGCGCTGTTTGTCAAGCGTTACCTCGACAGCATCCCCGACATGCGTAGTGACGCCAAGGGCAACCGCTACATCAACATCCCCAACAGGGACGGATCGCTGTCGCGTATCCTGTGGTCCTCCCATACCGACACTGTGCACGCCAAGGGCGGCAGGCAGCGTATCACCTACGGTGGCGGTATGCTCTCCCTCTCACCCAACGCTGACAGCTCGTGCCTTGGTGCCGACTGCACGGCAGGTGTGTGGCTGATGCGCCAGATGATCCTCCGCGAGGTCCCTGGTCTCTACATCTTCCATGCTGCTGAGGAGATCGGTGGCATAGGTTCTCACCACATCGCCATTGAGACACCCGAGCTGCTCGATGGCATTGACTACGCCATTGCGCTTGATCGGCGTGGCACCACCAGTGTCATCACCCATCAGGGTGCACGCTGTGCGTCAGATGCGTTTGGTAGGGCGCTGGCTGATCAGCTCAGCACCAAGGGCCACACGTTCCAGCTCGACTCCGGTGGTACCTTCACCGACACGGCCAACTACACCGACATCGTGCCTGAGTGCACCAACCTCAGCGTTGGGTACCACAACGCTCACACGGCCAACGAGTACCTCGATGTGCCCTTCCTGGCGCATCTGCTGGAGCGGCTCTGTCAGATCGATCCGGTCACCCTGCCTGTGGTGCGCAAGGCTGGCGACAGTGACTTCCCCTGGGGCAACTCGGCGTCGTGGCGCAGTGGTGGCACTGCCTCCTACGCTTCGTCCGGCAAGCCGCGTCATCTGGAGGACCTTGTGTACGACTACCCCAAGGCCGCAGCGCAGTTGCTGGAGGACCTTGGCATCACTGCCGATGACTTCGAGCAGTACCTGTACAGCGTTCACTGAGGAGGATGAACATGCGTAGGACCATCAAGACCCGTCCCGTAGAGGACCACATCGCGCTCATCGAGGTTCCGGCCTCGGCTGAGGCGTACACCAAGTGGATGCACTACGAGTACCTGTCGTGCCGACAGGCCGCCATTCTGGAGGTCGTCAAGGCCAACCCTGGTGCGACCATTGGGGCCATTGCTGCGGTGCTCAACGTCAACAAGCCGTCAGTCACCAGGGCTGCGGACAAGCTGTCCAAGTGGAACCTGCTCCACCGCAGTACCGACCTGATGGATAGGCGGCTGATGCTGCTCTGGCCCGGACCTAACAAGGGCTAGGCCGAAACGTAGGGTCCAACCCCCTGCGTCCAGCGGTAACGCCGCTGCTGATGAGGCCACTTGTCAGAAACAAACTGTCAACAGGTGAACATGCAATGCGTCCGACTCTTTTAAAAGATACACTTGCTGCGCTGATCCGTGTGGGCCGCACGGTCTGCGTTGAGGGGGCACCCGGTGGCGGCAAGACCACCATCGCCCGAGAGGTCGCCTCTGATCTAGGTCGGAACTACGTCGAGATGCACCTGCCCACCAT
>Ga0129333_10005318_pt1 | contig 12081 bp, 14 predicted proteins | sample CPB6_08_DNA_FD_94474 | JGI IMG/M metagenome (GOLD analysis project Ga0129333, IMG submission 94474) | Freshwater to marine salinity gradient microbial communities from Chesapeake Bay, USA - CPBay_Sum_0.6_0.8_DNA | ecosystem: Environmental > Aquatic > Marine > Coastal | place: USA: Chesapeake... | reverse complement strand
CTCTTCATCGGCGAGCCGGTGGAATCGATCGATTTCGATGCAACGACCGATGCCCGACCGGAGGAGACGAAGAAGATTCTTGCCCCGTGGGCCGAGGCTCTGTGGACCCAGGGCGAGAAGTTCGGCACGATCGGCGCCCGCAAGGGCGACCGCGTCTATGAAATCACGACTCATCGAGCTGACGCCTATCACCCCGACACTCGCAAGCCCGATGTCGAGTTCGCTGACGAGATCGAAACGGATCTGTCTCGTCGCGATTTCACGATCAACGCAATGGCACTGGAATTGACAGCAGATGCTCCGACATTGATCGATCCGTTCAATGGTGTGAGCGACCTGATGACGAAAGTTCTCCGGACGCCACTCGATCCCGACATCAGTTTTTCCGACGATCCGCTGCGCATGATTCGAGCGGCTCGCTTCATCGCGCGGTTCGGCACGGTTCCAACCCTCGAGCTCGTGGATGCGGTCAAGGCTTCTGTGGATCGACTGGACATCGTCTCCGCTGAGCGAATTCGCGACGAGTTGAACAAATTGATCGTCGTCGACTCGCCCACGGCCGGACTCTGGTTCCTCGTGGAGACGGGACTTGCCGACAAATTCCTACCCGAACTGCCTTCGATGCGATTGGAGAACGATCCCATCCATCGACACAAGGACGTGCTGACGCACACTTTGGCGGTCATCGAGAACGTCCGACCCGGCCTCCATTCGGATTTCGATTTTCGGATCACGCGGTTGGCTGCTCTCTTTCACGACGTCGGCAAGCCCCGTACGCGCGGATTCCAAGAAGGCAAGGGGACCACGTTCCACATGCACGATGTCGTCGGCGCGAAGATGACGCGTAAGCGGCTCCAGGCTCTGAAGTTTCCCAACGAAGACATCGAAGCGGTGACTGAACTCGTGCGATTGCATCTGAGATTCCACACCTATGAAATGGGATGGACGGACTCGGCGGTGCGCAGGTACGTGAACGATGCGGGACCATTGCTCGACGAACTCAACGTTCTCACTCGTTGTGACTGCACCACGCGAAACGAAAGAAAGGCGGCGCGTCTGTCGCGTCGCATGGACGAGCTGGAGGAACGCATCGCAGACCTCGCCGCCCGCGAGGAGTTGAAGGCCATCCGCCCCGAGATGGACGGAGTCGCGGTGATGGAGCATCTCGGCCTCGAGCCCGGACCCGCAGTAGGTCGGGCCATGAACCATCTCCTCGAAATCCGACTGGAAGAGGGGTTGATCGGGGAGACGGAGATCCGAAAACGCCTGGACGAGTGGTGGGCGACGGCGGGGTAACCTGCGACCAATGTTTGCCCAAGGGAATTCATCGGGATCGGGACCATGGAGTCCGATCGCGTCGTTCCGCTCGGGTCTCGTCGACCACCGAATGGCCCGACGATCGTTGATCAACGAATTCCGGCGCGGTCGTCTCGGGCGTGAGGACATCTGCGATGCACATCCCGAATTGCTGCGTGCTGCCCGAGGTGTGGGCCGACGGACGGAAACGGTCTGTCCGATCTGCACCGAGGACAATCTCGTTCTGGTCACGTACGTCTTCGGGCCGCGACTTCCCTCGCACGGCAAGGTCGTTGCCGACAACGCCGAACTTGCGCAATTCCACAGGAGGCGTGAGGAATACGCGGCATATGTCGTCGAGGCGTGTTGTTCGTGTCGGTGGCACCATCTCGTTCGAGTTCTTCCGATCGGTGGTCAACGGACCGCTCGGAGAGTGGGTTAGCGGTGATGCGGTTTGGCGACCGTCGTCGCCGGTCGCTCCGACGGCGGAATTATCTGCCGTACCAATTGATCAGCCAGTTCCAGCGCGACATCATCATCGGGCTCGTGATGATCGTGGCTTCCGGAATCCTGATGCTGATTCTCGGTGCCGCATCGGACCCGTTCACCGTGAAACTCATCGAAGAAGGTCCGCAATATTCGGCCCAGACGAGCGATGGCACCGTCTGTCAGATCTACGAGACGAGACTGCTCGATGATCTCGAAGCCCCCGTTCGGGCCATGATCGACTGCGGCGACCAGTCCGGCGTCGGCGTCGTTGGTGTGATCCAGTACCTGCTCCTCGCGATTCTCGGTGTCGGCGTCGTTCTCGTCGTATCGGGAGGATTCGCACTCATCGTTGCGTCGTACATGTCTCGAGAGATGCTCGTGGTCCCAACGGGGGTGCTCGGCATCATCGGCGGAATCGTTGCCATTTCATGGGGACTGACCGGCGACAGCCCTGGTCTCGTCTTCCAGGGCGCTCGCGACCTGGCTGTGACAGGAGTTCTGAAGACGGGTGGGGCATTGACGAACGGTGACGGTTCGGTCGCCTGGGGAGTCGGCCTCATTGCAGCATCGGTCTTCCGTCTCACACGGAGGTAGACCCCCAGTACACCGGGTTCCCATCCAGGGAATCCGAAACACACGGGATTCCTGTCGAGAGGATCCTGATCGAGGGAAACCTTTTCCTGACGAGCCCGGTCCGGGCCGACATTCGGGGTGGAGTCCCTCGATCGACCGGTACACTGCGTGCTTCGCATACCCTGCCCCAAACGGGGTCCCGAGGCCGGATCGTCCGGCCCGTGTCCGAAGGGAGATTCACGCCCATGCGTGCATACGAATTGATGGTCATCGTCGACGGCTCGTTGGAAGACGGAGCTGCTCAGCAGTGGGTGTCCACTGTGAGCAAGGCAATTTCGGCCGCGGGCGGTTCGGTTCACGGCAAGGTCGACTGGTGGGGCAAGCGTCGTCTCGCATATCCGATCAACAAGCGTGAAGAGGGCTACTACATGGTCCTCAATGTCACCGCTCCCGGTGGTGCTTTGGACGATTTCGAGCGCACGATGCGAATCTCCGACGACATCCTCCGTCACAAATTGCTGCGACTCCCCGATGCCGAAGCGGCACGTCGGGGCCTGAACGCGGCCTGACGCACCCGAATCGACTTCGAGTCCGAAACGCATTTCGCCCAGACCAGGAACATTCCAGTCGGAGGATCACCATGGCATCGAACAGCATCACAGTCGTCGGAAATCTCACGCGAGATCCCGAACTTCGGTACACCCAGTCGGGAAAGGCAACCGTCACGGTCGGCATCGCCGTGAATCGCCGCTACCAGGTGAACGGCGAATGGCAGGAGCAGACGACTTACATGAACGTCGTCGCATGGGACCAGCTCGCTGAGAACATCGCTGCTTCATTGACGAAGGGAGCGCGAATCATGGCTTCTGGTCGTCTCGACGTGCGCGAGTACGAAGGACGTGACGGAGTCAAGCGCACGTCGGTGGACATCGTTGCCGATGAGGTCGCCGCCACTCTTCGATGGGCCACGGTGTCGATCGAAAAGACTCCTTCTCGCGGCGAAGGCGGGGCATCGGCCCGTCCGTCGCGCGGCGCGGCTCCGGCAGCCGACGAAGCCTTCTATGGCGATGAAGAACCGTTCTGATCTACGACTGACAACCAAGACGAGGAAATGACATGAGCAACAGCAACGCAAAGAAGCCAGTCCGGGGACGAGCCCCGAAGGACAACGGACGCAAGATCAAGAAGAAGGCCAACATGTTGACGTCCGAGAAGGTCGTCTACGTCGATTACAAGGACATTGGTCTACTCCAGCGGTTCATGTCCGATCGTTCGAAGATTCGCAGCCAGCGGTTGAACGGCAACACCGTTCAGCAGCAGCGCGAGCTGGCCACGGCGATCAAGAATGCCCGCGAGATGGCACTGTTGCCGTACACGAAGCGAGTTGCTTCGGTCGGTCGTGGTCCGCGAGGTGGCCGTGGTCCGCGGGTCGAGGGCGATGCCGTCGACACGATCGACAACGAGATCATCGAGACCGATGTCGAGATGGATTCGATGGACATCGGTGAGGACACAGGCGACGCCGGTGTGTCCGAGGACGGCGAGGAGGCCTGACATGAAGGTGATTCTGCGAGCAGACATTTCCGGACTCGGCAAGCGCGGAGACATCGTCGAGGTTTCCGACGGCCATGGGCGCAACTATCTGTTGCCGCGAGGTCTCGGGCTCAAGGCGTCCGACGGTGCTGTGGCTCAGGCTGCGGCAATGCGTCGGCGACGAGACTTGCGCGATGCCTCCGACCGTGAGGCAGCTCAGACGATTGCATCGGCCCTTGTTGCCAAGGTCATCACGATCAAGGCCAAGGCGGGTGGCGAAGGTCGCTTGTTCGGCTCGGTGACGGCCGCAGATGTGGCATCGGCAGTCGCGGATCAGACGGGTATCGAGCTCGATCGCAAGATGCTGTCGGTACCGGATCACATCAAAACCGTGGGCCAATACGGAGTGGTTGCGAAGTTGCACCACGACGTGCAGTTCGACATCACGGTCGACGTCGTCGCGAAATGAGGTGGGCGGACGGCTGTTCCGTCCGGCCTCGTCGTCGGGTGAGTGCCCGATATCCACAGAATCAGGCAATTTTCCACAGGTTTTCCGAGGTTCGTCCACAGGTTGTGCCTCTAGCGATCAACAGCCCTGGTCGGTCAAGGTAGAGCAATGTCCGAGGTCAGGTCGAACAACGCGAGTCAGCGTCGTCGCGAGACGTCACCGCGTCCCGTGAGCAGTCGCGTACCTCCTCACAATCTCAATGCCGAGGAATCGCTCCTGGGAGCGATGCTGCTGTCGCGTGATGCCGTCAATGCGGTCGCCGAAGCAGGAGTCCGCGTCGAGCACTTCTACAAGCCGGCTCACCAGCACGTCTTCGACGCGATCCGCGGATTGCTGACAGGCGGAGGCCCCGTCGATCCGGTGACGGTGGCCGACGAGTTGCGTCGAGTCGGACTTCTCGAGGAGATCGGCGGCCTCGACTTCCTGCTCGAATTGCAGAACTCGACACCCGTGATCGGCAATGCGACTCGATACGCGAAGATCGTCGTCGACACGGCTGCCCTTCGCCGACTCATCGGAGTTGCGAGTGAAATCGCCGAGATCGCCTATACCGAGCCCGATGATGTCGCCAAAGCTCTCGATGATGCAGAGTCGCGTGTCTTCGCCGTTGCCGAAGAAAGAGTCGTCGACTCGACACGACCGATCAAGGACTTGTTGCTCCTCGCTTCGGAAGAGCTCGAGAAGCGATTCGAGAGCAAAGTCAGCCTCACCGGTGTACCGACGGGATTCGTGGACCTCGATGAGACGCTGTTGGGTCTCCAGCCGTCTTCCTTGGTGATCGTCGGAGCGCGGCCGGCAATGGGAAAGACGGCGTTCGCCTTGAACATCGCGAGCCACGTCGCTCAGGTGTCGAACCTTCCAGTTCTCGTGTTCTCCCTCGAAATGAGCCACACCGAATTGACGATGCGATTCCTGTCGTCCGAAGCACGTGTGGATTCCAAGAAGCTGCGAACCGGAGCGATTTCCGAAGCCGAATGGAGCCGGATCAATTCAGCGATCGGCCGACTCGACAATCGGCTGCTCTATCTCGACGACAACGCGAGCGTCACTGTCATGGAGATCCGAGCGAAAGCCCGACGACTGAAGGCCAAACACAACGGTCTCGGACTGATCGTCATCGACTACCTGCAGTTGATGTCGGGAAACAGCACGGAGAGCCGTCAGCTCGAAGTCAGCGAGATCAGCCGAAACCTGAAGATCCTGGCGCGCGAGTTGGATGTTCCGGTGATCGCACTCAGCCAGTTGAGCCGACGGCTCGAGGATCGTCAGGACAAGAGACCGCAGTTGTCCGACTTGCGGGAGAGCGGTTCGCTCGAACAGGACGCCGATGTGGTGATCTTCCTGCACCGCCCTGAGATGTTCCGCAGTGAAAAAGGCGATGCTGCCGACAACTCCGACAAGGGAGTGGCCGAGGTCATCATCGGAAAACACCGTGCGGGACCGACCGGCACGATCAAACTCGTGTTCTTCGGAGAACACACCAAGTTCGAGAACATGGCTCGAGGTTTCCAGCCCGAACCCCAGTCGTGAACAGCCCAGTCGTGAACTCGCGACTCTGAACTACTGACCTCCGACAGAGATCGGTTCACCTTCTGGTTGCCACAAGGTGGCGCCGAACTGCTTCTCGAGCGGCGGCTGCGCATCCATGAGGAGTTCGTACGCGTGCCTCTTCTCTTCCGAGGTGAAGTCGCGAACGGTGTGGCAGAACTCGACAGTGTTGCCCTCGGGGTCGCGAATGTAGATCGAACGGCAGAAATCGTGATCCACCTCGAGGACCACGTATCCGTGTGAACGCCATCTCTCGCGGTGGCGTTCGAGGTCGGCCATCGACGGAGCGTCGAAAGCGATGTGATTCACCCACCAAGGAAGATTTGCGCTCTTGTTCAGATTGGTTCCGAAGTCACTGCCGATGGATTCATCATGGATTTCCCAGAAGGCGATCATCCCTTGCTCGCCGGAGTCGGACGTACCCGTCGAGTAGAAGAAATGCTTGCTCCATCCGCCATCGGGAGTCGGTCCTGTGACGGTCTTGACGAGCTCGAATCCCATCACGTTCGTGTAGAACTCGTAATTCGCTTTTGCATCGTGGATGGCAATGGCAACGTGGTGGAATCCCATTCGGGAAGTATCGCGGATCTTCGACCTCTGCTCCTCACCGTAGGTCTCGAATCCCGTCATGGGAAGCTCGCATGGACTTCTGGCACGGCACCGCACTGCCACAATGGACACATGTTTCTCGGCGAAAACCTGTTGATGTGGCTGATCCTGGCGCTCGGGGGCGCACTGTTCGCCGGCAATCTCGTCGCCATGATCAAGCCGCCGCCCAAACCCCAAGAGGGCGACTTGGAGCGCGCCCCGATTGCTCGGAGCGTCTTCATGTCCGCCCTCGGTCTCATCGCTGCCATCTGGGCCTTGGCCACCCTCGTCTCGAATTGAGGCTGGACAGATGAATTCGCAACGACTCGACCGTCAACTGCAGTTCCTTTTGGAAATCGACCGTTTGAAGCAGGTCGAGCGCCAGACCTCCATCGTCGGCGGTCATCGCAGGGAGAACACGGCTGAGCACTCGTGGCATCTGGCGATGTACGCCCTCGTCCTGCGTGAGTGGAGCAACGTCGATGTCGATCTCAGTCACGTCCTGGCACTGTGTCTCGTGCACGACATCGTCGAGATCGACGCAGGTGACACGTTCGCATACGACGTCGCAGCCCATGTCGACAAGGAGGACCGGGAGCGTCGGGCGGCCGATCGGCTCTTCGGGATCCTTCCGGAGGATCAAGGGGCGTATTTACGGGAACTGTGGGAGGAGTACGAGGCGCAAGAGACGCCTGAGAGCCGGTTCGCCAATGCGGTCGACCGTATGCAGCCCGCGATGCTCAATCACCATGCTGGCGAGAACTCTCCTTGGCGGCGACACGGAGTCAGCCGGCCACAGGCAATGCGCCGTCTCTCCCCGATCGGCGACGGATCACACGTCCTGTGGGAGCACACGCAACAGATCATCGCCGAGGCTGTGGAGAGAGGAAATCTCGTCGAAGAAATGTGAACTCTAGGGGATCCAGATTCCCTCAGCGGCGATGATGGTGCCTCCGACGACGGTCAGAAGGAAAGGCGAATCGGCGATGGCGGCATTCGGCGGGTCCGGCTCACCGGTTGGAATCGTGACGGTGACGGGTCGGCCGGCAGCGAGCAGCGACCAATACGTCGACGGCGCAACGGCCGAGTTCGATTCCGTGTACACGTCGCCGTACACGGCGAGCGAGACGAACAGCAGGTCGCCGAGGAAGCTGGGATACAACTGCGGTCCGGGGGTGTCGAGAACCTGGTAGTCGTTCAGACACGTGTCGTCACCGACTCCGAACTTCTTCGTGCATTCCTCACCCCAGAAGACTTGGCGGATGTCGAAGTTGATTCCTCGAACGTCCTCGTCGAACGTGCTGACAGGGATGCCGTAGTAGTACCCATCGGGAAGGTTCGCAGTGATTCGGCCGTCTCTCACCCAGGCCGGTTTGATTTCAGCGGTCTTGTTCGGAACATTCGGCCTGTCGACCATGGTCCAGTCTTCGATGACCTGATCGATGTCGAGATCTCCGAGGACGTCGCTGAAGACCTGTACCGGCTTTCCGAGGTTGGACGGATCCGTCGAGGGCGTCTCTGCATCGGACTCGGGATCGCTATCGGAAGGCGTCTCTGCATCGGATTCGGTGGGTGACGACCCTGCATCGGTGGCCGGAGGGGCCACCGAATCGGCGCCGATGGTCGGTGCGTTCCCAGTCGTACCGTCGTCGCTCGCACGCACGAAGAGGTAGCCGGCTCCTGTCGCAACGAGCGCCGCAAAGAGAATTGCCGGAAGCCGAGAGCGACGTCTGCGCCGGCGAGACGAAGATCGTCGTTTTGCCATGGGTCGATTCTGACAGGCAGTGAAGACCGAAGTGGCTCACTCTCAGAGTTTGCGAAGGTGAACCTCGGCAACCCTGTGGTCGGAACCTTTGCGCAGGATGAGCGAGGCCCGTTCGCGAGTCGGCTCGATGTTCTCCTTCAAGTTGAGACCGTTGATCGCCTTCCAGATCCCGTGTGCGGTGTCCGTGGCTTCGTCCCTGCTGAGGTGGGCGTAATGGCGAAAGAAGCTGTCGGGTTCCTGAAAGACCGACTCGCACAAACTGAGAAAACGCGCCACGTACCAGTTCTCGATGTCGACCTCATCCGCATCGATGTAGATCGAGAAGTCGAAGTAGTCCGAGACGAATTCGGCATGTTCGCTCGTCGGACTGCCGACTTGAAGAACGTTGAGGCCCTCGAGGATCAAGATGTCGGGCTGACAGACGGTAGCCGTCTCGCCGTCGACGATGTCGTACACGACGTGGCTGTAGACAGGGGCTTCCACGATGGCTTGTCCGCTCTTGAGGTCGCGAAGGAACTTCAACAGCGCTCGTGTGTCGTAGCTCTCGGGGAATCCTTTTCGATTCATGATGCCGCGCTCGTCGAGAACGCGGTTCGGCTGGAGGAATCCGTCCGTCGTGATCAGATCGACTTTCGGATGATCGGGCCAGCGCGCCAGGAGAGCCTGGAGAATTCGAGCGAACGTGCTCTTGCCGACAGCCACGCTTCCGGCAACGCCGATGACGTACGGCATCTTGGGAGCCAGGGTGCCGAGAAAGGTGGCGCTGACCTTGTGCAGGTTCTGGGTCGCGGAAACGTAGAGATTGAGAAGGCGAGTGAGGGGCAGATAGACCGCAGCGACCTCCTCGAGGTCGATTCGCTCGTTGATGCCGCGCAGGCGTTCCAGGTCGGATTCGCGCAAGGTCAGCGGTGTCGCCGCGCGAAGTTCGGCCCACTCGGCTCGATCGAAACTCTCGTAACGCTCACCGACGGACAATGAGGTGATTCGACCGGAGGAACCCGACGAATGCATCTCAGTCATGTGGGAACTCGTTCACGAATCGATTTTCAACTCGGTCGACGCGGTGACACTGCTCGATCCCCGCCGGTCAGGACCTCGGGCCCGGTTTCGGTCACGAGGATGGTGTGCTCGAACTGCGCAGTGCGCTTGCCATCGGAAGTGACCGCCGTCCAGTCGTCGTCCCACATGGTGTGCTGCCACGTGCCGAGTGTGATCATCGGTTCGATCGTGAAGACCATGCCGGGCTTCATGATCATGTTGTTGCGCGCGTCGAAATAGTGGAGGACCTGGATGTCGGTGTGGAACTGTTCTCCGATTCCGTGGCCGATGAAGGAACGCACGACGCCGAGGCGGTGCTTCTTCGCGTGGTCTTCGATCGCTTTGCCGATGACGCTGAGCGGTCGATCCGGTCTGACCGCTTCGATGCCCAGCCACATGCATTCTTCGGTGATGCGCACGAGCCGGCGGTCCTCATCGGACACGTTGCCGACGAAGAAGGTTGCATTGGTGTCGCCATGGACGCCGTTCAGGAAGCACGTGACATCGAGATTGATGATGTCCCCGTCTTCGAGGACCGTCGAGTCGGGGATGCCGTGGCAGATGACTTCGTTCAGCGATGTGCACACGCTCTTCGGATATCCGTGGTAGTTCAACGGGCTCGGGTACGCACCGCGTTCGATCGTCAGCTCGTGGACGAAGACATCGATGTCGTCCGTTGTGATCCCGGGTCGGACGAACTCGCCAGCGAGTCTGAGTATGTCCGCCGCGAGTGCTCCCGCCTCGCGCATTTTCTCGATCACCTCGGGGGACTTGACGTGCGGTTCGTTCCACCTGCGAACTTCACCCGTGTCGGCGTACGAGGGTCGCTCGATGTGAGGGGGGACCGAGCGCATCGGTGAGACGTTTCCCGGCAAGATGCGGCCTTCGATCGAGCGATGACACCTCTTGTACTTTCGACCGGATCCGCACCAACAGGGGTCGTTCAACTGAGGAGGCGTCTCCGGCGCGCGAACTCGGCCCGTGCCGGTAGGTGCTCCCACGACGTGATCCACGTGGTCAGGCTATCCACGATCGCCAGGCTGTTCTCCAATCAGACTTCCTCAGACTCCCGTCCATGCGCAGATCGACTGGAGCCCTATCCAGTCTCAAGGTGGATGAGCCGACACGAACGCACCGCAATGTGTGTCGAAAGGGAGACTCGTGAAGGGGACAGGTCGGCGTCGTCAGTTGGATGAACTCGATTCGGGTTCTCACGTCGCACCCCAACGGGATTCGGTTCGTCTCGGAGTGTCGACAGTTCGGGTTCCCGAGCTCGCCGTCGGACTGTTCATCGTGGCGGCCTCGATCGGCGGAGCTGTCTTTTGGCAGCGTTCGGTCGAGGCAGGCACCGCGGTGCTGGTGACGTCTCGAGACATCGGACGCGGTGAGGTGCTGTCCGCCGTCGACTTGTCCGAGATCGTGGTGACTGCGTCTGCGGACATTGCTCTGATCCGATCGTCATCGGCGGGACAAGTGGTCGGTCGGCGCGTGACCGCCGATCTGAGAAGCGGAACGCCCCTGATCCCGGCCTTCTTGACCACCACCGGGAACGTCGGACCGCTCGACGGACTGGTTGGGCTCACGGTTCGCCTGTCCGCGGCACCGGTCGAGCTGGCAGCTGGCGACCTCGTGCGAATCTTCACCGTCGAAACGACCCCAGAGGGCGAGATGAAGATCGACGAAGTTCCGGGTCCGCTCGAGATCTGGGAGGTTTCGACCCCTGATCCGTTGTCGAGTGAACGCGCCATCACGGTGAAGTCACCGCTCGAGTCCATTCCTCGTCTCGTCGGACGCGAGGAGATCCACCTCGTCAAGGTGGTGGGATGAGATGGCTGTCATCGCACTCGGAACCGTGGGTGGGCTGACCGACCTCGGCACGATCTGTTTGCACGTTGCATCGTTGTGGCCGCATCCACCCCTTGTCGTCGAGGCAGACCCTGATGGAGGTCGTCTCGCGGCCCGCCACAACTGGGATCTCCGTCCGTCACTCGGAGATCTCGTCGTGCTGTTGAACTCCGATGAGGCAACAGCGATCTCGATCGATCGAGTGACCCGACGACTTCGAAATGGAGTCCGCGTCGTGGTCGCACCTCCTGCGATGGAGTCGGTCCATTCGGTGTTGTGCGACGTCCTTCCATCCCTGTCGAATCTCGAGAGCCGAATCGCAGGAGACGTGCTGATCGACGTGGGCGTGATCCGTCCTGATTCTCCGGCTCGAGACATCATCGCTGCGGCATCGAATCGCATCATCGTCGTTCGCAAGGACGTGGAGGACCTCGTTGCGCTCGCACATCGTCGCTCACTCCTCGAAAGCATGGGGACGTGGTCGGTTCTCACTGCGGGAGGGCGTCTGCGTTCCGCTGACGCGATCGGGGCGATTCGCTGGCCGATCATCGCCGATCTCCTGCCGAACGATCGGCGATCCTCTGCCGCCCTCCGCACATCTCTGGCGAGATTCGCGACTGTTCCTGACCGGAATCGGCTACGGGCATGAGGAGGTTCGAGGATTCGCGCCACGTCGAAGAACTGACGTCCCACATCACCAATGCCCTGGTGGCCCATCGACAGCGGAGACGTCAGACCGGTATCGACTCGACGTCGGATGACGAGATCGCCATCGCCCACGAAGAAGCTCGACTCTTCTTCGAGCGGCGTTCGAACGACGTCCGAGCCTTCACCGAACCGGAGATCGTTCACAGCGATCGGGCGCGGATCACCAAGGAAGCCGTCGATCTCCTCCTTG
>Ga0129333_10005317_pt1 | contig 12081 bp, 7 predicted proteins | sample CPB6_08_DNA_FD_94474 | JGI IMG/M metagenome (GOLD analysis project Ga0129333, IMG submission 94474) | Freshwater to marine salinity gradient microbial communities from Chesapeake Bay, USA - CPBay_Sum_0.6_0.8_DNA | ecosystem: Environmental > Aquatic > Marine > Coastal | place: USA: Chesapeake Bay... | reverse complement strand
CAATCAAAATACTGAGGAATTAAAAGAGCAAATTGCAATCGAAATTTCAGAAGCGATAAGTTTTTGGTTACCATATATTAGTATAGTAGATTTAAACATACAAACAGTAGTCGCAACTGGCCCTGATTTAGAAGAGCATGGCGTAACTATATCATTAAAAGTTTCTATAAACGGTCAAATATCTGAAACCCCAATTACATTTCTAGTCACAGGAACGGGCGCATTTGAAATTTAAATAAATGGCAAAAGTTAAAAAAGACATACGGTATCTTAATAAAGATTTCGATCAATTCAGAGCGAATTTGATCGAATTTACCAAACAGTATTTTCCTAATACTTACAATGATTTCAATGAATCTTCGCCAGGGATGATGTTCATGGAAATGGCATCATATATTGGGGATGTGTTATCATATTATACTGATAACCAACTTAAAGAATCTTTATTAACCGCTGCTGCTGAAAGAGGAAATATAGTAGGATTAGCAGCATCTGTTGGATATAAAGCTAAAAATAAAATTCCTGCTACTGTTGATTTAGATGTATTTCAGTTATTACCTGCAAAAACAGAAGGGTCATCAAAAATACCCGATTGGTCATATGCACTGACTTTAAAAGAAGGAATGGTAGTTCGAGATGATACTACAAATATTGAATTTCGTACGACGACATTAGTTAATTTTAGAGCTTCTAGTAGTTTTGATTCGACAGATGTAACAATATATCAAGTTAATGATAATAAAGAACCTGTATATTATCTTTTAAAAAAATCAGTTAAAGCAATTGCTGGTACATTAGTTACTGAATCATATAGATTTGGAAATGCAAAACGTTTTGATAAAATTTTATTAGATACTACAGATGCGATTGAAGTCGTTTCAATAACCGATTCTGATAATAATACATGGACTGAAGTACCGTATTTAGCTCAAGATACAGTGTTCGAAACAATTTCTAATACAGTACAACATGATCCGGAATTATCACAATATCCAAGTGTTCCGTATTTATTAAAATTAAAAAAGACAGCAAGAAGATTTGTAACAAGATTTCGAGCTGACAGAAAATTAGAAATTCAATTCGGCCCGGGAATTTCAGCCGATACGGATGAGGAATTAATACCAAATCCCGATAATGTTGGATCTTCTTTAACTGGTTTACAATTGCAATTTGATCATCCAATTGATCCGTCAAATTTCATGTATACCAAATCTTATGGACTCGCACCATCAAATACAGTATTAACTGTTACATATTCAACTGGCGGTGGAATTGAATCAAATGTTAATGCATATTCACTTAGTAATATTGTAAGAATAGAATATGAAATCGATTCACAATCGCTTGATAAAACGTTATTAGATAGAATTAAAGCATCTGTGGCTACGACAAATCCGACACCAGCAACTGGCGGTAAATCGGAAGAAACAATTGACGAACTTCGTCAAAATGCTATGGCAAATTTTGCAGCACAGCAAAGAGCTGTGACAAATTCAGATTATGTAATTCGTGCATATTCAATGCCTGCAAGATTTGGCTCTGTTGCTAAAGCGTATGTAATTCAAGATGAGCAAGTAGCGGTTGATACTGGCAGATTAACAGTTCCTAATCCGTTAGCAATTAACTTATATACTTTAGGATATGACGGAAATGGAGCATTTACTCCATTAAATCCGGCAGTATTAAATAATTTAAAAACGTATTTAAGTCAATATAGAATGTTGACAGATGCTGTTAATATTAAAACTGCATTTGTAATTAATATTGGAATTCAATTTGAAATTATTACATTACCAGAATATAATTCAAATGAAGTATTGGTAAGATGTATTTCTAAATTAAAAGAAATATTTAATAATAGATTATGGCAAATTAATCAGCCAATTGTTATATCGAAGCTATATACAGATTTAGATCGAATCGAAGGAGTGCAGACAGTTTCAAAAATTAAAATTTCAAATTTATTCGAAACTGTAAATGGATATTCTGGAAATGTATATGATATCAATGCTGCTACTAAAGCTGGTGTAATTTATCCATCTTTAGATCCTTCAATATTTGAAGTTAAATATCCGAATAAAGATATTGTTGGAAAAGTAACCACGCTTTAAACTATATAAATTATGATTTGGTCTTTACCAGCATTACAAGATGCTACAATATATGAAAACGATCCGTATAGAAATACAGGATTAGATGCTATGCTAGAATTGAAAAAGCAAGGAGATGTTTCTACTGGAAATTTTTCAGAATCTAGAATTTTAATAAAATTTGATTTAACTAATTTATCAGCTTCCTTAAGTGAAAATGGAATTAATATTAACGATATTAATGCAAATTTACGTTTATATACAGTACAATATTCTGACTTGCCTAAATCATATACAATAGAAGCAAAAATGCTTTCTGAAGATTGGGCAAATGGGTCTGGATATTTTCATTTACCAGCTACTACACTTAACGCAACAAGTATTACAGATGGAGTTACGTGGAAAACAGTAGCTGGATCTGGTTCGTTGTCATGGACTTCTGCCACTACAGAAAAATCGACAACTTTATATGTGTCGGAATCTGGCGGAGGCCGCTACATAACTGAATCAATTGCAAGTCAATCTTTTAGTTTTAAATCTGATGATTTAGTTAATATTAATGTAACTAATGCAGTAAAATATTGGTACAATGGAACGTATCCAAACAACGGATTTTTAGTTTCGTTAAAAACTGCAGAAATTACAGCATCTAATTATCCAGAGGCAAATATTCAATTTTATTCTTCGGATACTACTACAGTATTCGAACCGCAATTATACATTCAATGGACAGGATCACAAACTTATAATACAGGATCGCTATCAGTAATAACATATGAAGATTCTCCAATTATATATGCAAGATCATTTAAAGGTGAATATTTAAAAGATAAAAAAGTTAGAGTATTATTAGGATCTAGACCGAAATATCCTAGACCTGTATTTACTCAAAATTCTATATTTGCTACAATAAAAGCATTACCGGTAAATTCATATTATCAAATTAAAGATGCGCATAGTGACCAAATTATAATTCCATATAGCAATTATACAAAAATTAATACTGATTCGAGTGGTAGTTATTTTGATTTTTATACTACTATGATGTATCCGGAACGCTATTATAAGTTTGAAATTAAATCTGAATTTTCAGGAATTACCGAATATTTTAATTCAAGTGATTTTACTTTTAAAATAACGAAATAATGCCAATATACGAATTACATGAAGTTACTTCAATTGGAGATTCTGCAAATATAGATTTAAACAATCCTAAATCTGCTACATACGCAGAATATTCAAAAAACGACCAAGGTACATTTATTTTAGATAAAAATATAGATTTATCTAAATCTCGAAGAATTTTCAACTTAAATGTTACAAAATCAAGTCAAGCAAAGTTTAATCAAGTTATTGATATTAATTTTGAAGAATTTGCTGGAAGTGTAAATGATCCAACTAAGTTTTTGGAAAATAAGCTTCAAGCGCTTGAAGAAGCACGTGCTAAATTATTAGCAGAAAATAATAGTGATAAAGATTTAATACGCAGGCTACAAGAAGAAATTGATAAACTAAAAGCTACGAATAAAGTACCTGATACATTAAATTCTAGAAGCGTTCTTTATGCCGATCGGCAAGGAAGAGTAGGAGATCCAGGTTATCCTAAAATAGAAAATAAATTACTTTCGAAAAATAGAAAGGCAGTTGGAATTATACAAAATGACGGTAATTTTGTAATTTACTTAGGTAATTTTGATGAATATGGGAAAGAAATTCGAAAAACACAAATAGATCGATTCGGAAATACAGTTTTAGAACCATCCACAATGACTGCTGTGGCTGCTTTTGGTGCAAATAATATTGCTGCTGGCACTGCTGGATTAAAAATACAAATAACGGGAGGAAAAGGAAATCTTATAGTCTTTCGTTTAGGCAACCAGACTTATTGGGAAGCATTTCCAAGTTCTCAGCCATTAAGTTATGCAGCAAAAGTAGTTTTAGATGACGATGGAATTTTAACTTTATATGACGGCGCGATAGAAAAATGGTCAACGAAAAATTTAGATCCGCCTAGTGCTATTGCTAATCCTATCGTAACATTAAAAGATTTAATTAGAGATACTTTAAGGCCGTGGTTTACATCATATTATCTTCCTGGTAATGATCCGCAAGGATCTGATAGTATATTAATTGATGGCCAAAGCTTTGATTTAGAAGATGCGACAGCATCTATGACAAATTCAATAGAAACTTTGAGAAATGCAAACCGAACTGAATTATTTAATATAGAAGAAACAGTTACAAACGTTTTATCTACATATATTACATGGTATGATACTGTCGAACGAATAGCACCAGATATCGCTTCTAAAATAAAGCAATTTATAGGATAGTATTCGTAATTAAATGATATTAAAATAAAATTTATATAATGCCACTATCAGTTTACTCTAACAGAAATCAATTATTAACAGCAACTAATACTACCAAAGCGTTTAGGATTGATGCCACTGATCGTGAACTTTTAGATGCTAGAGAATTTTTTTTAACGCTCAATGGAGATCGCCCTAACTTAGAATTACATGTATACACTCCGGATGGCTCGTATTTATATGGAAACCATAATGCTTTATATTCAATTGAAAGTAATGCTAGTAATACTTTATCATATGAATATTTACTAATTGACGTTTCAACAGAATTAGAAACTTTAGGAATAGATAGAGGTTCTTATAAATTAATATACAATTTATTTGATAATGTAATAGGATCGTTTGTATCCGATGCGTTATGGATTAAAGAAATTTCTCCTAACAGAAGAGAATTACGATTACAATTAACTGATAGCACTAATACTACTTTACTTAATCAATTACGAGAATTTGAAAGTCGCTGGAATACTTATTCTCAAAATGATATATTTGATTCTTTTGTATTAAATTTTGGATTTAATGAAACTTATGAAATTATTAATGTTAAGTTTAATACTGCAGGTACTAGCACTCCTGAAATTGTAATTCGCTTATACAGCCCACTGCCAGCAAAGTTTACAGAAAAAACAAAACTTTGGATATCAGAAGAAATTTTTCAGCCTATTTTAGATACAATTAATATTGTACCTAAATATATTGCTGAAGTTCCAAATACATTAGCTCCTCCGAATTTTGATTTAGAAGAATTTGATGGAATTTCATCTGCAACTACTTTTAAATCTTGGAACGATTTATTAACGCAAAATGTACAAACATCACAACAAATAATTGATACGTATTTTTCCGGAAGTTTATCTGGAGTTAAACTGAATATCAATTATAGAAATTTTGAAAATTTTGTACATTATAGTTCAGCTACAGAACGTGTTAAAAATTTCAAATATAAACTTGAATTAATTGAATACTATAATAGCAGAATTCGCACAGTATCTACAATTCAATCTGGAAGTATTATATTACAGAACAATTTAACCGATTTATATACAAACCGAAATCGCGTTGTAAGCGGATTTGATGATTTTGAAAAGTATTTATTCTTTGAATCTACGGGAAGTATATTATATACGCATAATGATAGAGGTTCTGGCTCAATTGATCCATGGCCAAAAACAGCATCGGGTAGTTCAAGTTTAACATGGATTGATGCGTATATTGTTTGGAGTCAAGCCGCAACAACATGGGGTGCGGGTGCTGGCGAAAGTAGCGTTTATACAACTTTTATACCAACGACATCAGAAGAAGGTATAGCATATTATAATAATTTGCTAGAAATTGCAGAAATTTATGATAAATTTAATATTCATAAATTAATAAGTACAATACCAGGTCATATTGTAGAATCAGATGCAAATGAAGATTTTCTTTTGTTTGTTAATATGTTAGGGCAGCACTTTGACATATTATGGACGTATATTAAGAACTTGTCAACTATTAAAACTCGAGAAGAACATCCGAAAGATGGTATGCCAGGCGACTTTCTATATCACGTTGCCGAGTCCATGGGTTTTAGTTTATTAAATGGAAGAAAAAAATCTGAATTATGGAAATACGCGCTAGGAACTAATGCATCAGGTTCTGCAATTCAAGAAACTACTACCGGTATTAGTTCAATTCCCGACGGAGAGCATACTAAAGAAATTTGGAGACGAATTGTAAACAATCTTCCTTACATTTTAAAAACAAAAGGCAGTTCCCGCGCAATTAAAGCTTTATTGACTTGTTTTGGCATTCCTACTACAATTTTAACAATTAAAGAATACGGCGGACCGACTACATTTACCGATTTAAACCATTATCCAGAATATGTGCATGATGTATTTCATTATGCATGGGAAGCTACTAGCGGAAGTAACTATTTATTTGTACCGACACAATCTTATGTTAATAGTTTAAATCCAACAACTATTGAATTTAGATTTAAAACAGATAATAACTATACATACAATTCCGGCTCTACGTATACAATTTTATCTACTTCAGGTAGCAAATTAACTTTAACTAAAGAAACTGCAGACGATAACCAAGGTACACTTACATATATAGTTAACGGAAAAAGTGGAAGTATTTCTGATTTAGAAATATTTGACAGTTCTTGGCAACAAGTAGCGTTATCAATATCAGGATCTAATGGAGCGCAAATTCAAGTTGCTAAATCACTTTATGGTAAAACAATTTACAATCGGTCTGCTTCATTTACAACGGGATCTGGAAATTACACAGTTCGAGAAAATTTATATTTCGCATCAGGATCTACAAAATTAAGCGGACATTATCAAGAAATTAGAATTTGGTCTGGATCATTGAATGCCGCAACTCTTAATGAGCATGCAGCATCTCCTGCTACATATACTTACAATGTTGATAGAATTAAAAATACTACCGGAAGTCAGGCTCTAGAGCCGTATAATAGATTATTACAAAGATTTAGTTTATCTACAAAAAATGTATCTTCCGGAAGCGGATTATATTATCAACCAACACAACAGCCAAATTCAGCAATTCCAGGTGTAATTTATCTTATGAATTACACAAATGCATCTGTTGATTTTGAACCATTTGAAGAAACATATTATACTCCGTCTCCTTCTTTAGGCGCATCTACTTTATTTAGTAATAAAATACGAATTGAATCTTCTAGCTTAGACCCGAATCGTCGATTAAATACTCAAACGAGAATTGAAAAATCTTCATTTGATAGATATTCTATCGATTCAAATCGTTTAGGCGTTTATTTTTCACCTCAAACTGCAATCAATGAAGATATTTTCAATCAATTGGGATATTTTGAAATTGATGATTATATAGGAAATCCAGAAGATACGTATAATAATTACTATACCGATTTAAATGCATTTGCAATAAATTATTGGAAAAAGTATAATAATAGAAATGACTTCGAAGCGTATTTCCGGGCATTGCAAATATACGATTTTACACTATTCAAATACATAAAAAAGTTAATTCCACAAAGAGTTAATCTTATTTCTGGATTGGTAATTGAGCCAAATGTATTAGAACGTAATAAAGTAAAATTACTTAGAAATGTACCGGAAATTGAAGATTTATCAATTAATGTTGAATTTAATCAATATGAAGTATATTCAAATATTACATCTGAATATGATTTGATTGATTCGTCAATTAACGTTGTAAATGCAAATATAATTTCAAGTGAATATAGTTACATTACTGCTAGTATAGATAATATTACAAATGTAAATCGTTTAGGTCAAAATTGGATATATAATCAATATGTAGCAAATTATAAATTTGTGCAATCTGGGTCATATGATTTATTACAAACGGTAGTTTTAAATTCAAGAACTTCTGAATATTTATTGACAGCCGATGAATATTTTTATAGCTCATCACTTTCAGCATCGTTAGGATTAGCATATTCGTCAAGCTTGAAAAAGGCAGAAATAAATAATTTTTATGGAACGGGTTATCAAAATATAAAATTCAATGGATCTAAATTAACAGGGGCGGATATTAATGTTGATTCTCCCGACACAACAGATGGCAAGCCAGTTGTTACTGTAATAAATGTTAATCCGAATAAATTAATATATGCAAATGATCGAATTCAAAATGAATAAACAAAATTTGAAACTTTCATATGAAATTTCTTAGTTTTTTCAATTGTTTATATTTATTAAAAAGTAAAATATTATGGGATATTTAAATAATAGCACGATAACTGTTGATGCTGTTTTAACAAAAAAAGGTAGAGAATTACTAGCTCGTGGAAGAAATGAGTTTAGAATTACTCAATTTGCCTTATCGGATGATGAAATTGATTATGATTTGTGGAATCCAGCACATCCACTTGGATCGAATTACTACGGATCGATAATTGAAAATATGCCGTTAGTAGAAGCTACTACTGATGAATCGAATATTATGCGATATAAACTATTATCGCTACCAAAAGGAACTACAAAAATTCCAAGTATTAATGCTGGCGTATCGTCAATTATATTGAAAAAGGTTAATGAATTTACGATAATTACGCCGTCAACAGCAAATATTCAAGACGGCAACCAACAATTTGGATATACTGCTATTTTATCTAATTCGGATGTCGCTACACTTCAAGTTTCTACTCCAGCCCCTGCAGGCGTTTCAGGCGTATCACTTGCTGCTATTGGCGATGCGGATTCAGCAACGACAGTGTCTGCTGTTGGGTTGTCATTTAAAGTAACTGCTAGACAGCAAATACAAGATGCTGCTGCTACTATTACTATTATTGGAAATGAAACAGGAGGCAGTGTTACTATTAATTTAACTGTTAAAGCAAATCTAGAAGCGATTGATAATCTTGGACTTACAGTAGGCCCTTAATATTTTATCTATACGATTAATTAAACAATATGGCAGGAAAAGTATTTACTACATTTGATACTAATTCAGATGTAGTTACAAATCAAAAAACAATAGTAACTTCTGGATTATTTGCAAATAATCAAGCATCGTTATCTACTGCTTTTATTGGATCATTACAAACATCTAGTTCAAAAGCTTATTACTATGACATATACGATTCATCGGGTTCTTCTGCAGAAGCACAATTTGCTATAGCATGGGGTCATCGACTAGGATCAGGTTCAGCAACGACGGGCACAGCAGGAAGTGTAAATGATAGTGCTGCCCGCGCGATTTATTCACAATATCGTTCATTGCTTTTAAATCCGGGAGATACCACATTTACATTTGCAAATGGAGTTAGTTCTGATGCAATTTATGCTATTAATTTCAATAGATCTAAACTTAAAGATAGATTAGATCCGGGTAATTGGCAATTAACATTAGCAGAATTAAGCGGATCGACAATAGCAAATTCAGTACATACAGGATCTAATGTTAAATTATCTGGTACCGGAAGAGTAACAACTTTAATTGACGATTCTGGATTAACAAATCAACCTCCAACGTTAACACAATCCGGTCGCGTTTTTAATGTAGTGTCTGGGTCAATAACAGACGGAATTTTCAATTCAACTGCGCCGCATTATTATGGATTGTGCTATCCTGATATGGGTATAATTATTTTAAATGCACGAATGGATGCGGTATATTCTACAGCAGGCTCAGGTTTGTCTACCGCAGCATTAGGATTTAATTCAGTTACGGGGTCAAATGTTAATGGCGATAATGCATGGAAATTATATACTTCAATTTCAGGAGCGTTTTCATTAAATTCTGCGACAAATGCATTTTATGCACGTAATGAAGAAACAATTTCATCGACTCATTATTTTGTAAGAATTAAAAATGGCGAGTATAATTATTCAAATAATCCGACTTTTGTAACTGGCTCGTCAGGATTAATTGCACAACCTACATTTTGGAAAGACCCGAAAACATATATTACTACAATAGGCTTGTATAATGATAGACAAGAATTGTTAGCAGTTGCAAAGCTATCTAAACCGATTCAAAAATCATATAGTAAAGAAGCCTTGATAAAGGTAAAATTAGATTTTTAATTTATAAAAAACCTATTTAATAGGCTCTTTGATATTTATTATTAAAGAGCCTATCTACTATATGGGAAACGGTGTATTCAAAAAAATTGGTCGTCAAGATCGTACAATAACTCCATTTAAAGTTTATAAATCTTGGGGTTATTCTGACACAGGCAGTTTACAAACTGATGGTATTGATCGATTAATGGCTATCAAAGCCAATTCAAATATTTTTTTCGGAAAAAAGGTTAATTTAGATACGAATCTAGTAGATTTAGATTCCGGGTCATTTTTAATTAATTCAGTAAATGATAAAGAAGCATCACTAATTTGGTACAGTTTAAATCATTTATATTATAAAAGAGCAGGTCTTCCTTATAGCACTTTCGGATATTTAGACCATAATAAAATAGATCGTACACTATACAACGAAGCTTCTGTAATTTCAATACCACAAAAGAAATTCGGAGAATGCATCAAACCAGGATCTGTTAAACTTCAATTAAAACATTCTTCATTAAATTCAACGACTACAACGTTTTATGACGATGGAATGGGAAATTTAATTGATTCTGCTTTAAGTAGTTCTATATCAAACCAACGTTTGTATTTAGGATTTAATTCGATGACATATGATGATATCTATTACGGGTCGACAATAACAAGTACAGATACTAACGGAATTAACTATATAGTAGCAAAAACAAATGTATCAGATGTAGAAATTACTTCTAAAAATGTTTGGATTACTCCGAGTTATAATTTGCCGAGTGAAAGTTTATCAAGACAATGGGGTAACTCTGCTAGATTATATGATGATTCATATATTCGAATTCCCAACCGAGATGAATGGAATTTTAAATTAGGAAATGATTATGCCGTTTCATTTTGGTATTATAAAGAATCTGCTAGCGCGGGTACAATATTGTCAAAAAGAACTACTCGCACAGGCAATTATATAAAAAATAACGTTACTAAAACTGGTAATGTAAATTACAATTCAAGTCAATATCCATTTAATATTTACATGAGTGGTAGTGCAATAACTGCTTCAATATCAAATGGGTCAACTACAGTAAATTTAACATATTCTGCAGGAACAGATGTAAGAAAACATTTATTACTTCAAAAAACGGGATCATCATTTCAATTGTATATTGACGGAGGATTAGTAGACAGTAAACCTATTTTTACTGATGGTAATATATACAATAATGCAGATATTTTTATAGGTTCTTTAGGTTTAGATTCTGCAGATTCTGCAGTTAATGGGTTTAGAGGTGCAATAGATGAATTTTTTATTTTTGATAAATCATTAAATCAAAATGAAATTAATCAATTAGCCAACCCAGAAATGGCAATAAATACAAATCGAGTAGGAAATGTATTTTATGAGCATGGAATTATTGTTTTAACAGATCCTAGACCAAAATATGGAAATTCGACTTATAAAATGTTCAATGATGTATTGTATGATTATAGAACTAATCAAGTACAACCCTCATATTTAGAACAATTTTATTTAGAATACAATTCAACACTTACCTTGTATGAGCATGAGTATATTATTAAAGTAAAAGAAGATGACTTTAATTTTACTAGCAATGCAACTATACGAAAAGAAAATGATGCGAATTCAGAATTCCCAAAAGATTTTGTATCAAATGTTAATTTTTCGCCTTATATTACGACTATAGGACTTTATTCTGATATTGGAGAATTAGTAGCAGTAGCAAAATTGGGCGCGCCAATTAAAAAACGTGATGATGTTGATATGAACTTTATCGTTCGGTTTGACATATAATATTAAAAGTTATGCCAAGAAAAGCATTTACAAAAAAACAAGTTGCAGCAAAATACGGATTTCGAAGTGGATTAGAAATGCAAATTGATGAAGCATTGAAATCACAAGGAATTGATGGAGAATATGAGCAACACGTTATTAATTACATAAAACCAGAGACTAAACACAAATATCATCCAGATTTCAAACTCCCCAATGGAATATTTGTAGAAACCAAAGGCAGGTTTTTAGCTGAAGATCGAAAAAAACATTTATTGATCAAACAGCAACATCCAGATTTAGATATT
>Ga0129333_10005316_pt1 | contig 12084 bp, 10 predicted proteins | sample CPB6_08_DNA_FD_94474 | JGI IMG/M metagenome (GOLD analysis project Ga0129333, IMG submission 94474) | Freshwater to marine salinity gradient microbial communities from Chesapeake Bay, USA - CPBay_Sum_0.6_0.8_DNA | ecosystem: Environmental > Aquatic > Marine > Coastal | place: USA: Chesapeake... | reverse complement strand
GTTTCACGTGAAACATTGGCAAACGCTTGACACAAAATGTTTCTATAGTGAATAATTAGGGTATTACGTCCCCAAACGGCATCCTGGGCGCAACCTTACAGCGACATGTATTGAATCACGGTGACACCGACAGAAAGTCAAAAGAGGGTTTTAAATGGAAGAAGTAGAGAATATTGTTGATACTGAAATCACTAATCCTGAAGTAAAAGAGCAAGAAGTTGCTCCTGATGACGATTTGCAAGCACCTGTGTTCAATAGGATACAAGTCGCAGATGTCGTTAAGAGGGAAAAACAAAAGGCTTATGAAAAAGGGAGATTAGCAGCTATGCAAGAATTACAAGCTCAGCAACAGCAACAACAAGACGCCCCACAACAGGCATCTAGCTTAGGTGGTATGGCGCAATTGTCACAAGCTGACATTGAGCGAATGATTCAAGAGCAAGCGACACGCGCAACTCAAGAGCACATACAAAGCCAACTTGCTGAATTAAAACAACAGCAAATGGTTAATAGTTTTGTTCAAAAGATGCAAGTGGCAGAACAACAATATCCAGGTTTAGAACAAGAACTTAATCAGCTCAATTATAATGACCCCAGAATCCATAGCTTTATTGGCATGGTCAATGACATGGAAAACACTGGCGACATTATGAAAGAAGTTTTGGATAATCCTCATAAGCTTTCACAAATCTTATCAGATATTCAAGACCAACCTTATTTAGCTCAAAAAAACTTGCAAAAGCTATCTGCAAGCATTAAGCAAAATATGGCTGCAAAAGCTGAAGAGGCTCAGGCTCGCGACCCCTACTCTCAACTAAAACCTTCACCTACGGCTGGAATGGACAATGGCTCTATGTCGGTGAGTGATTTTAGAAAAATGTTTAAAGGCTAAAAACTCGCTATTGTCCTTCCAGTTAAGAAGATTTTTTTAATTAACTGGAGTGACCAAAATGCCCGCTACACCTACTAACGTCTTACAAACCGTACAGACTTATCAAAAGGCTGAATTGGCTTGGCTATTAAATAGCTTTGTCGGTATCAGCATGTCTAACAAGAAGTTTAAAGACTTCAATACTACAGCTCCTAGCAACTTAGGCGACACTGTAACATTCGACACTACCCCACGTTTCACAGGTTACAATGGTCTTGTTATTACTCAACAGCCATCTGTTCAACGTGTACAATCATTAGTTTGCTCTCAAGCATCTAACGTAAGTGCTGGATATACCGACCAACAGTTCATCTTCAACGTGCGTGAATACATGGACAGATTTGGTATGGCAGCTATGAAAGAATTAGGCTCAAGAATTGAAGCTGACATTCTTAAAAACTTTGTGTCTGGCGTAACTGTTAATGACCCACAATCTGCTAATTTTGGTGTTCAACAATACAAATCAGGTCCATTCCGCTTTTATGGGGACGGAATCACTCCTATTAATAGTTTTACACAATTAGCGCAATCAGTGGCCAATTTTGAAGATTTTGGTGCAGCCACTCATAAAATGATGGCAATTTTACCAGTTGCAAACATCCCTGCGATTGTTGGCTCTGGTTTAAACCAATTTGCAATGGACCGAAACAATGAATTAGCACAAAGCTGGATGTTGGGCCGTTTCGCTAACTCTGACTGGTATGAGTCTAACTTATTACCTGTTCATGTTTCTGGTGCTATAGCTGAAGCTGCTGCTCCTGCTAACGTATTAACCGTTGTTTCTACCAATGACCCAACAGGCCAAAACGTAACAAGCATTAAGTTCTCCACTGACGCTTCTGTTGGTAACAGTGCTGATGCTATTAAAGCTGGTGACTTGTTCCAATTCAATGATGGCGTTGCTGGCAAACCAAACATGCGTTTCTTGACCTTTATCGGCCATCAACCATGTCAACAACCAGTACAGTTCCGCGCTATTGCTGACGCTGTAAGTGCTGGTAATGAAGTTACAGTACAAATCCAAACAATCAACGACGTTGGTTTAGTTTGGGCTGCTAACCAGAACCAAAACTTGAACAACGCTATCCAAGCTGGTATGACTGTTACTCCAGTGCCTTCACATCGTGCAGGTATCTTGATGTCTGGCGACCAGTTTTACTTAGCTATGCCACGCCTACCAGACGAATCTCCTTACACCACTGTTACCAGTATTGATGAAGATTCAGGTGCGTCAATTCGTCACTACTTCGGTTCTCAATTCGGTCTTAACAATCGTGCTTATGTACGTGACTGTATCTGGGGTTCAACCTTAGTTGCTGAAAACTCATTACGTTACTGTTTCCCATTATAAGCGTAGGGCGGTGAAAGCCGCCTCTTTAAACTTAAGAGGATAAAAATCATGACTGTTTACAAATCATACAATCAAGCTCTCTTCCCATACGCTTATGGCTTGGGATTAAGCAACAACGCTACTACTCCAAACACTAAATTAGATGTTGCAGTAGGTAGCATTTTAGATTCAAGCAAAACTTTTCAATTAAACTTAGATGTTGCTGTTACAATTGACGCAACTACAACTGGTTTAAACGGTTTGGATACTGGCTCTTTAGCTGCTAGCACCTTATATAATGTGTTCTTAGTTGCTGACCCACAATCTTACAATGTAACTGGCGCAATTATTTCTGCTTCAAGCATTCCAGTATTACCATATGGATATGGTGCTTATGCTTTAATCGGTTATGTTGCAACAGGCGCAGGTTCTACCTTCCTAAAAGGTTACTGGACTGATGATAAGTCAACCTGGCGTACATTTATGTATGACGCACCTCAAGCTACTGCAATTACTGCTGGTAACGCAACTTCTTACACTGCAATTGATTTAAGTGCTTTTGTTCCTGCCGTTGCAAGCACGCCTGTGTTTATTGATTCTGCATTAACACCAGCTGCTGCAAGTCAAACATTGAAGTTACAACCTGCAGGTGGCACTGGTGATGCAGTAACAATTACAGGTCAAGTGGCCGCTGTTGTTGTATCTAGCCAAAGTTTAGTCTTGGCTCAGCTTGCTTCAGGCGACCCTAAAGTTAGTTACAAAGTAAGCAATGGTGCTGCTGCTGCTGCAATCAATGTTGGCGGATATCAGTTCGCAATCTAATTTATAGGAGGCAGATATTATGGCGTATACAGCTCGAATGCTTATAACTCGTGCGTACTATCTGTCTCAGATAGTTAGTAGACAATTACAGACCGTCAGTGGTGAACAAATCGATGACGGTTTGTTTCTTCTTAATGCATTATTGCAGTTTAAATCAACGGATTTACGTGAAATCCCATATTTTAAGCGAGATGCAATAACGCTTGTTGCAGGCCAAGAAGAGTACTTTATACCAAAACTACTTTATGTAGATGCATTAACGTACAACATCGGGACTGTGCGTTACCCTATGCGACAATTAACCCGACACGAATTCTTTGATACAGGCCGAGTCGATAATATTCAATCTTTGCCTTTCTCCTACCGCCCAGAAAGAGAAAAAGGCGGCATGAGAATCTTTTTATACTTTTTACCGCAAGGCGATTATATTATGAAGCTGAGTGGTAAGTTTGGTCTTGATGAAGTAACGCTAGATACAGATTTGTCATTAGAATACGACCCATACTACATTGAATTTTTGCGTTATCAATTGGCTGAATACATTTGCTCCGATTACGGCGCAACATTCCCAGACGAATCCAAAGCGCAACTTCGGGCTATGGAATCAAAAATATTAGATGTTAGCCCCGCAGATTTGTCCATAAGCAAGACAACATTCTTCCCAGGAAGAAGTCCATTTGACTGGCAGGCTATAAATCTGAGCAAGGGATGGTTTCCATTTTAATCGGTTTGTACTAATATTTTACTATAAGAGAGTAATATGCCAGCACCTAATGCCATACAACAAATACAAGATGTGCCTCTCAAAATAGTAGGTGGCTCTAACTTTGGACGTTACCCAAAAATAAGTCAAGAACAAACCTGGAACTTCATCGTGAGTGATGACTTCCTTGTCCCCTATGCAGGATATGCGACGGCATTAATTTTGAATTCATCAGCAAAAGGAAGAGGTTTATATACAACCTTCAATGGCGAATTAATGGTTGCTGTAATTGGAAATAATTTTTATAAAATAACGCAAAATACAACAACTGGCCAACTGCAAGCATTTTCTAGGGGAACACTAGAAACTTACGATGGCGATGTCTATATTGCAGAAAACAACAATGCGCAAATTGTGGTAACAGATGGCGTTTTTGTTTATGTCTATAATTGGTCAACTGATGCGCCAATTACAAAAATACCTAATGGAACTGGTGTTGGTCAATATGATTACACTACATACAGTAACCCAGGGTATATCTCATTTCAAAATGGTCGATTTATCTTAGCCTGTCAGAATACTAATTATTGGATTCTGTCAGGGTTTAATGATGCATTTAAATGGCCAAAAGGTGCTTCTAATCCAGAACTTGTTGGCTCCATTCAAACTAAACCCACACGAACACAGGCAGCTATTCCTGTACCAGGCGGCGGAAATAACTTATTAGTCATGGGAACAAACGTCACAGAAAGCTGGCAAGACGTAGGCGCGGCATTATTTCCCTATCAGCGTGGCACAACTTATAATGTGGATTATGGCTGCTTAAATGCCTCCAGTGTTGCTGAGCTTGATAATTTAATTGTATGGCTTGCGGTCAATGAACAATCTGGGCCTGTCATCATGTATGCTACAGGCAGCCAAACCAAAATGATATCTACTGACGGTATATCATATGTTTTAGCAAATTTAACAAATCCAACAAACTGCACTGGTTTCTTGTTTAGGCAAGATGGCCACATGATTTATCAGTTTACATTTCCTGATGACAATATTAGTTATGCTTACGACTTTAATACAGGCTTATTCTTCAATGTTTCAGATGAAAAATTAAATTATCATATTGCCAGACAAGTTGTTTTATTTGGGAATGATTATTATTTTGTATCACTAAATGGTGGCGATATTTATCGTTTTGGCACGCAATACACAGACGCAATTTATGGAGTTGGTGAAGCTGCTAAACCCCATGAAATACCTCGGATTCGCATAACGCCCCCAGTCAGATTGCCTTCGCAACGATATTTTATTGCCAAAAGTCTAGGTTTTACCATTGAGAATGGACAAAAAAATATACGCACATTAATTCCAGTGCAATCAAATACACTTGGGCAAATATTAGCAACGGAGTCTTACGTTGAAATTACAACCGAATCTGGTAATCCCATCGGTGTTGAAGCAACTGTTAGTCAAACTGAGTATGTAGTAAACTATTCAGAAGCTGTAGACTTAAGCATTTCTCGTGATGGCGGCGAATCGTTTGGCTCTAGTTGGCGATTAAACATGAATCCTACTGGGCATCGCAAGTCACGTTTCATTTATCAGCGTTTAGGAATTGTAAATGATGCTACATTCCAGCTTCGATTCAGTGGCTTTGGCCGCTTTGTTTGCACTGATGGAATATTGGAGGTTTACCAATGACAACCGTAAGCGATAGAAATGTTACCCGCATACCAAACTTACATATGGGTGAAATGGTTGATAAGGAAGGTTATCCAACTGACGATGAGCTTACTTTTCGTCAAGTGCTAATAAGCAATTTACAAAGACTATTCGGCAGCGAGGGCGTCGTTTTGCCATCATTAACAACCGCTGATATATTGGTAATACAAAACAATGTAGATATACAAGGACGCAAGACTTGCGCATATGGCACAATGGTTTATGACACAACAGTAAACCAAGTAAAAGTTGCCATTAATATCGGCGGAAATCCTGTATTCAAAGTAATACCCTATACACCATAAGGACACATCATGGCACAAGATCAAATGTCAGACGAAGCATTAACAAAATTATTAAATATGTTCGGCATGGGAGCTGGTGCCGCAGGAATTGGTGGGGGCTTATATAACATTTTTGGACCTGGACCTGGGATTGCTAAGGAAGCTAACAAATATTTAAATCAAATACCTGGTGCTATGCAACCCTATTATCAACCTTATATTGGAGCAGGGCAAAACGCCCTAGGTCAACTAATGGGGCAATACGGACAACTCACAGGCTCTACAGGCGACGTTTACAATAAACTTGCTAGTGGATATCAACAAAGCCCAGGATTTCAATCAGCCCTTAAACAGGCACTTGGGGCCGCTGGAAATCAAGCGGCAGCGGGTGGCATGACAGGAACACCGCAAGCACAATTACAAGCAGCTGATGTTGCAGGTACTCTGTCACAACGAGATTTTGGCGACTACATGGATAGAATGCAAAATCTATATTCCACAGGACTTCAAGGCATGAGCGGCATTAATCTAATGGGTTTTGGAGCAAGTTCCGATTATGCAAACATGCTGGGTAGTTTATTGGGTCAGCAAGGACAATATGCGGCATTAGAAAAAGCTATGCGCAATCAACAACGTGGTCAAGGCATTGGTCAAGTAGCTGGCGGTATAGGCACTATGGCTGCCGGCCCATTAAGTCAATATTTTAATCAGCAAATGAATGCTGGTGGCAAAAAATCACAAGGTATGGACTGGGGTACTATGGCTGGATTACTTGGTGGTTTAGGCGGATTCATGTTAGGTGGCCCTGCTGGTGCTACGGCTGGTTATACAATGGGTAAGGGCGCAGGCTCTATGTTTGGAGGTTAAGATGGCTATAGGTTTCAATTTACCAGGTATTCCAAGTCAAATTAGAGGCACTGCCGAAGAAGCTGGCGCGGTACCTGATTTAGGCCAAGCGTTAATGCAGGGTTTCCGTAGTAATATTGAAAATATTCAAGGATACCCAAGACAACTAGCCCAACAATTATTAGCAAATCAACTTGCGAATAAAATTAAAGGTGTTGAAGCGCAATATGCTGAGCCGATGGCCAAAACCTCTTATGACCAAGCATTATTTAACTTATCAAGAGGCCGCCAATTATTGCCTTTAGAAATGCAAGCAAAGCAAGCTGAATTAGAATTATTGCCTTTTGAAAAGCAATTAAAACAAGCGCAAATGCAAGCCGCTATAGCTAAAGCACAAAAAGATGCTGGTATTGTCACAGGAGCACCTGAAGGCAATATTCCCATTTCCAGCGGAACCAGAAAAGAACATGAGGCTCAAATTTCTTCCATTGATGCAGTGAGAGAAGGCATTCAAGATTTAGCTTCCATGGTTAAACAGCAAGGTGCGCCTGGTTATTTAGAAAGATATGGAGATAGAAGAGCTGCTTTTGATGCCCAAGTCGGATTAATTACTGACTTGTTATCTAAATCACTTAAATTACCCGCGTTCGAAAGAGCTTTTAAAGGGGCAGAGGTCAATTTAACAAGAGGATTTAATGAAAGTGATGAGCATTACTTAAATAGAATTATTGGCTTATCTAATAAATTATTTAATGAACGTGATTATTTAATGAATCAAATTAAGTTCGGCATACCTGCAAAAGGAAAAGAAAAACTTGATGTTGAAAAACTTTCTACACCAGAAGAAACTTCCCAGAAAAATGCAAAACAACTTAATGACGCACAATTAATTGCTTTAAAAAAATATCGCATGCAACAAGGGGCTAAATAATGTTTAATCCTGCTGAATACGAACACATAAGCACTGAAGATTTAGATAAAGAAATTGCATCTAGAAAAGGGTTAAAGGGTGTAATTAGTGATATTGAAAGCACAATAACAGGATTTCCTAGCGCATTAAAATCTTTTGCAACTGAATTGCCAGGCGAAGCTTTAGCATCAGGAACTCAGTTGTTCCAGCAGCCAGGCAGATTCGCTAAAAATATTCTAGCGGGAATTGGTGGAGGTATAACTAGCCCTGCTCTATTGCCCGAAGTGGCAAGTAGATATGCCGCTGAAAAAGGACTTATAGAGCCACAAACAGCGCAAACAATATCAGAATATACGCCGCATATTGGCGAAAGATTAAAAGAAGTATTGGGTCTTCAAGAACAACAACCTGGCGATGTTTTGTTACAACAACTTACAGGTTTTGCAGCTAGCCCATTCAAATTTGCAAGCAGAGGCGCAGGGGCATTAGGTCGAACAGGCGCATTATCAGGCTATGCGGCAACGCAAGAACAAAATCCATTAGAAGCAGCTCTCATGGGTGGTTTGTTTGAAGGTGCTGGCCAAGCAGCAACAAAAATACCAGGACTTGCACCAAGTAGAATGTTGACTCCAAATATCCCAATGGAAAGATTGCAGCAGAATTTAGAAGCAGCTAGAGGCACTGAAACAAATTTAGGGCGTGTTATTGAAAACCCCTCTTTAGCTCGCACATACGAAAACCAATTATTTAATCAAAAATTTAGCGGTGTTCCTGCACAATTGCAAAAAGTTGGTCAACAAGTACAAACTAAAGCGCAAGATTTGATGTACAAGATCAGAGGCGATGTTGAATTTGATAATGCTGGAGATTATTTGTTGCAGGGCATTAAAACCGCTGAAAAAGATGTACAAAAACAAAAAGATGTTTTATTTAAAAAGTATAATGACTTAGTAGAAAAACAGGGTGTTACAACTAATCGACAAAACTTACGAGATAGAGCACAAAACATTTTAGATAAAATTGAACAAGATCCAGATTTGGCGGCATTTAGAGACCCTGGTGATTTAAAACTTTTAGAAAGAATCACCAAGCCAGGTGAAAAAAACGAATTTTCAATTAAAGAAACTGATTATTTATTAAGTGAATTAGGAAAATTGTCTAGCGATGCCTTCAGAAAAGGCGATTCTGTAAAAGCAGGAATCTACGGCGACTTAAGAAATGCGCTTGAGGATGACATTGAGCAAGCTACGGACAATGAAGACATTCATAAAGCAAGAACTGAAGCTCGTGATTTTTATCGTCGTGAAGTAGTTCCTTTTATGGATAAAGATATTACGAGGTTTACAAGAGGAAATGCTGACCCAGATACGTTATTGTCTTTCTTTGTAAGACGAAATCAACTTCATGAAAGACCAAATTTAGCTAGAAAGCTAATGTCAAAAATGGATGAAAACGGTCAGCGTGTAGTTCAATACACTTGGCTGTCGTCAGCGTTCAATGAAGATGGGACTATTAATCCTTCTAAATTAAGAAACTTATGGACAAAGCTTGGGCCGCAACAAAAAGAAGCTATTTTCCCAAACAAACTTATTCGCAAGGAGTTTGATAATTTTGCACGTTTAGTTGAGATGAATCCACAAGCTATGCAGGTGATGTTTAACCCTCCTACAGGCCAAAAATTAGCTGATATTTTATCCTCATTAAAAGGAAGCGGTATTGCCGCAACAGCAGGCGGAACATTGTTTGGCCCTCCAGGGGCGGCGATTGGCGCATTGACTGGAAGTGCAATTCCTGGATTAGCATCTCGTTTGATAACAAAACCTTTAACTTCTGAAGCCACTAGAACAAAATTAGTTGAAAAGATTATGAAAGAAGCTAAAAGGGCGGCTTCAGGCGAAAAAACCAAAGGTCAAAATTACGCTGAAAAACTTAGTAAAGTTTTAAAAAAATCTGCGCCTATGGAATTGATATTAACCAAAGATATTAATGAATAGTTGCAATTGTAAATTCACCGAACTAATAGCATAATGATGTAATAAAAAAAGGACTTAATATGGCAACACCGAACCCATTGTATTTCGCTTGCTTTCCTTTGCAAGAGTATTTTGTAAACAAAGATACAGGCTTCCCATTGGCTGGTGGCTATGTTGAGTTTTTTAGTGACCCAGCCTTTACTGTGCCAAAAGATGTTTATCAACAATCGTTAATTAATAATAATTATACCTATACAAATTTAGGCTCTGTATTAGTGCTTTCAAGCGTTGGAACATTTCAGGATAACAATGGCGATGATATCATCCCTTTTTTATATCCCTATAATACTGAAGGCGAAATTGAATTATATTTTGTAAGAGTATGGAGTGGCGACCCAAGTGTGCAAGGCTCTGTTTTGCAATTTACACGCCAAGGATGGCCACCAAATCTAATTCAAAGCACAAGCCCTAGCGATGTTTTTGAAAGCTCATTAAATTTATTTACTAATCCACAGTTTTCAATTGTTAATTTTAATAATACAACTGGGCAAACTTATTATGAAATCACTGTTGCAGGAGCTGGAAACTTTGAATTTGCGCCTGGTTGGTCAATTTATTATGCTGGGACTGGTAGTCTAAAAATTAGTCAGCAGCCTTTATCTGTAGATTGGCCTACAAACCCAAGTTATTATTTAGAAGTGATTAGTGATTCAACAGTTTTACCAATAACCTTAAGGCAACGATTAGATAAATCGCCGCGTGTTTTTGAAAACAACTATCTAAGTGTTGCTATGCTTGCTGCTTGCGCAAACAATATCGCAGAAGTTTTAACAATAGATTATGTCATCAATGGCGGCACATCAAAACAAGTTCTATCTCAAGCTGTTCCAAACAATTCTACTTTCGGTCTTTTAGCTGGCGTTGCTGGAGCACCTGTATTAATTGATGTAACAAACAATACAGCACCTGATACTGGATATGTGGAAATGCAAGTTTCTGTGCCATCAGGCCGCACTATGCGTTATACAAGCTTGTTTGGATGTACAGTTCAAAATGCAACATCTTTAGTGTCTGGTTCGCAATCTACTAATGCCCAGCAAACAAATGGTATGTTTTGGTACTATAAGCCACAGTTAGAATACAAGCCAATTCCTAGTTATACCTTAGGCTGGGATTTTGCGATGAATCCATTTCAGGCGCAAGGTACAGCAGGTGTAACTTATAATGTGACTGGCCCAGGTAAATCATTTTATGTTGCTGACCAAACTATTTTATTTCAAAGTGTTGTAAATAATACAACTGTTTCACAAGTTGATAATCGAGCATTAAAACTTGCTGTAGCGGGCACTGCAACATCTTTGGCATTGGTGCAATATTTAGGGCCAAATGAAGCGCAAGAATTGCTTAATAATCCTGTATGTTCACAATTAAGAGCTAAGGTAAGCACAGGTACTTTGAAAGGACAGATTCATCTGTATTATACAGTCGCTGCAAATTTACCAACTTTGGGCACTGACCTAACCGCAAACTGTTACAGTTTAGTCACGGCAGTTGATAATACTTCAGGCGCACCTTCTGTAGGTGGCGGTTCTTCTGGAACATGGATTGAGGTTACACGAGACACTTTGGGTGCTGCAAACTTTAGGCTTTCTAGCACTATGGCTAACTATGGCTTTGCAGGCTGGGATGAATCAGCGGTGGCGGGTATAAACAGTGCTACATATTTTGCAATTGTTGTTAGCTTTGCACAAATACCTGTTGGTTCTAGCGTAGAAGTTGAACATATTAGTTTACAAAAAGGCTATATTCCAACAGCCCCTGCTGCGATGAGTTTTGGTGAAACCTTGGCTGCGTTACAGCAATATTATGAAAAAAGTTATAACTACAACGTTGCTAAACAAACTGCAACAAATGTGGGTGCTGTAGTTTTTGGTCAATCTACAAATAGCACGCAAGACCAAATTGGCACAACAGCTTTTTACAAAACAATGAAAAGAGCCGCGCCTACTGCATCAACACCTCCAGCTGCTACAGATAATTTGAAAGTTTATTCTACTGTTGCACCTTTTACTGAAGGACAAATTTATGATGCGTCAACAGCAGGTAATAGAATTGTAAATTCTGTTTTTTCGGGGCAAAGTTCATTTTGGATAACTTTTGGAGCGCAAGCTGGTGGTCTTGGCAATACTTTAATTTATCAATGGGTTGCAGATGCGCGTTACGGCATACAAAACTAAGGAATCAACATGTCTACAAAATATAATGTAATACGAGATATTAACGGCAGTGTCACTGGAATTAATGGCTTTGGATTGCAGCCTAGTACAGATATTCAAAATGGTTTGCTCGCTGCAACTGTAGCGCAAAGTATAACTGTACCTGATAACTATCCAAAATGGATTGCAATTTTTAGCTACCAATCAGGTAAAAACGTATTTGTAGACGTTACTACAACTGCGGCTGTGCCTGTTGGTGCTTTTGGTTCTGCAACATCTTTATTAAATCCGCCTGCCTTACAAGTTAAAGCTGGTGATAGCATTAGTTTAATTACAAATGACGTTGGTGG
>Ga0129333_10005315_pt1 | contig 12084 bp, 4 predicted proteins | sample CPB6_08_DNA_FD_94474 | JGI IMG/M metagenome (GOLD analysis project Ga0129333, IMG submission 94474) | Freshwater to marine salinity gradient microbial communities from Chesapeake Bay, USA - CPBay_Sum_0.6_0.8_DNA | ecosystem: Environmental > Aquatic > Marine > Coastal | place: USA: Chesapeake Bay... | reverse complement strand
GTTGAAGCTCTACAACACGATAACTTGTATTATTTGAAGAGTACAGATGTATATCGTTATGAAAATATACTATTTAATAATTTCAGTGTATTTGATGATCCCGACAAATACATTAAGTATACGGATATTCCATCAAAATATAGAATGGAAACCGATCATCACATTGCACTTTTTCACGGACCTGTACATAACGCAATTACAGACATTGGATATGTTGTAAGTAATCGTTCTGTAATGAATGATATGTTTGATGGTCATCACATTGCGATGTTGGGTGATATTCATAAACATCAAATACTACAGGAGTACGATGATGTTGATAGTAAGCCCGTTATTGTATATGCCGGTTCAATGATTCAACAAAATCACGGCGAAGAACTTAAGGGTCACGGATTTTTGATGTGGGATTTGAAACATAAGGTTTTCAAACATTATGAATTACAAAATGATTACGGTTATTATACTATAGAAATCAATAAGGGTAAGTTAACAACAGATATTAGTAATTTACCTAAAAAAGCTCGTATTCGTACCAAATGTTTTGAATCTATTCCATCTCAAGTAAAAGAGGTGATGAATGATATAAAGGATAAGTGTGAGATTCTTGAGTCAACATTTATACGAGTAGATGAAGCTGAAGTAGATTTGACACTCAAAAATGGTCAAGTGTTTGATATTCATAATATATTAGATGTCGATTATCAGAATAAATTGATTGAAGACAATTTACTTGCTAAAAATACTGAAAAGACTTTGATTGAGAAGGTTAAGGAACTTAATAAAACAATCAACAAAGAAATTGCTAAGGATAAAGCGCCTAAGAATATTCGTTGGAAGCCTAAGACTTTTGAGTTTGATAATATGTTTAGTTACGGCGAAGGTAACTATATTGATTTCACTAAGTTGAAGGGTACTATTGGACTATTTGCGCCTAATGCAAGTGGTAAATCTAGTATTATGGATGCTTTAGCTTTTTGTGTATTTGATAAATTCAGTAAAGGATTTAAAGCTATACATGTTTTGAATACTCAAAAAATGAGTTTCAAGTGTAAATTCAATTTTGAGGTTAATGGTGTAGATTATTACATCGAACGAGAAGGTAAAGCTGATAAGAAAGGCAATGTAAAGGTAGATGTCAAGTTCTATAAGATTGATAAAGGCAATGAAGTACCATTAAACGGTGAAGCTCGTAGAAGTACTAATGATATTATTAGAGATTATGTTGGTACATACGAAGATTTTATTCTAACAGTACTTAGCATTCAGAATAGTAAAGCTGGATCGTTTATTGACTTGGGTCAAACTGAACGAAAGGATCTACTGTGTCAATTTATGGGACTCAATTTGTTTGATCAGTTGTATACTATTGCGAATGATAACTTTAAAGAGACTAATACACTGTTGAAGAATGCTAGTAAAGATCAGTTGATATCTGAACTTACAACTGTATCTGGCAGTATTACTACAAATAACAATAATATTGAGATTTTTACCAATACTGTTAAACAAAAAGAAGGTGAGAAGGATCAACTTAATAATAAGATGTTAGAATTGTCTAATACTCTTATTAAGACAGATTCATTTTCTTTTGATATAACTAAGTTGGAACAAGAAAAGGTAGATTTGACCGGTAAGATTGATAAAGTTAATAATAATATCTCATCTGAGAGGGTTAAGTTAAAAACCATTGAAGATAGTTTAGTTGCATTGACATCATCACTTGCTGAATGTGACGGCATTGATGAAAAGTACGATGAGTACAAGAGTTGGAAACAAAAAGAAACTGAAAAACAAAAGGAAATTGATACTCTGAAGCTTGTTATCAAGAATAAGGTAGAAAAACTTAAGAAACTTGAAGAACATAAGTATGATCCTAATTGTACTTATTGTGTTAATAACATTTTTGTTAAGGATGCTATAAAGACAAAAGAGGATCTTGAATTGGATAAACAAAAAGCAACTAAAGTAGTCGGTGAGTTTAATGTTATCAAAGAGAAATTGGATTCTTATGGTGATATTGAAAAACGGAACAAAGAATGTATTAAGTTAAATAATGAAAAACTTACATTGGAACGAAATAAGAGTTCTGTCAATAGTTCCATATTACAGAACGAAAACACTTTAATCAACTTGCAAAATAAGTTGAAGAATGTTGAAGATAATATACAAACTTTTTATACAAATAAAGAAGTTATAGAAAATAATACAACTATTTTAACTAATGTTGAAAAAGTTAAAGCCGAAATTAAGACTGTTGAAAATGAAATTAAAGCTTTGAATAATAAGTTGTTTATAGCTTCCGGTGAAAAAGGCAAGTTGGAACTTCAATATAAGAATTTTACGGATCAACTTAATAAAGTTAAAGAACTCGAAGAAAGTTATGAATCATACAAGTTATATACTAATATAATAAGTCGTGACGGTATACCTTATGAAATTATAACTAAGACTCTGCCTGAAATTGAAAAAGAGGTTAATAATATTCTCCATCAAGTTGTAGAGTTCAGTGTAACATTACATACCGATGGTAAGAATATCATGACAAACATAGTCTACGAGGATAGGAAATGGCCTCTTGAGATGGCGAGTGGTATGGAAAAGTTTATAAGTGGATTGGCTATTAGAGTTGCACTTATTAATATTAGCAATTTGCCGAGACCAAATATTATTTGTATTGATGAAGGATTTGGTTGCGCTGATAGTGATCATTTGAGCCAAATGGGTGCTTTATTTAGTTATTTGAAGAATCAATTTGATTTTATTTGGGTAATAAGTCATTTGGATCAAATGCGAGATATGGTTGATAATCAAATTGAAATAAAAAAAGAAAACGGATATAGTAAAGTTGTATATATTTGATATGTTTATTTCTGATAGAGTATCTGTACCAAATTTCGGCGAATTAACAATTAATGTTTGTGAAAATGGCACTTTTAGTACTATTAATGATTTTTCTATAAATTTTGAATTTATTATAGTTATAAAGAGCTTAGATACTTCACTGATCACACATGTAATGTATCATCATTGTCCAGTAGGTTATAATACTTGGACATATAATAACAAACTTTATTTTATAAAAGACATTATAAATAAAAAGCATCCTGGATTTTCAATTGAAATATATGACAATTCCATGCAAACTTTATTATTATCCAAAAATTATCATGGAACTAAAAACTTTGTTTGTTTAGATTTAAGATCCAAACATTTGGATGTAACATATCCACCATATCATACTTTTTTTTATGATGAAAATTTTAAAAATAATTGTGTTATTAAAGATAACGATATTGTATACGATTTAGGAGCAAATATTGGAGTTTTCTCATTATATTGTTCTAATTTCAATGTTAAAAAAATATATGCTTTCGAACCACACCCAGAAGTGTTACCTTTTATTACTTATAATTTATACAAATATGGTAAAAATGTAAAAATTTTTAATAAAGCAATTTCAGATAAATTTGAAACTGTAAAATTTGACAATCGAGAGTTTACAGTAGGTTCATCAATTACGGAAAACGGTAAATTTGAAGTTGATGCGGTAAATTTAGAAGAATTTGTATTAAACAATAATTTAGAGTTACCCACCTTTTTAAAGATAGATATTGAAGGCGCTGAATATGTTTTTTTTGAAAATACAAGTGATAATTTTTTTAAAAATGTAAGAAGTATATTTTTTGAATTTCATCATAACGATGGCGTAAATGTTTTGAAAATAGTTGAAAGATTTAAAAAATTAGGATATGAAATAAATCACGAACCGAACGCATTTGATCAAAATTTAAGTCATATGAACACGGTTTACTTTAATAAATTATGAAAAAACTTTTATTTATTGCACCTCATCTTTCTACGGGTGGTCAACCACAATACCTTTTAAAAAAAATAAAAGCGTTAAATGAAAAATATGAAATTCATTGTGTTGAATATAATGACCATACTGGTGGAGTATTAATTGTACAAAGAGAACAAATACAAAAGATATGTAATTATAGATTCTATGTCTTAAATGATAATAAAGAAGAATTAATTCAAATTATCAAAGATATTAATCCGGATTTAATTCATTTTGAAGAAATGCCGGAATATTTCATGGACATGAATTTAGCATTTAAAATTTATAACAATGAACGAACTTATAAAATAATAGAAACATCACACGACAGTAGTTTTAATTCAAGTAGTAAAAGAGTATTTCCAGATGAATTTATTTTTGTAAGTGAATATCAAAAAAGAAATGTAGAATCTTTAAATATAAAGTCACATGTTATCGAGTATCCAATATCTGTCAAATTAAGAAAAAATCGTGAAGAGGGTCTTAAGTTTTTAGGGTTAGATCCTAATAAAAAACATGTATTTCATGTAGGTTTATTTACGCCTAGAAAAAATCAAAAAGAATTTATTAATTACGCACGTGCCATGGAAGATGAGAATGTACAATTTCATTGCATTGGTAATATGGCAGATAACTTTAAATTTTATTGGGAACCTCTCTTAAATAATTTACCGAAAAATGTAAAAGTATGGGGTGAACGAAAAGATGTTGATAATTTTTATAGTTGCATGGATCTTTTTTTGTTTACAAGTCGTGGTCATTCAACTGATAAAGAAACCGCTCCTATTGTTATAAAAGAGTCTATTTCATTTAATGTACCATCTTTATTATATAATTTACCAGTTTATTTAAACTGTTACGACGAGTTTAAAAACATATCATATTTAAATGAAAATTCGTTTGAAAAAAATATCGAACTGATACGAAGTAAATTGAAAGGTGAAACTAAAGAAGTAGAAAAAGTAGCAAATCAAAATAATTATAAAACAGTTGTTGTTATTTCTACACATCCAAATCACAAAATTATAGAAGAAGTGACTCTAAAGTCAATACAACAAATTAAAAAATTAGGATATAAAGTTATATTAACATCACATTATCCAGTTAATGTTGGTTTACAAAATAATGTTGATCATTATATTTATGACAAGAATAATCCAATATTAAAACATAATTTTTATAGTATATGGACATCTAACAATGATATGTTTAATGCGAAAGTTAATTTCAAAGAATGTGACGGGAATGATTATCACGGATTAGCCGTTGCTTTAAATTACCAAAACGGTATTTCATTCGCTAAAAACTTAGGTTTTGAAAATGTAATTTGTTTTAATTATGATCTTAACATTCACGAATTAGACTTTGATAAAATCAAATTTGTAGAAAAAACATTAGAAAATAAAAAAGGATTTTTCTTTCATGAAAAAGCAGCGGAAGGAGATACTTTGAAAACAGTATTTTTTGCTATTAAAACCGATTATTTTCTGAGAAAATTTAAGTACTATAGTTCCGATGATTACAATACAATTGTTAATCAAAACAATTGTAGTAATGGTCTTGAACAGTTTTATTTTAATATACTTAAAAATAATATAGATGATTTACACATAGATTACACTAATAACGAAGAGTCTTTTTTTAAGAATAGTAAATATAATTTATTTTCAATGGTTGAATATTTAACGGTTTTACCAAATAAAACTGATAACGAATTTGTATTATTTACTGTAACTAGTAACAAAATCGACGACCGAATAAATAAATTTATAGTTAAAGAAAACAAAAATATTGTATATGAAAAGTCTTTTGATATAAAATCGGCAGGAGTTAACTTCGTTACATTTAAGTTTGAACCTAACAAAACTTATGATATTGAGAATTTATTGTTAGATGAAAATAATAAAATTATTAAAAAATATATAAAATCATTTAGCAGTTTAAATGATATAGATATTAATGGTTACATAGATTTTAAAAAATGAAAGTTACACAAGTACATTTAGGATTGTTACCTATTCCGCCAAACGGATGGGGTGCTGTTGAAAAAATAATATGGGAATATCATCAAAATCTAAATGCAAAAGGTTTGCGATGTGAAATTAAATATCTGAATGATATTGTTTATTCACACGATACTATTGTTCATGTACATGTTGCCAATTTAGCTAATGAATGTCATAAACGAGGTATACCATACATTTTTACTTTACACGATCATCATGCATATTTATATGGTAAAAATTCTCAAATTTTTGAAGAGAATTTAAAAGCTATCGAAAATAGTATTATATCAACATGTCCGTCAAAATACTTAGTTGAATATTTTGGAAGTAATAAATTAAAATATTTTTCTCATGCAGTAAATACAAATCAATTTATTTTTAAAAACAACATAAATAAAAATAAATTACTTTGTGTAGCGAATAATGGATATGCTAATAATCAATCATATGATAGAAAAGGGTTTACTTATGCAATTCAAGCTGCAAAGGATTTGGATTTACCTATTACAATAGCAGGCCCATCTAATAATAAAAAATTCTTTGAAACTCTCAGTGACGATTTAAATAATTACAACAAATTAACTAAATTATTTGATTTGTCCGAACAAGATTTGATTAATGTTTATAACGACCATTCTATTTTTATACATGCGTCCGAATTGGAAGCAGGTCATCCAAATTTAACTTTGTTGGAAGCGATGAGTTGTGGGTTGCCTGTTGTAGGTACATTTGAAGAACCCAATTATGCAGGAATGATTGTGGTTGATAGAAATGTAGAAAAAATAAAAACTGCTATAGAATTAATAAATTCAAATTATACGCATTATCAGTCGATAGCATTAGAGACTGCAAAGACCAATTCATATGTTAAACGAATAGATGAATTAATTAATTTGTACGACGAATATACAGAAAAATTGTTTGGTGAAAAATTTATAAAAGTGTATGAGAATGTTCAGAAAAAAATAACTAATTCATCCGTCGCAACAAAAATTTCCTATTCTTTTAAAGATCAAGCATGTGTTGAAATAGAGAATCCTGAAAATGTTAATCAAGTTTTTAATATTAAGTTTATAAACCAAGAAAATAATGAACTAATTTATGAATCTAATTTAAAACATATGATGTGGGCAAAAAGTAGTCCTAATTATTATTTACCACAAAAAATAGAAGTTAGAAAAAACGATGAGTTAATACAAGTACATAATTTTTCTTTAAAAGACAAAAATGTTTTTATTGAATACGAATCCGCGTCGTTGGGAGATCAATTAGCTTGGATGCCAATTGTTGAACAATTCAGAAAAAAACATCAATGTAATTTATACCTTAAATTTCCATTAAATGAAATTTTTAGAAAAAAATATAGAGAAATTAATTTTGTAAATTCCACAGATAATTTAAAAAATATATATGCTGTTTATAAATTAGGATGGTATGTAGACTCAAAAGGTGTAAATCCATGTAGGCACAAAAATGATCCAAGAAAAATACCTTTACAAAAAGTAGCGAGTGATTATCTCGGTTTGGAATATCAACCTGAACCACCTTTGTTAGATTTTTCAATATCTAAAAAGCCTTTGGATAAAAAATATGTTACTATAGGTATTCAAAGTACTTGTCAAGCCAAGTATTGGAATAATAAAAACGGATGGGCTACAGTAGTTGATTATTTAAAACAAAAACACAATTATGAAGTAATTTGTATAGATAAACACAAAACATTTGGAAATGGTAAGGATTATATTAATGTAATGCCTACAAATGCATTGGATTTTACCGGCGATAAACCATTAACTGAAAGAATGAATCAAATTTATCACAGTGATTTTTTTATAGGTTTACCATCCGGACTATCTTGGTTGGCTTGGTCAGTTGGAGTTCCCGTCGTATTAATAAGTGGATTTTCTGATTCATATACAGAATTTAAAACTCAATATAGAGTACAGAATTATGATGTATGTACAGGTTGTTGGAACGATTCTAATTTTGACAGAAATGATTGGAAATGGTGTCCTAAGAAAGATAAAAAAGAAATATTTGAATGTACGAAATTTATTACGCCAGAAATGGTTATAAATACAATCGAAAAATTGATTAAAGATAAAAATTTGTAGTTTTTATAAAAAAGATATAATAAATAGTTCGTTGTTCCATTTTTTTAATTATATTTATTTAGTAAATATTAAAATAATATTACTGAAAGGATATAATTATGCCAATACAAGAAGGTGGAGTATTCGCTCCAGTACAAACAATAGTTAGTCCGGGTGTATTTACCCGGGAAAACGACTTATCCGGCTTAGCCCAGGGAGTCGCAAACATAGGAGGTGCGATTGTAGCACCATTTGCTGATGGTCCAGCATTCTTTCCTAGAATAGTAACAGATGTCGCTACATTAGAAAGTGTATTCGGTGCAGCCGATGGTGTTTATTACGGTCCATATACAGCTAAACAATATCTCCAAGAACAAGGTATCGTAACAATTGTTCGTGTCGGTGGTCTCACGGGGTATTGGCAAAAGAATCCTTTGATTGTATATGCTGCTCCAGGTGTTTGGGGTCGTAATGGCGATCGTGGTGCTTTAGCCACAACTTCATATGTTCCTGTAGATTATACATCTGCAATTAATTTGAGTTCGGTACTTTTATACACTACATCAAGTGGAAACTTAACGGGAAGTGCCGGTGTTACTGGTATACTCAGATTCGCAACCGGATCTAAGTTTGCCGGAACATTTAAGTCATTAGCCGGCACCGCTACTATGAGTCCAAACTCAACAAGTGGTAGCGTTCTTTATGCTGGAAAAACATTTGAATTTACATTTGAAGATGCAACCGAAACTGTAATTTCAGGTGCTGCAAATTTGTATATTAGTAGTAGTATACAAAGAAAATATACAAGTTCTCCCGTAAACAAGTTGGCTCAAGCATTTCTTGAAACAAGCACCCCTGCTTTATCTTCGAGTGCAAAGTTGGGTATCGCAGCAACATTTAACAATAAAAAGATTAAAGTCTCGGCTCCAAGTGATTTAATTTCAACAGATCAAATTTATCTTTTGAGTGCTTCTTTGAGTTCATCAAGAGGTACAGGTGGTTGTGCTGCTACATTGTATATTAAAGGTGTAATCAGTGGTTCATTTGGTAAATTGACAGGTACATTTATACCACAAAATTCAGTTGTTGCTGATCCATGTAATCCAAATACATCGGGTCGTCAAAACTTGATTTTAGCTGTATTAGCAAATACACAAAATGCTTCTACACAATTTAGTCAAGACTATGAAGTTTACGGATTTGCTTCATCTTCTTTAAGTCAATTAACAAGTAGCGCTTTCCCATATAAAGGTACAATAAATCCTAATGAAAACCTTTATAATCTCGCTCTTAAATACAACTATACAAATGAAGATGGAAGTGTAAGTACGGGTACTTACGGTTATTATGACTTTAGTATGAATGAAAGTGATAATAACTTCATCAAAGATGTGTTCGGTATAGATCCTACAGCGGGAAATCCTGCTAAACAAGTAGCCGGACAAAAAGTTGAAGCTGCTTACAACTATTTGATCTTTGAAGACAGTATCAAGAAGTTCGTAGCTGAAAAGACTACAGCTTTAGGATGGAAGTTGTTAGTTGGTACAAATCAAATTTCGGGTTCAACATTGGTTGGTGAACCTTTGAAGTTTGTCGATCAATACAGCACAAATTTGAATGCCGGTGACAGTCAATTTAGTATTACTAATGCTTCAACACCATGGATCTACAGTCAAAAGATTGCTCCATTCAAGGGTACAGCAGATGGTGCCGCAGTACCAATTAAGTTCCCACTCTTTAAGGTACATACCTTAAGCGATGGTACTCGTTCCAATCAAAAGTTTAAGATTGAAATCAGTAATGTTAAACTCGCAGGTACTGTGCCGGGTAGCGAATGGGGTACATTCACATTAGCAGTTCGTGCTTATAGTGATACTGATAGAAAACCTAAGTATTTGGAAATCTATCAAAACTGTAATCTCGATCCTGATTCAGCAAACTTCGTCGCTCGTAAGATCGGTGATAGATATGCTTATATCACATTTGCCGGTAAGATTATTCAATTTGGAACATATGCCAACTTGAGTAGATATATCAGAATTGAAATGTCTGATACAAATTATCCAAGTGTATCTGTACCATACGGTTTCGGTGCATATAACACTCCAGTAGATAGTACAGCAAATGTTTATGTACCAGCTGTAAGATATAGTAAGGCAAGTATATATGGATTACAACCAGGCAAATACCCATCTGGTACTGTATTCAATGAAGTGCCTGCTACCGGCGATGAAATCGCTAATCTCTATCCAACCAGTTCATACGGCGTTGGCGTAGAAAACGACACCAAACAATACTTCAAACCTCTTCCGTATTACGGAAGTGTTGAAAGTACCGGTGTAAATATTGACTTCGATCTCGAAGACAAGGTTTACGGTACATCAACAGCTAAGTATTATGGTCAAGGTACATATGTAAGTACCGGTTCATTACTCGCTCCAAGTTTGAGTGGTAGTATTCCAAGTACATATGATGCTGTAAATGAAACTACATATGTAAACCTCCGTAAATTCGTTGTAGGTTTCCAAGGTGGATTCGATGGTCAATGGCCAGCAATTCCTATCAATGTAGGATCAAATATTACTGCCGGTAATACACAAGGTTTAGATTGTACAAACATCAATAGCCCAGGTAGTATCGGTTACAAGCAATGTATCGGTGCTCTCGGTAATGCTGATGAATTTGACATTAACTTGATTGTAATGCCTGGCATCTTCCGTGAACAACATAGCTATGTCACCCAATTGGCAATAGATATGTGTGAAGCTCGTCAAGATTGTTTCTATATCATGGACAATGTAGTTTTCCCAGCAAGTAATCAAACTACAGGATTGATTGATGCTGCTATCAACACAGTTTCTACAATTGATAGTAACTATGTTGGTACATACTATCCTTGGGTAAAGATCTTAGACACTAACTTGAATAAGATTATCAGTGTACCACCATCCGTAGTATTGCCAGCAGTTTATGCTGCTAACGACAATGCTGCTGCTGAATGGTTCGCTCCAGCAGGTCTCAACCGCGGTAGTATTCCACAAGCTGTACAAGTACTCGATCGTGTAACACATGCTGAAAGAGATACTCTTTATGAAGGTAAAGTCAATCCTATCGCAGCATTCCCTGGTCAAGGTATCTGTGTATGGGGACAAAAGACACTCCAAAACAAAGCAAGCGCTTTGGATCGTATCAATGTTCGCCGCTTGTTGATCAACCTGAAGAAGTTCATCGCAAGTTCCAGCAACTACTTGGTATTCGAACAAAATGTCGCTGCTACAAGAAACCGCTTCTTAGGTATCGTAACACCATACCTCGAAAGCGTACAACAACGCCAAGGTCTCTACGCCTTCAAGGTTGTAATGGATGATAGTAACAATACACCTGACTTGATCGACAGAAATATTCTCTACGGTCAAATCTACATCCAACCAACAAGAACTGCTGAATTCGTCGTACTCGACTTCAACATTCTTCCAACAGGTGCAAGTTTTAATGGATAATTAAAACCTTAATATAAAGAACCCCACAGTAAAATGTGGGGTTTTTTATTTGTATTGATATTTATATACAATGATTAGTCTTTCAGATTTATTACTTGAAGCAAAGTTGCCTCAAAGCGAGCAAGATATGGATTATCACGCCCGTAAGTATAAAAAGACCATAGATTATCTTCGTAATAAAGATAAAGTACTTTTACTCACTACAAGTAATAGATGGATTCAACATAAAGATGATGTGCCTAAAAGTAGCCAGTTAGCTATAAAGATACAAGAACTTTTAGGTAAAGAAAAAGTATCTTTAATTGATACAACAAAGCTTAATATATTCCCATGTGAAGGTAATGTGAGTAGTAATAAAGAATATGGATATAATCATTGTGGCGTTAAGGGTGCTTTGTTGAAGGATGATTCTAAAAACCCAAGTGGTTATCATCGTTGTTGGGCAAGTTTAAATAATAAAAGTGATGAATTGTGGAAAATTACAAAAGAGTTATTTGAAAGCGATTGTGTGGTTTTCTTTACAAGTATAAGATGGGGTCAAGCTAATGGTTATTATCAAAAATTAATTGAAAGATTGACTTGGATTGAAAATAGACATAGTACACTTGGAGAAAATAATATTGTAAATAATATAGAAACAGGCT
>Ga0129333_10005314_pt1 | contig 12084 bp, 5 predicted proteins | sample CPB6_08_DNA_FD_94474 | JGI IMG/M metagenome (GOLD analysis project Ga0129333, IMG submission 94474) | Freshwater to marine salinity gradient microbial communities from Chesapeake Bay, USA - CPBay_Sum_0.6_0.8_DNA | ecosystem: Environmental > Aquatic > Marine > Coastal | place: USA: Chesapeake Bay... | reverse complement strand
CGGGTTACCACGGGGTCAAACCAAGCAGCTTCCAGCAAGAGGTTTGTGGTGCCCTCATGCACTTCCGTATTTTCGCCCCCCATCATCCCCGCTAGGGCGACAGGCTGATCCGCAGCAGTGATCAACAAGTTGGGACTCGTTAACGATCGCTCTTGACCATCCAACGTCTTTAAGGTTTCCCCATTGCGGGCAAAGCGCACCCCAATTTCAATAGATTGAACAGACTGATCCACACGGAGAGACTGAAGACGATCGCTATCAAAAGCGTGGAGGGGCTGCCCCCATTCCAACAGCACATAGTTCGTCACATCCACCACGTTATTAATGGGCCGCACTCCCGCCGCCTGAAGTCGCCGTTGCAACCACTGGGGAGACGGTGCAATGGTAACCCCTTGAATCCAGGTGCCGATATAGAGGGGACAGGCCGCACTGGCTTCTAAGGTAATGGCAAGGCGATCGTCCGTGGTCAGGGTTTGGGGGTTCACCTCAGGCAGAGTCAGGGGAGCCTGGGTCAGGGCTTTAACTTCGCGGGCAATTCCCACCATACTCAGGGCATCCGCCCGATTTGCCGTCGAAGTCAGGTCAAAAATTACATCATCCAACCCCAACAACGGACGCACATCCTGACCAGGGGAAAAATCCGCCGCCCCCACCTCGCCAAAAATATGAATCCCCTCCGACTCCTTTTCCAGTCCCAATTCCGACAACGAGCAAATCATCCCCTCAGACTTGACCCCCCGCAACTTCGTCGGCTTCAGTTTCAGGTCAATTTTGGGTAAATAGGTTCCCAAGGTCGCCACCGCCACAAAAATATCCGCCCGGACATTCTTCGCCCCACAAACAATATTTAAGGGTTCCCCCCGGCCAATATCCACCTGACACACACTTAAGCGATCCGCATTAGGGTGTTGCTCTCGCTGCACCACACGCCCCACCACAACCCCATCCGCCCAAGTCCGGCGATCGTCAATATCTTCCACCTCAAACCCTGCCATGGTCAGCAGTTCCGCTAATTCTTCCGGTTCTTGTGTAAACCCAACCAGTTCCCGGAGCCATTGAAGAGAAATATGCATAGAGACGCTGAAACCTTTTCACCAACAAACGATCGCCTCTCACTTTATCACTCTGATGGCGAGTTCGTAGGGTTGCTCAGAATTCCTTAAGATACATAGACCCACATCTATGTCAACAAATAATAAGTTTTGTTGCGAGTTTTGTAGTCTTACGTTAAGCTGATGGCATGAGGAAACCCTCATACGTTTGGCTTATCTTGGCTTATCCAACTGATTTCGGAGGATTCTCCTATGCAACAAGAGTCTCAAAAAGAGTCCAAATTTGGTTTTACCGCAATCGCTGAAACTTGGAATGGTCGGCTTGCCATGCTCGGTTTCGTGATTGGACTAGCTACGGAACTGTTAACCGGTCAAGGCATTCTTTCTCAACTTGGCCTGATGTAAATCTTGAATTGACTTACCGAATTTTAGGGGCGCAGTGCGCCCTTTTTTGTTGGGCTATTTTTTCCTGTTGACTATGACAACGGGAACGAACGGTTAGGTATTGAGAGAATCGATCGCTTTGACCTCTGCCCGAAAAAGTAAATTGCCTTGATGACGATACCCAGGTCGTTGAATTTCCACTAGAACATTGGAATTTTCGATCGGAGAGAGGGGTTGATGTTCCTGTGGGGAATAGGGGAGACGATCGCCAATTTTACCAATCGGCTCTACACCCCAGGTTTGTAACAGGATTTCGAGGGGACGGAGCAGAGGCAAAATTTTAGCAGCCAGGAGATCGGGTTTATCATTGTGAATGGCATGAACCACTTTTGGCCAATTGCGTAGCCAAGACTCTAATTGATGCAAAGCATCCCGTTGAATTTGAGTAGTTAGGATTTCGGCTTGGTGATCTAATTGATTTTGTAAGTGTTGATAATCTAGGGATTCAGTGGAGCGATCGGCTTGGGGTTCTGGGGGTTTTAACTCAGTCCAGGCGAGGAGATCGTCGAGGGAAACTTGAAGCACTTGGGCTAACCGCAAAGCTCCAGCTAGGGAAAGGCTATCCCACTCCCCTCGGCGGATTTTATTAATTTGATACTGAGACAATCCCGATCGGTGGGCTAATTCCCGAAAGCTAGGGATTTGGGCAGTTTTCATCTGTTCGCTTAAATTAAAGCCAGAAATCATGGTTTAGTTTTAAGTTTTAAGTTTTTAGTTTTAAGTTTGTATGACGGTTAGGCGGCGGTTCCTGCTATGCCTCCTATGTCCAAGGTTTTAGTTTCTATCAACAGCCGTCGCAGTCTATTAGGCCGATCGTTTTTGGAAAAACTCCTGAGTCAGCGTAGCGATCGACGTGAAAAACCCCAACAGCGGATTAAGCGCATCCCCCTGACCTTCTGAGGTAATAATCACCGTGCGTTGCTCATTCGGCGATCCCAAATGCTCCGCAATATCCGGTAACTTTTCAATTAACTGAGACTGGAGATGTACCGCAGAAATATTATTTTCAATCTCCCGTTGTTTCTGATCTAAATCTAACAAACGATCGCGTTGGCGAGCCGTAGCTTGGTGTTCCAATTCTTCCCGTTCTAATCGAGCACTCATCTTTTCCAACGCCCGTCGGGCCGACACCGTATTTAGTTGAATTTGCATCTGCACCTGTTCAATTTCCGCTGCAATCCGCTGACGATCTAACTCCAACTCCTGCAACGCCAAATCTAACTGGGCTTGGTTCCGGGCCAGAGCCGTGCGATTTTGTTCCGCCAAGACCCGCCGCTCTGCCTCCTGCTCCAACTGACTCCGGCGTAAAGCTTCCGCCTGCTCCCGATCGTATTTGAGACGGGCTTGTTGTGCTCGCAACTCATCAATCTCATTGGTCGCATTGAGTTCATTCCGATCGCTTTCTAACTGATTTTCTAACTCCTGAGCCTTAATTTCTCGCTCACTTTCTAACTGTGCCAACCGCGCCACTTTCTCCCGTTCCGCCCGAAACGGTGCTTGCAAATTTTGCCAAAGTTGCGTAGAACTCACCACCGCTTCTTTAATTTGTACCGTCACAATTTTGAGCCCTAACCCCTCCGATCGTTCTGTCGGAGAAACCTCCGAACTCCCCTCCGCCACGGTTTGCAAACGATGGGTTAACTCCTCAATAATGGGTTGTTTATCACTCAGCACCTCATCAATACTTAAGGTTGCCACCTTATCTTTAATCGCCGCTTCCGCCTGCTCCCTCAACTGCAAATTCACAATTCCCATGGGATCTTCCGCATCCGAAAAATCCAGTTTCCAATAGGCCGTTTGAATATCCTCAATAATCCATTGCACATAGGCTTGAACCATCACCCCCTGACGTTCAATACAAATACATTTTGCATTAATTAAAATTGTTTGTACCGAAGCCGGAATAATCAGAAACGCATCCGTTAAGGGATTAAAGCGAAAGGAAATTCCCTTACCCATCTGGATCGGTTGAGTATGGCCCCGACGGGTGTGAATCGTGTAGACATTAGGGGGCACAATCACACTTTTCCAAATCCCAAATCCGGTGATGCGATAATCCACAGCCTTGCCTCCGCTGGGTAAAGGTGAAGAGCCAAAAAGCCCCGAAATCGAGGGGGCTGGTGCGGCCGCCATCAGCGGGGCCATAGGGGCCTTGCTCCGTTTTAAGCGCTGATCTACCGCCGCCTGTTCTTCTAGCACCTGCTGAAGATAGGTATTTTCTTCGGGAGGGGTACTCATAAAAATCTCCGGTTGAACATCGCCATTATCCCTGCCGCCGTGGAGAGATTGTTCAATTTCATAATAATGTTAGCTGTAGAAACGGCCCTCACCGTGAGACTGAATCCATGAAACTACGCAACCTAGCCCAAGATCTTCCCGCGCAGTACCAAGACTGGGATACGGAGACGGTTAAGCCCCGATCCCCTGACTTTGAGCATATTCTCTCCCAAGTGCCGGGGATGACCACCGCTAATGTTTTACAGGTGCTCAATTGGGCGGTGGCGGGGCTGGAGGAGGAGGAAATCTATTGCGAAATCGGAACGTACCTCGGCTCTACCCTCATTGGGGCGCTGTGGCAACATCCCCAGGTGACGGCGTGGGCGGTGGATAATTTTGCGGAATACAATCCCCAAGGGGACAATGGCGATCGGCTCTGGGCACACTTAGAGCAGTTTGAACTCACGGATCAGGTGTGCTTTTTTGATCAGGATTTTGAGGCGTTCTTTGCGGATTTTCGGGACTTACCGGATCCCCCAAAAATTGGCGTTTATTTCTACGATGGAGCCCACGATTACCGATCGACGTTGATGGGGCTGTTGTCCGTTACGCCCTTTCTAGCAGAGCAGGCCCTGATTATTTTGGATGATTACAACTGGCAATCGGTGCAGCAAGCCGCCTGGGATTTTTTAGCGCTACATCCCCAAGGCCAAAGCCTGCTGGAACTGCATACCCCCATCGCCCGCTATCCCACTTTTTGGAATGGGATTCATGTCATCGCTTGGGATCAGCAGCGATCGGTTCCCCTTGACCCCCAGATCCTACGACAAAAGCGACAAACTCAACTGATTCGAGATCTCTACGATTTGCAAATGCAAGAGCAACGGGCGGAGCAAGTTAAAGGACTCCTCTACGAAGCCTTCCACTGGCATGAGGCGCAGGATTGGGAACGGGCCGAAAGTGCCTATAGCCGTTATCTGGAGCAGCGTTCTGAGGATGGATCCGCTTGGTTGAATTTAGGGAATTTGTACTATACCCAGACTAAGCTCAATCGGGCAGAATCCTGTTTCCAAAAAGCCCTCAGCCTAGGCATAGACCACCCTAGCCTCTACCTGCACCTGGGCAACTGTGCGGTACAACGGGGATCCTTAGCAGATGCGATCGACTATTATCACCAGGGACAAGACCGCTACCCAGAACTGACGGATTTTGCAGAGAATCTCACGATCGTCTCTGAGGCTCAAGCTCAACCGGGGGCGTTTTATGGACGTTTAGCCCAGCAATATTTAGAACAAAATTACTATGATGCTGCCCATCAAGCCTTTACCCTGTCCACTCAATTCGGGTACCACTCAGAAAATCTCTACGTGCAATGGGTGGAGTGTTTACTTAAACTCAGCCCAGCCTTAGATCCCCTGCCCGTATTGCAGCAAGCCGCAACCCGCTTTCCCCACAATGAATTCCTGGCCTTTCACTGGATTACCCACCTCATTCGCCGGGCCGATCCCCACGCCTTTACGATCGCTGCGACCTGTGCCCAACAACAGCCCGAAAGTTTTACCCTACAGTTATTTGCCCAATTAGGAACCCCCGTTCTCTATGACCATGAGACGGATCTCGATCCCCACTACCAACGGTACGGTCAAAATCTACAGCACATCCTAGATACCCTCGATCTCAGTACACCCGATCGCCTAGACTCTGCCCTGATGGGCATCAGACGCTTCAATAACTTTTACCTGACCTATCAGGGACGGAATTTAGTGGCAGAGCAACGCCAGTATGGAACCCTTGTCCATCGCATCCTTAGCGCCCAGTATCCCCACTGGACTCAACCCCTGTCTATGCCTGCGGTGACGGGAAAAATCCGGGTGGGCTATGCCTCCTCTTATCTTCACAGTTACAGTGGCACCTTTTGGTTAACAGGTTGGCTCAAACAATGCGATCGTCAGCGGTTTGAGATTTATTGCTACTACAGCGGTAATACGCCCGATCTCATTACCGACTTTTTCCGGGAGCATAGTGATGTTTTTCACCACCTGCCCGACTTTGAAGCCCGGTGTGAGCAGATCCGCCAGGATCAACTCCATATCTTGGTTTACCCAGAGATTGGTATGGATGGCAATACCATTACCCAAGCCGCCCTCCGCCTAGCGCCAGTTCAGTGTACCGCCTGGGGACACCCCCTCACCTCCGGCTTACCCAGCATTGACTATTACCTGTCCAGTACCCTGATGGAGCCCGTGGAAGGTCAGTCCCACTACACCGAGCGCCTAGTCCGCTTACCCCACCTGGGCATTGCCTATCGCCAGCCCCCCCTACCGAATCCCCTGCCTAAAACCCGCGCCGATTTTGGGCTAACGTCCAGGGATCGGGTGTACCTCTGTTGCCAAGCGCCATTTAAGTACTTACCCCAGTTTGATCACTTACTGGTGAGCATTGCGGCGAGAGTACCCACCGCGAAGTTTGTATTCCTCCGGGCAGATGGACTAAAGCCCCGCTTAGGGAAAGCATTTGCCGCCGCCGATCTCCATCTAGAGGACTATGCCCTTTTTCTACCCGGTCAGGATCGGCCCGATTATCTTGCCCTCAACTGTTTAGCAGACGTTTACCTAGACACCATCGGCTTTACCGGCGGTAACATGACCTTTGATGCCCTCGCCTGCGCCTTGCCCGTGGTCACCTTACCCGTGCCCCTGATGCGGGGTCGTCTGTCCCTGGCCATGCTCCAGCGCATGGGCATCACCGAAACGATCGCCAATACCCCAGAAGAGTACATCGAACTGGCAGTCCATTTGGGACAAAACACCCCCTACCGTGAGCAACTCAGAGAACGCATTAGACAACGCTGCGCTTTACTCTTTGACGATCGCACCTGTGTGAGGGCTCTAGAGGACTTTTACCGATCGTTAGTTGGGAGTAGGGGATAGGGGGTAAGAGAATTAAGCGCTGACTTTTGGGGAGAAAATGCCAAAATAGAACGTGGTACTTTATCCCTCTCCCCTTGCCTTGACTAGCCGATCGATTCAGTCTGAAACCCTTGACCTCTTAGAGTGGCAACGGCTTTGCCAACAGGTGGCCACCTTTGCCGCCACGAAACTGGGCCAACGGGCCGCCCAAGCTCTCCCCATTCCCGATCGTTTGGAGCAGAGCCTAGAATTGCTCTCCCAAACCCGTGAGGTCTACCAACTGGAAGCGATTGGGGGTAAAACCCTGCCCTTTGAAGGCATTGAAGATATTGGCAACGCATTAGAGCGGGCCAGTCGCGGTGGAATCCTCAGTGGCGAAGAACTTCTTTATATTGCCGGAACCCTAGCGGGAGCGCGGAATCTGCGCCGTGTGATTGATGCCCAGCCCGCAGAAGAGTTACCTACCCTCACGGCCCTGGTCTCTAGCCTGCGAACTTACCCGGAGTTAGAGCGCCTTATTCACCATTGCATCGACGATCGGGGGCGCGTGACCGATCGGGCCAGTGCGAAGTTGGCGGGAATCCGAGAGCAGTGGAAAGGGCAGCGGGAGTTTATTTACCAAAAGCTACAGCGCATTGTGCAACGTCAGAGCCACGCCCTCCAGGAAGCGGTGATTACCCAGCGGGAGGGACGGTTTGTTCTGCCCGTCAAAGCTACCCACAAGGAGGCTATTCCTGGCTTAGTTCACGATAGTTCCGGCAGTGGGGCCACCCTCTACATTGAACCCCACAGCCTGGTAGAGGCGAATAACCGTCTGCGCCAACTGACCCGTCAGGAAGAAGCAGAAGAAGAACGGGTTCGCCAAGATCTCAGCACTCAGGTAGCAGAAGGAGCGGAAGATTTAGAACTTCTCCTGGCGATCGTCACGACCTTGGATGTGGCAGCGGCCCGGGCACGGTATAGCTACTGGTTAGCGGGTAATCCCCCTCGGTTTATCGCCCCGGTGGTAACGGACGCTCCAGACTTCTCTAGCGGAAACGCTCAAGGGGGAGAAGGAGAAGGTCTAGGGGGAGAAGCGATCGTGTTGCGGCAGTTACGCCATCCCCTACTCCTCTGGCAAGAGCGGCAGGAATCCGGTGTCGCGGTGGTTCCCATTGACTTAGTAATTAAACCGGAGATTCGGGTCGTGGCCATTACCGGCCCCAATACGGGCGGCAAAACCGTCACCCTCAAAACCCTGGGTCTGGTGTGTTTAATGGCCAAAGCGGGGTTATTTGTGCCTGCGAAGGAGCCGGTGGAACTGCCCTGGTTTGAGCAAATTTTGGCGGATATTGGGGATGAACAATCCCTTCAGCAAAGTTTGTCTACCTTTTCCGGGCATATTAAGCGCATTGGTCGCATTTTAGCCGCCCTCGGAGAGGAACCCCGCCTCAGTTCCGCCCTGGTGCTACTGGATGAAGTAGGAGCCGGAACCGATCCCTCAGAAGGAAGCGCCCTGGCCCGATCGCTGCTGCAACACCTGGCCGATCGCACCCAACTGACGATCGCCACCACCCACTTTGGCGAACTCAAAGCCCTTAAATATCAAGATCCCCGCTTTGAAAACGCCTCCGTCGAATTTGACGATCAGAGCCTTTCCCCCACCTATCGCCTGCTCTGGGGCATTCCCGGCCGCTCCAATGCCCTCACGATCGCCCTGCGCCTAGGGTTAGCCTCCACCATTATCCAGCAAGCCCAGGAATACGTTTTGGGGGAAGCCAGCACGGATGTCAACGCCGTCATTGCCCAACTGGAACAACAGCGCCGCGATCAAGAAGCCAAAGCTACCTCCGCCGCTAAACTGCTGCGCCAAACGGAGCACCTGCACCGGGAACTCAGCCGCAAAGCCGATCAACTCAAGCAACGGGAATGGGATCTTAAACAACAGCAGGAAGTGGCTGTTCAGGAAGCCATTCAACAGGCCAAAGCCGAAATTGCTGAAGTGATCCGCAAATTGCAGCGGGGCCCCCAATTGGCTCAACGGGCTAAAACCGCCACCGAAGCGATCGATCGTATTGCCGAAACCCAACTACCCAGCCAACAGATCCGAAAAGACCCAGCCCCCAAAGCACCTCCCACCTTTAAACCCCAAATTGGCGATCGGGTGAGGGTTCCTCGGTTTAATCAGGTGGCCGATGTGATTAGTGAGGTGGATAATAATGGTGAAATTACCGTGCGCCTCGGCTTAATGAAAATGAGTTTAGCCATTGCGGATATTGAATCTTTAAAAGGGGAAAAAGTAGAAGAACCTCCGAAAAAATTGCCCAAACCCTCAGAATCCAAACCCCCAGAAATCACCCCCGATCCAGAAATTCGTACCTCTCGAAATACCCTAGATTTACGAGGGAGCCGCGTAGCCGATGCGGAAATTGAAATCGATCGTTCCTTAGCAGAAGCCAACGGCCCAATTTGGATTATTCACGGTCATGGCACGGGCAAATTGCGTCGAGGCGTTCATGAATTTTTGAAACAACATCCCAAGGTTCTATCCTTTGAAGCCGCCGCCCAAAGTGATGGAGGAACGGGGGTAACTCTGGTGAGGGTTAAACTCTGAAAAATGATTTAGATAGAGGTTATTTATTATTTAACCTTGGCCCGGAAGCGAATAAAACCCAACGCATCATCATCATCCGTACCGGTGGGATCGGTGACACTATCCACTTGTGTGGGTTGCCCTGCGACATTTCCGGTAACCTTGACGATCGCTACGCCGTTGGTATTTCGCACACTGGTTAAATCCCCTGTAGTATCGTCAGAGGGATCCAGGGGCGTACCATTATCATTGGTCACGGTAATACAAGTCCCGGTAAGATCCACTCCCGGACTGACAAACTGACCCCGATCGGGCGTATCATTCTCCTGAGTTAAATAGACTGTACTGGGGGTGCTATTGCCCAAGGTGAGCCGCAGACCGAGGTCAAACGGTAGCCCCCCATCCGTTGGAGTTTGCCCAGTATAGGAATTTGGAATGTAGTCTAAATACTTGGAGAGAGGGTCACAAATGCGAACATTGTTCGCTGGGGCTGTGCCTGCGTTGAGGAAGTAAATCGTGTATTCCACTGTATCGCCGGGACGAGCATCGTTAACTTGAAGAATGCCCCCTAAATAGTTTGCGGGCCATTTAGGATTGTCATCCTGAGAGTTTGCAATCCCATCATTAGCGATCGTGCTGGAGTAGTCTATCTCTGCACCCGTTTCCCCTCGAATCAGACGGGTAATACGCTTCACCAAGAGGAGATTAGGTGTTGTTGATGTGGCTGCCGTTACTTTAATTTGAGTTGGATCTTGAAATTGTGAAGTGGTAAAATCATCCGATAAAACTTGGGTAGGCAAAACTGTTGAGGTGCCATCCGTGGGGTTTAGTAATCGAGCTTGATTGAAGTAATCTCCGGCGCTAGCACCAGAAGCGAGGCTAACCTCAACGGAAAAACTAACGATCGTTTGAGCCGGAATGGTCATATTGCTAATCTCCAAGGTTTTGTTACTATCCGGAAAACTTACAGTCCCAGAATCGATCGCTCCTTGACTAGCGACCACACTGCCATAGGTAGTCGTCAAGGCAGTAAGAGCAGTTTTGCTACTCCCTACAAATGTGGCAACATTTCCAACTTGATTCGTGGCTTCATTAACCGTTGTTCCGGCAAAATCCGTCACCCCGGTTAGTTGGTCACGGAAAGTCAAAGTTACAGGATTTAAACGTGCATTACCAATCTGATAGGTATAGGTTACGGTATTGCCTGCTACTACGGTAGCGGGCGGGGCAGGCGTGGCAGCTTTACGAATTTCCACAGAAGGACAGGACGCACCATCGTGATTGCTCCCAGAAGGGGTTCCAGCCAAAGAATAGGCAGTGCCATCAGCATTTAAGGCATAGAGTGTTTCGGGAGAAGCGTTGCTGCGGAAGTGAACTGTACCAAAACTATCCGTATATTGACTGCCATAGTTAATGGTTAAACCGGTAGTAGCCGTTGTGGTGGGATCTGTGGTTAAACCAGTCGTAGGACTGCTGACGTTAAAATAGCTTAAGCGATTAGGATTAGTATTACTACCGTTTTCTGGGATGGTATAGAGACGATTTGAGGTTGTATCAAAGGGGTTGAGAAAAATATCGTTTAAATAGGTATTAGCCTCGCCTTTATAGTCAAAAGTAGGAGGGGTTTTCGTAATATCAATCAGATAAATTCCCGTCGGATCATTATTATCATTGGCTTCTTCTTTAGCTAAAACATAAGTTGTACCATTGGACAACATGGCACCGGAGGGCGCTCCGTAGAAAGTTCCCGTGATCAGGCTCGTTTTGGTTTGTCCATCACTATTATCCGTAGAAGATTGACGTGGAGTTCCCAAATCAAAGACCCGCCCATCGGCATCAATGCGAACAATATTTCCTTGTCGGTAGGCGGTATCTACAGGAGTTGCAGTAGTACGATCGCTACCCTCGATAAATCCGTAGATATAATTATCGGCAAGGTTATAACCAATAGCATTCAGGCTAAAGTTAGTGGGATAAGTGATTGTTCCAACGGTTTGTCCCGTTGTTGTGGGCGATCCAATAGGATTAAAGGTATAAGGCGTGGTCGATCGATTAATTCGATAAAGCTGAGATGTAATACTGCCAGTCCGAGTTCCCGTCACAATGTAAAAGGAGGGATCACAGAGAAACCGACTCCCCAAGGGATCAGCGGTCATGCTGAGGCTATAATCTTCGACTTCTCCACTGGTAGAAGCACCAACCGAGGTTTCAGCCTGGGCTTGTGTACTACTGATGCGGAAACGTGCATAGGTCGTCCCGGTGACGATACCTGCGGGCGTTTCAGAAAATACCACATTAAAGCTGCGGGGATTCGTTGCATTTGTACTTACGGTTGTTGTTGTGGATTTTTCGCCAGTGTCCAGAAAATCCCCATCTTGATTAAAGTCGATGTAACCCACCAGATAAGCATCACTGCCGGTACTGTTGGTTACATTCACGCTAACGGTATAGTTAGTGCGCCCTGGACGGTTATCCAAGGCAGGGAAACTGCTAATACCATCCTCATCCGTTCCGTCGGCTGTCGCTCCCGTATTCTGTTGAGTGCCACTATCACCATCCACGGTACTGCCAATTCTAAGACCGTTGACAATCTCATGACTTGCTCCACCATCACTAAGCGTTGTTTTGTAATTATCCTTACTCGTTCCTGTACCCGTATCCGGTGCATCCCCATAGTCGGTAGTGGAACTAAAGACAACTACCGGTGCGGTTGTGGCATCGATCGTTCCTGGATTCTGGGTTTGGGTGACGCTACCGGTGGGGACTGTAACATTGGTGGGCAAACCGGTTGTAGCATTGTCGATGTTGTCGGTGTTGACGGGTACAATCGCAGTGCCTCCATTTTTGTTCCCTGTGGCAGTCCCCTGGTTCGATTCGGTACGGGTGTCGG
>Ga0129333_10005312_pt1 | contig 12085 bp, 7 predicted proteins | sample CPB6_08_DNA_FD_94474 | JGI IMG/M metagenome (GOLD analysis project Ga0129333, IMG submission 94474) | Freshwater to marine salinity gradient microbial communities from Chesapeake Bay, USA - CPBay_Sum_0.6_0.8_DNA | ecosystem: Environmental > Aquatic > Marine > Coastal | place: USA: Chesapeake Bay... | reverse complement strand
GAGCCCGTGTCACGGAGACGGAGGGATTCGAACCCTCGATACAGGTTTAAGCCCGTATAACGGTTTAGCAAACCGTCGCCTTCAGCCTCTCGGCCACGTCTCCTCTCTGGCGTCGGAGTTCTGCGCGCCACAGACTCGCAATATCACGCGAGTGGGAGGACGGGGCAAGGCGATTGGTGCGTCCACGCATGCGTGTCGTGCGCCGGCTTCACGATGGATGTGCGACGTGCGATCGTGCGACTGATGCGAAGCGGAGGGCCTGGGACTCGAACCCAGAAGTCCTTTCGGACGGCGGTTTTCAAGACCGCTGCAATAGCCATTCTGCCAACCCTCCGGGGGGGCGGGAGCGCAGGGCTCGGCCCACGCCGGGGAAGATAGTCAGGCGGGGGAAAAGGTGAACTTGACTATTTCGTTCGGGATTCAATAGACTCCGTTAGAGGCAGTCGAGAACCGTTCTCATCGGGTAAAAGGGGATAGTTTTGCTGGGTTTTCTAGTCTGGGATGGGGGTCGCGCGGTTCATCGCGTCGTTCTGCGAGCGGGGGCGCCTCTGGTCCTCGCGCTCTCTTCCGTCGGCGCGCAGCATCCACCGCACCTGCCCGACTCCCTCCGGTCGGACTCCGTCGTCCAGCGGCTGGCTGGGGTTCAGGTGATCGGGGTCCCGCGCTCCTACCGCCCTCGATCGCTCCGGTCCCTCACCCGCACGTCGACCCGCATCGAGCAGATCCCGCAGGCGGTCACGCTGATCCCGCGGGCGTTCATCGAAGATCAGGCGATGACGGGGCTCGGGGACCTCGTGCGCTACGTCCCCGGCGTCACCATGGCGCAGGGGGAGGGACATCGCGATGCGCCCGTGCTGCGCGGCAATCTCACCACCGCCGATTTCTTCGTCGACGGCATTCGCGATGACCTCCAGTATCTGCGCGACCTCTACAACGTGGAACGCGTCGATGTCATCCGGGGCCCCGCGGCGCTCACGCTCGGTCGGGGGACCGGCGGCGGTGCCTTCAATCGCGTGATGAAGACCGCCGACGGCCAGCGTGTGCGGTCGCTGGATCTCGTGCGCGATTCCTATGGACAGGGCCGGATCGCCGGGGATCTCGGCTTCGCCATCGATGATCGCGTGGCCGTGCGCGTGAACGCCGTCAGCGAGGAGAGTGGGACCTTCCGTGAGGCGATGACGATCTCGCGGCGCGGCGTCGCGCCGGCGATCCGCATCCAGTTCGATGGCGACACCCGCCTCGAGTTCAGCGGTGAACTCTTCCGAGACGACCGCATCGTGGATCGTGGGGTGCCTTCGCTCGACGGGCTCCCTTGGCGCGGCGCGACGGGGACCTTCTTCGGGAACCCCGAGTGGTCGCGGAGCGCGATCGACGTCTCGACTGGCCGTGCCGAGCTGACGCACCAGCTTCGTTCGGGCCTGGCGCTACGCTCCGTCGTGTCCTACGGGCACTATGGGAAGTTCTACGACAATGTCTTCGCGGGGGGCGCGGTCTCGTCGCAGGGCACCGTGGCGATCGCCGCCTACAACAGTGCGACCGATCGCACCAACCTCCTCTTGCAAACCGACCTTGTCTGGGAGCCTACGATCGCTGGTCAGCGTCATACCATCCTGTTTGGGATCGAGGGAGGACGTCAGCAGAGTGAGAATCGCCGCATCAATACCTCCGGCGGCACCTTCTCCCTCGAGGATCGTGGACGGAGCTTCGTTCCTGACTTCACTCGCACCCCGGCCGTCGACAACGCTAACGATCTCGATCTGCTCGCCTTCGTGGCGCAGGATCAGGTCCAACTCACTGAGCGGCTCACCGCGCTCGCGGGCCTCCGATGGGAGCGCTATGCCTTGGCCTTCGATGATCGTCGGCCGGGCGCACCGGATTTCGATCGCACCGATGCCATGCTGTCGCCGCGCATCGGGCTCGTGTGGGCGCCGCGGTCAACGCTCTCCTTCTATGGTGGCTGGACCACCTCCGCCCTCCCGCAATCGGGGGAGCAGTTCAACACCCTCGACCTCATCCGTGCGGGACTCGAACCCGAGCGCTTCGAGAACCTCGAGGTGGGGGCCCGCTGGCAGGCGACCCGAGGCCTGATGGTCAGTGGGGCGCTCTACCGACTCGATCGCACCAACACGTCGGCGCCGGGTGCCGTCCCAGGGACGGTGGTGCTCACCGGCGCGCAGCGCGCCGAGGGGCTCGAGCTCTCGGCGCAGGGGGAGGTCACCGCGCGCTGGCGGATGATCGGCGCGCTCGCACTACAGGATGCTCGCATCACCGCGACGACGAGCGCCGCGCCCGCAGGGCGTCGCGCGCCGCTCGTGCCCCGGACCAGTGCGTCCCTGTGGAACCGCGTGCTGCTCTCGCCACGGGTGAGCGCCGCGCTCGGCATCGTGCATCAGGGGGAGCAGTACGCCTCCATCACGAATGCCGTCACGCTCCCGGCCTACGCGCGACTCGATGGGGGACTCTTCCTCACCCTCACCGAGTCGCTCCGAGTGCAACTCAATGCGGAGAACCTGACCGGGACCCGCTACTGGTTCTCCGCCCACACCGACAACAACCTCTCGCCGGGTGCGCCGACGCTCCTCCGCACCTCGCTTGCCCTTCGGTTCTGATCACTCCGGCTTGAGACTCTCCGCCACGTCGTCGAAGCGCACGCCGAGCGCGATCTTCCGCGTCTCGGCGATCAAGGAATCCGCCGCCGTACGCTGACCGGCACGGTTGAGCGCCTCGGCGGTGAGGATCCCCGTATTGATCATGAGGAAGGGGATGCCACGCGAGGGCGCATCGACCCAATCCCCACGACGGCTCAGGGCCGCGGGGGCGCGGAACTCCTTCCAGAGCGCGGTGCTACGGGCGAGGTCGACGAACCCCTCGCCGGGCATCGGGATGAGATTCTCCGAGGCGACGAGCGAATCGGGATAGACCTTCCGCGTATGCCCCTGCATCGCGACGTAGGCGCCGAGGCCGAGCTCCTCCGCGAGCGTCGCCGAGGTCCGGCTGAAGTGGATCGCCCGCTGATCGTTGTCGTTGAGCATGCGGAGCACGAGGGCCTCCGCACGCTGCAGGAAGCGTGGCTGGATCGTCGCGCGGATGTTCCCCTTCTGGAAGACCACCGGGCGCGTGATCTCCTGACCGAGCGGGACGGCGTCCGCCTCGGCGAACGACATCTTGAGCACAGGGCCGGTCGGCTTGACCCAGGTCTGCCCGCGGTAGGCGGCGGGGCCCTTCGCCTCATCGTATTCGAAGACGGGACGACGGATCAGCTGCCGCGTGTACCACTCGGTATTCATCAGCGAAGTGTTCGCGATCACCACGTCCTGCCGGACCCCGAGGACCTCCTGCGCATACCACAGCGGGAAGGTGTCGTTGTCGCCCACGGTCACGAGGATCCCGTAGGGCTCCACCGAGTTCAGCATGTCGATCGCGAAGTCGGCGGTGTCGGTCTGGCCGGCACGCGAGGCCGCCTGCCAGTTCCCCCACATCGGGATGAAGGCGAGGGCCAGCACCGGGGAGGCGAGGAGCCACCCACGCTTGGTCGGGAGGTCGAACGTCTGCGTCCCGACGGTCACCGACTGATGGCCGAAGGCGGCCGCGATCGTCTCCCACACATAGACGAGCCCGAGCGCGGCCCAGACGCTCCACGCGGAGAAGCTCCAGAGGAAGAAGTAGTCACGGTCACGCACCTCGCGATCCACCGTCTGCCCGAGCTCCGGCGCCTGCGACGCCCCGTACTTGAAATTCAGGTAGTAGATGAGCACCAGCGTGAGCGTGAGCATGAGTGGACCGAAGAAGGCGAAGCTTCGAAGGTCGCGTCGCCAATGCACCCAGCCGCCGAGGAGCCCGAGCAGGAAGAAGAGACTTGCGAGCGCGCCTTGGAGCGCGGGGCGCTCGGCGTGCGCGTCACGCAGCCACTGCCACTTGAAGTAGAGCCACCACATCCCGATCTGCGCCGAGAAGGGGGCCATGCGCTCGGTGACCGGGGGCTTCTGATACTGCCCACGATCGAAGTTGTACTTGAACGCCTTCCAGGTCCCGTCGGAGAAGGTGCAGGCGACCTCGAGTTTCTCACGGCAGGCGGTCGGCTCTCCTTCATTGATCGCGGGGAAGTGCGCGGCGCGGATCGGCTGCGTGGCGAACGGGGTCGCACCGAGGACCAGCGCACCGACCGCGGCGAGGATCAACCGCCACCGCGTGAGGATCGCCGGCTTGCGGATCAGCACCGCGATGCCGGCCGCGGGGAGGACGAGCATCCCCGCCATGTGGTTCGCGTAGCCGAGGCCGCAGAGATAGGCGACGAGGACGAGCAGCCGATCGGCCTTCGGGCTCTCGGGCTCATCGCACCAGCGGACGATGAGCCACGCACAGATCGCCATGCCGACCAGCGAGACGGTGTAGACCTTCTCGTTGACGACGGAGTTGCTCCAGACGGTGAAGGCGGTGGCGCCGATCACGACCGAGAGCGCGCCGCCGACGATGCGCTGCCATCGCTCGGCGAACCACCCGACGAGGACGCGCTCCGTGATCAGGAACCACATCCCGGCACTCACCGCGCTCGAGAGCGCCGCGAGGAGATTGACCCGCATCGCGATGTTCGGCGCGATGGGGAGGATCGTGAAGACCCGGCCGATCAGGACGAAGAAGGGATTCCCCGGCGGATGGGGGAGCCCCATGGTGTACGCCGCCGCGATGTACTCGCTCGTGTCCCACATCGCCGAATCCGGCGACAGGGTGACGATGTAGAGGACGAAGGTCAGCAACGCCGCGATGGTGGCGGCGAGGTAGGACGGGCGGGTGTCGAGTGACGTCATGACGGGGGCGGCTCGGGGGATCTCGAAGGGCTCGTGAAACCTAGTGACGGAAGGTGCGCCGACCAGTGAATACCATCGCCATGCCATGTTCGTTCGCGGCAGCGATCACCTCAGCGTCCCGGACCGACCCACCGGGCTGGACGATCGCGGTGACGCCGGCCGTCGCCGCCTGGTCGATCCCGTCGCGGAAGGGGAAGAAGGCATCGGAGCCGAGCGAGGCCCCGGCAGTGGCATGCCCCGCACCCTGCGCCTTGTGCACGGCGAGAAAGGAGGCGTCGACCCGTGACATCTGGCCGGCGCCGATCCCGATCGTCGCCCCGTCACGAGCGAGCACGATGGCGTTGGACTTCACGCTCGCCACCGCGCGCCAGGCGAAGAGGAGGTCACGCGACTCGGCGTCGGTCGGGCGGCGGGTGCTCACCACGGTCCAGTCGGTGGCGTCGATCACGGGGCGGCTCCGCTCCTGCACGAGGACGCCGCCGCGAACCCCCTTCACATCCAATGAAGGGGCCGCCTCGCGGGCACTCCCTTGCAGGAGGCGGACGTTCTTCTTGGCGGAGAGGACGGTGATCGCCGCCGGGGTGAAGGCGGGGGCGACCACGCACTCGACGAAGAGGGAGGCGATGGCCTGCGCACAGGCCTCATCGACGGGGACGGAGAAGGCGATGATCCCACCGAAGGCGGAGACGGGGTCACACGCGAGCGCCTTCTGATACGCTACCAGTGCGGTGCGCCCCGTCGCGAGCCCACACGGGGTCGTGTGCTTCACGATCGCGCAGGCGACTTCCGTGCCGAAGGGATCGATGGCGAGCATCGCCCCTTCGAGGTCGAGCAGATTGTTGAAGGAGAGCTCCTTTCCTCCGAGCTGCGTGAGGGCGCCGAGCCCGACGCCGCGCCGTTCCACATAGAAGGCGGCGGCCTGATCAGGGTTCTCGCCATAGCGGAGCGACTGGGCGCGCTCGTAGCTGAGCGAGAGGCGCTCGGGGAAGCGCTCCCCACGCTGCGCGGAGAACCACCCGGCGATCGCCGCGTCGTAGGCGGCCGTGTGCGCATAGACCTTCTCGGCGAGATCGCGTCGGAGGGTGCGCGCGCCCTGCGCGACGGCCTCGGTGGTCGCGGCATCGGCCGCCGGGGCGGCGAGGCCGATGAGTGCATCGAGCACGCGGCCATAGTCGGCGGGATCGACCACGACGGTCACGCTGTCGAAGTTCTTCGCCGCACTGCGCAGCATCGAGGGGCCGCCGATGTCGATCTGCTCGATCACCTCATCGGCGTGGATCCCCGGCTTCGCGGCGGTCTCGCGGAAGGGGTAGAGGTTCACGCAGACGAGATCGATCGGGTCGATCCCATGCGCGGCGATCGCCGCCATGTGCGTGGGGAGGTCGCGTCGCGCGAGGAGGCCGCCATGCACCACCGGATGCAACGTCTTCACCCGCCCGTCGAGCATCTCCGGGAACTTCGTGGCCTCGCTGACATCGGTGACCGCGAGCCCCGCCTCGCGGAGCGCCTTCGCGGTCCCCCCGGTGGAGAGGAGGGTGAAGCCGAGGTCACGGAGCCCTTGGGCGAAGGGGATGAGGCCGGACTTGTCGGAGACGGAGAGCAACGCGACGGGCATCAGGTGGCAGGGATCAGGGGACAGAGGGCGCGCCGGGGATGGCCTGCTCGGAGGTGAACTCCTGAGCGCCGCGGACGGTGCCATCGGCTACGAGGGTGATCGTGCCCGCACAGAGGGCGGCGACGATGCGCGGGTACAGGTGGTGCTCGGCGGCAAGGACGCGGGCGGCGAGGGTCTCTGGGGTGTCGTCCGCCTTGACGGGGACGGGCCGCTGCGCGATGATCGCGCCCTCGTCGTACCGAGCATCCACGAAGTGCACCGTGGGGCCACTGACACGGACGCCAGCGCGGAGCACCGCCTCATGCACATGCCGGCCGTACATCCCAGGGCCGCCAAAGGCGGGGAGGAGGGCGGGGTGGACGTTCACAATCCGTCCCTCGAACGCGGCGATCACCTCGGCGGGAATGAGGCGGAGATATCCGGCGAGGGCGATGTGCGTGATGTCCTGCGCCTCGAGCAGGGCGGCGAGGGTGTGCGATTCACTCGCGGGGAGATGCACCGCGAGGATCCCCGCCGTGCGCGCCCGATCGAGGGCCCCGGCCGCGGCGCGGTCGCTGATCACTAGGGCGACCTCCGCAGGGGAGGCCGCCCCAAGGCGCCGGAGATGATCGAGGATCGCCTGGAGATTGGATCCGCCACCGGAGGCAAAGATCGCGAGGCGCGCGCGCGGAGTGCTCACGAGGGGAATCTACCGTTGGGCTCGTGAGGGGAGCGCGTGGACATCATGACGCGCCGAGCACTCGCGTCACGATCTCGTCGCGCGACTGCGCCACCTCGGCCTCGCGTTCGGCCCGCACCACCTCGTCCGCAGGGGAATCCACGCTGGGGATGAGGATCCCGCGTCCACCGAAGACGTGCGCCGGCGCGATATCATGCCAGCGGTCGCCGATCCAGACGCTGCGAGAGAGGTCGAGACCAAGCTGATCACGCGCGGCTTCGTGGAGCGCCGTCCCCGGTTTGCGGCAGGCACAGGGGCCGGTGAAGTCGGGGTGATGGGGGCAGTGGAGCGAGAGGTCGAGCGTGATCCCCTCGGCGGCGAGGAGTGCATCGAGTCGCGCGCGTACGGCCTCGTACTGCGCCTCGGTGATCAGCCCGCGAGCGATCCCCGCCTGATTGGTGACGACGACCAAGGCCCACCCCGCCTGCTGGAAGGCCCGCACCATCTCGACCGCGCCTGGCAGGAGATGCACCTGCGCGGGATCGCGCAGATAGTGCGCGTCATGGATCAGCGTGCCGTCGCGATCCAAGAGGAGGGCGGGGCGAGGCATGCGGTCAGTGCGCTCCCGCCTGCAGCGCACCGAGGAGCATCGGCACGAGCACCGCGTCATCTTCGGGGGGGACGCTCCGCAGGTCGAGCCAGAGCCGACCCTCGGCGATGCGGCCGACGACGGGGATCGCACCACGGCGGAGACGCGCCTCGAGCGACGGTGCGTCGTTCGCGATCGTGACGGCGAACGATGGGATCCGTGCGGTGGGGAAGGCGCCCCCGCCGACCGTCGCCTCGCACGCCTCGACGGCGACGGCGACGCGCGTTGCCGAAGTGATCGCGTCTGCTACGGCGACCGCGCGCGCGCGGATCACCTCGGGCGTCTCCGTCAGCATCGCCAGCGCTGGGATCTCGCGGCGCGCGCGCGCGGGATCCCGAAAGAGCGCGAGGGTCGCCTCGAGCGCGGCGAGGGTGAGCTTGTCCACGCGCAGCGCGCGCGCGAGCGGATGACGCCGCAGCGTCCCGATCGCCTCACGCGTCCCAAGGACGATTCCCGCTTGGGGACCGCCGAGGAGCTTGTCCCCGCTCATGATGACGAGGGTCGCACCGTCGCGCACCGTCTCCGGAACGGTCGGCTCGCCGGTGAGACCCCACGGGGAGAGGTCGAGCATCAGCCCGCTCCCGAAGTCATGGATCAGCGGGATCCCCGCCTCGCTCGCGATCGGGCGCAGCTCGCGCACCGAGGCTTCGGCGGTGAAGCCCTCGATCACGAAGTTGCTGCGATGCACCTTGACGATCGCGGCGGTACGCCGCGAGAGGGCGCGGCGGTAATCGTCGGCATGGGTGCGATTCGTGGTGCCGACCTCCACGAGGGTGGTCCCGCTCGCGGTCATGATCTCGGGGACGCGGAAGCTCCCACCGATCTCCACGAGTTCTCCGCGGCTCACGATCGTCTCACGTCCGGCGGAGAGCGCCTGGAGCGCGAGAACGAGTCCCGCGGCGCAGTTGTTCACCACGATGGCGTCCTCCGCCCCGGTGAGCTCGCAGAGGAGCCGTGCGCAGTGGGTGTGGCGCGACCCGCGCACTCCGCGCTCGGCGTCGTACTCGAGGGTGCTCGCGCCGTGGGCGATCTCGCCGATCGCGGCGAGCGCAGCGCGGGTGAGGGGGGCGCGGCCGAGGTTCGTGTGAAGGACGACCCCTGTCGCGTTGATCGCAGCACGGAGCGACGGGCGCGTCTGCTCGGTGAGTCGCGCGTCGATCGCAGCGACCCAGGCCGGGTCGTCCGAGGGGAGTGCGCTCCCTGTGCGGGCGGCGGCGATGATCGCACGCACCGCATCGGTCACCAGCGCTGTGGTCCAGCGCTCGGCGAGCGCTCGGATCGCCGCACGCTCGATCACCAACCCCACCGCGGGAAGGGCGCGCGGCGAGACGCTCATGGCAGACGCGCCGGAGGGGGGCCCGATGGGCGCGGCGCGGCGGTGGAGTCGCGCTTGGGTGGTGGCGGTGGGCGCAGACGGATCTCGCGCTCCGAATCGCGCACCGCCCCACTCATCCCTCGCACCTTAATGAGCTTCACGCGATAGAGCCCGGGAGGGAGCGGCTCGGTCAACACCGCGCCCCAGGTCTGTGCGGGGATCGGCCGTTGCATCACAGGGCGGGGGAGGGACGGGACCGTGTCGATCTGGAGCGAATCGGCGAGGGCCGGCACCAGCCGCTCCCGGGTGAGGCGATCGCCCGGTGCCGGCTCAGCGTCACGATCCGCCGGACGCGCGAGAGAATCGCGCGGCAGGGAGTCTGTGGGGGCCGGTTCCACGGCCGCACTGTCGCGTGCCGTCGTATCCCGTGCCAAGGAGTCCTTGCTGATGGAGTCTCGGAAGGCCGCACGCGCGGCCCGTGCCTGTGCGATCGCCGTATCCAGCGGTTCGCCGGCGAGGAGCAGCCCGAGCGGGATCTCGGTGCTATCGGCGCGGAGGAGGCGCAGTGTCTCCGCCGTTGGCACCCAATCGACCGCGGTCGGACGATCGAACTTGATTCGCAGCGCGACCGAATCGACGATCTCCACCTGCTCGATGCGCGGGCCGATCGTGTCGCGCGCGAAGGCATAGAGATCGATCGTCGCCGACGAGTCGACACGCACGGTCGCGGTATCGACCGCCTCGCGCGCATCGATCATCCCATTCGTGTTCTGATCGACCCAGCCACGCAGGTAGTAGGTGCCAGGGGTCAGGTAGGAGAGGGAGAAGCGGCCCGTCGAATCGGAGCGTGTGCGCCACCGAAACAGGGTGTCGCTCGGGGAGAAGGCCTCGAGCGGGGCATTGCCCGCCGCCTTGCCAGCCGGCCAGTCGAAGAGCGCGCCGGTGATCGTCCCACTCGAGATCACCGGGCCGGTGGAGAAGACGAGATCGAGTCCCTCCGGCGCGTAGTTCCCCCGCAGATCTCCCATCCCCGGGAGTAGGAGCACGCGATAGGTGGTCTGCGCGCGGAACCCGCCGCGTGGGACGACCTCGATCGCCTCGCGCTTCCAGTTGATGCGTTCCCGGCCATCGCTCGGGGAGATCACGAACATGTTCGCGAGGCTCGAGTTCCCACTCGCGTTGCCACCACCGAAGCCACCGGTCATCCCACCCGCCATCCCGCTCGACCCACCACGACCACCGGCACTCGTGCCCCGGCCACTCGACGCCGGCGTCGCCGCCCGCGGCGTCGACCGCTCACTCACCACCTCGTCGAATTGCACCATGATCCGATCCGCGCGCACGTTGCGGCTTCCGGTATCCGGGGTGACTCGCACCACCTTCGGTGGCACCTGGTCTGGCGGCCCACCCGGAGGTTGCCCCGGTGAGGCACATCCCGCGAGCAGCGCCATCGCAGCGAGGTGCCGTCTCACGCGCCGAGCTCGGCGAGCTTCGACTGCAACTGATCCACGCGCGCCGTCCACTCCCGCTCCTTCGCGCGCTCGGCCTCCACCACCGCCGCCGGTGCCTTCGCGGTGAACGATGCGTTCGCGAGCCGACCGCGCAAGCCGGTGAGCTGCTTGCTGAGTCCCTCGATCTCGCCGGTGAGTCGCGCGCGCTCCTTGGCGACATCGACCATCCCCGCGAGCGGGAGCGAGAGTTCGAGCCCCGACGGGAGCACGGCATGTGCCGCTGCCCCACTCGGCGCTGCCGCGCCATCGAGCTCACAGCGCGCGAGGCGCTGCACCAACGCCGCATCGCGCAGGAGCGTCTCGCGCGCCGCATGGCTGCTCACATGCGCGCGGATCCCCGCGCCCGGCTGCACGCCATATTCGGCGCGCAGCGCGCGGATCGCATCGATCGCCTCACGGATGACCTCGAACTCGCCCCCCTCCGGCGCGGCGGCGGCCGTCGTCGTCGGCCAGGGCGCGACGGCGAGGAAGGCCCCGGGTTGCGTGCCGGGGAGGCGCTGCCAGAGCGACTCGGTCACGAAGGGCATGATCGGGTGGAGCAGGCGAAGCCCCTGATCCATCACATGCACCAACACCGCGCGCGCGACCTCGCGGTCGGCACCGGGCTGTGCGAGCCGTCCCTTCACCGCCTCCACATACCAATCGGCGAGCTCGTTCCAGAGGAAGCGTCGCGCCGCCTCAGCGTAGGCATCGAGTCGGAGCCCGACCTGCCGCGCCTCCTCGGGCCAGTGCCCATCAGTCGTCGCGCTCGCATTCGTGGGACGCGCCGGACCCAGTGCGGCATCGCACTCGGCGATCGTCGCGCGGAGTCGCCCGAGGATCCACCGATCCGCGAGCGCGAGCTGCGCCGCATCGATCTGCGCCAGCGGCTGCACCGGTTGCTTCCCGACCTGCAGGAGGATGAACCGGCCGATGTTCCAGAGCTTCGTCGCGAAGTTGCGCCCCGGCGCGAACGACTTCTCGAGATCGTTCGGGTCGAGCATCACGTCGACGCCGAGCCCCATCCCTTGGATGAGGGTCCAGCGCAGCGCGTCGGCGCCGAACTTCTCGACCACATCCAATGGATCGATCCCGTTGCCAAGCGACTTGGACATCTTGCGATGCTGCATGTCGCGCACGGTCCCGTGGAGATAGACCGTGTGGAAAGGAGGACGCCCTTGGAAGGCGTACCCCGTCATGATCATCCGCGCGACCCAGAAGAAGAGGATCTCTGGCGCGGTGACGAGCACGTCGCTCGGGAAGAAGGCCTTGAGGTCCTTGGCCTTCTGATCGGGCCAGCCGAGGGTGGAGATCGGCCAGAGCCCGGAGGAGAACCAGGTATCGAAGACGTCGGGGTCCTGCTCGAGCTTCGCGGAGCCGCACGACGGGCAGCCACTCGGATCCTCACGGAGCGCCGAGACCGCGCCGCAGTCGCCGCAGGTCCAGACGGGGATGCGATGCCCCCACCAGAGCTGACGCGAGATGTTCCAGTCGCGGATCCCCTCGAGCCAGTTGATGTAGACCTTCTCCCACTTCTCGGGGAGGAGACGGAT
>Ga0129333_10005311_pt1 | contig 12086 bp, 23 predicted proteins | sample CPB6_08_DNA_FD_94474 | JGI IMG/M metagenome (GOLD analysis project Ga0129333, IMG submission 94474) | Freshwater to marine salinity gradient microbial communities from Chesapeake Bay, USA - CPBay_Sum_0.6_0.8_DNA | ecosystem: Environmental > Aquatic > Marine > Coastal | place: USA: Chesapeake... | reverse complement strand
TTGTTTGATGTTCCTTATCTGGTGCATCGCATCAATCGTGTTCTAGGCGAAGAGTCGGCCAATCGTCTCAGTCCCTGGAAGAAATTGCGTCGTCGTGAAATTCAAATGAATGACGAAATTGTCGTAGCCTATGACATACTGGGGCTGAGTCAGCTAGACTATCTGGATCTCTACAAGAAGTTTACCTACAACAAGCCCGAGAGCTATAAACTGGACTATATCTGTAAACTGGAGCTGGGTGCTGGCAAGCTGGAAAATCCTCATGATACCTTCAAGGACTTCTATACCCTGGACTGGAACTTGTTTGTAGAATATAACTGCATAGACGTACAGCGAGTCAATGAGCTGGAAGAAAAGATGAAGCTCATTGAGCTGGCCCTGACCATGGCCTACGACGCCAAGTGTAATTTTGCTGATGTGTATAGCGCGGTGCGCACCTGGGATTGTATTCTCTATAATCATTGCTGGGATCAGAACATTGTAGTGCATCCCCGCGACAATAGTCGACCAGACCGTAGCATTGTTGGTGCCTTTGTACAAGACCCTAGACCAGGTCAATATGACTGGGTGGTGAGTTTTGATGCCACATCACTATATCCGTCGATCATCATGCAGTACAACATGAGCCCAGAAACTCTGATGCCCGAGGCGCATGATCTGGCCGAACCCATCAATCCTGATGCCATGCCCGATAAGGTAGATCGTCTGCTGGCGCGGCAGGTTCAGAACATTGAACACTGTATGAGTGCCAATGGCTATTACTTTCGCACCGACAAGCTGGGATTGTTTCCTGAAATTGTGGCCAAGCTGTTCAAGGATCGTCAGGACTATAAAAAGCTGATGCTGGCAGCACAGCAAAAATATGAAGAGACCAAGGATCGTCGATACCAGAATGAGATCAGCAAGTACAATAACTTCCAGATGGCTCGCAAGATTCAGCTCAACAGTCTCTATGGCGCCTGGGCCAACTATTACTTCCGATACTTTGATGATCGCATCGCCGAAGGTATTACACTGACTGGCCAGTATATCATTCGCACTGTTGGCCGTGCGCTGGACGAATATCTAAACAAGGTATGCGGCACCAAAGATGTAGTATACAGCTTCTACTCCGACACCGACAGCTGCTACATTACCCTGGATCCACTGGTCAAGAAGTTCTATGCCGACAAGACTCAGGATGAGATTGTAAAAATCCTGGATACAATCTGTGAAGAAAAGATTACCAAGGCCATCAATCGTGCCTGTGGACTGCTGGCTGAATATACCAATGCCTATGATCAGAAGATTTGGTTCAAGCGCGAAGCCATAGCCACACGCGGCATCTGGGTGGCCAAGAAACGCTATGCACTCAATGTGCTGAACAACGAAGGAGTGCAGTATGCAGAACCGAAACTCAAGGTCATGGGTCTTGAGATCGTTAGATCGTCAACTCCAGAAGCAATTCGCCGCCTACTCAAGGAAGCGGTATCGGTGGCCATTGCTAAAGATGAGGCCGCACTACAGGATTTCATACTTCAGAGTCGTAAAAAATATGACCAACTCTCGCCCGAAGAGATTGCGTTCCCTCGTGGAGTAAACAATCTGGCTAAATACACCAGCCGCAGCGACATCTATGCCAAGGGCACTCCCATGCATGTGCGCGGTGCTCTGCTATACAATCATTACATCAATGAGCGCAATCTGGGTCATAAGTATCAGGCCATACAAGAAGGTGAGAAGATCAAATTCATTTATTTGCGCACACCCAATTCCATCAAAGAAAACTGCATAGCCTTTATCGGTGAATTGCCTGCTGAATTGGCATTGACTTCTTTTGTAGACTATGATACAATGTGGCAGAAGAGTTTTATAGAACCATTGAATGGCATCATTGAAAGTCTGGGTTGGAATACCAGTCCGCAGGCAACATTGGAGGATTTATTCGCATGATGAAACCCAAGATATATCCATTGCTGGAACGCTGTGTAGAAGACGGCATCAGCTATGGCTGGAATCGCGCACACAAACACACCGACACACCCGACGAGGTCTGGATCAGAGAACAGATTCACCAAGCAGTGATGAATGAACTTTGTGAATGGTTTGACTTTGATGAATTTAAACAAGGAGAAAGATATGAAGATTGGAAACTTTGAACTTACACATCGCAACGTTAGCTTTGTCAAAAGCGGCCTGCGCATTGTAGCCGGCATTGTGTTCATTGGCGGTGGCTTGGCGCTGGGCGGCTTGCTGTTAATCTTGGCCGAGGTACTGGGCGTTGCCGAGGAGGTAGTTGAACAATGAGCAAGTTACTGGAAAGACTGCAGAAAAACAGCACCATCAAAGATACCGAGGTGTTGAATCGCAGCAAATTCTTCAATGCCAAGGATATGATCCAGACACCAGTGCCCATGATCAATGTGGCACTGAGTGGTAAGTTGGACGGCGGTCTTACTCCAGGACTTACTGTGTTTGCTGGTCCGTCCAAGCATTTTAAAACTGCCTTTGCGCTTTTGCTGGCCAAGGCCTACATGGAAAAATATGAAGATGCTATTGTATTGTTTTATGATTCTGAGTTTGGTAGTCCTCAGTCTTATTTTGATAGTTTCGGGATTGATACCAATCGAGTACTTCACACCCCCATTACCGACATTGAGCAGCTGAAGCATGACAGCATGCAGCAGCTCAACAACCTGGAACGCGGCGACCATGTCATAGTCATTGTTGACAGCGTGGGTAACCTGGCCAGCAAAAAAGAAGTCGAGGACGCACTGGAAGGCAAGAGCGTGGCTGACATGACCCGCGCCAAGCAGCTCAAGAGTCTGTTCCGCATGGTTACTCCACATCTAACCATCAAAGACATTCCCATGGTGGTGGTAAATCATACCTACAAGGAAGTTGGATTATTCCCCAAAGATATTGTGTCTGGTGGTACAGGTATCTACTATTCGGCCGACAATATCTACATCATTGGCCGTCAGCAGGAAAAAGACGGTCAGGAGCTGGTGGGCTACAATTTTATCATCAACGTGGAGAAAAGCCGTCATGTCCGAGAGAAAAGTCGCATACCTGTTGAAGTCACCTTTGAAGGAGGAATCAGCAAATGGAGTGGATTACTCGCAGTCGCCATGGAAGCAGGGTTCGTTGTTAAACCCAGCAATGGCTGGTACAGCCGCAAAGGCGAAGAACAAAAATACCGTATCAAGGATACTTACACCAAAGACTTCTGGTTACCCATACTGAGTAGCAAGGAATTTCGTGATTACATTGAAACAAATTATCGCATCAGTTCGTCGGGCCTGGGACAGGATCTGGCCATGGACGCTATCGAAGAAGAATACGAAGCCACCAGTACCTAAATGGCGGGCAGTCTATCAGGAAGAGTTTGACGACTACAACATCCTGATTGAAGACGGACCCTGGGCCGGTCTGGTGATACGTTTTTTGCGTCTGGGGTTCATACCCGACGCCGGCGATGGCCTGACTGTAAAATTTGAATATGACATCATCAATGCTGGGGCAGGTCCTGGAATGGCGCCCATGGACTTGACATCTGCCGAGCTTCAGGCTACAATAATCGAGGTACTAAAACAGTATCTGAATCTAGGAGATGAGGTTGGATAAAATCGAGCATACCGTACTAAGAAACCTGGTGCACAATGAAGCCTACATGCGCCAGGTTTTTCCTTTTATCAAGGCCGAATATTTCGGTGAGGCCGCCGAGCGCGCAGTATTTGAAAGCATACGCAGTTTTATTACTGACTATAACGCCTGTCCCACGCAGGAAGCACTGGAGATTGCTCTGCAGCGCAGCAACCTCAAGGAAGAAAACTATCGCCAGGCCGCCGAGGTTATAACTGGCCTGACTGCCGAGCCTGCGCGCCCTGAGTGGTTGTTGAACGAAACCGAACGTTGGTGCAAGGACCGAGCAATCTACAATGCCATTCTTAAGAGCATTGAAATCATCGACGGCCGCGACAAAAATCTCAGCGCCGATGCTCTGCCCAGTTTGTTGCAGGATGCCCTGGGTGTGGCCTTTGACAACAGTGTGGGTCATGACTACCTGCAGGACTTTGCCAATCGCTATGACTTCTATCACAGAGTAGAAAGTCGCATGGCCTTTGACCTGGAGATGTTCAATAAAATTACCAACGGTGGTTTGCCCAACAAGACTCTGAATGTGGCTCTGGCTGGCACTGGTGTTGGCAAGAGTTTGTTCATGTGTCATGTGGCCGCGGCCAGTTTAAGCATGGGCCGCAATGTATTATACATTACCATGGAGATGGCTGAAGAAAGAATCGCTGAACGCATCGATGCCAATCTGATGAACCTGCCCATGGATCAGCTGCATGACCTGCCCAGGACGATGTATGACAATCGCATACAGCGCATCAAGGATAAGACCGAGGGACGGTTAATCATCAAGGAATATCCCACTGCCAGCGCACACAGCAATCACTTCAAGGCTCTGTTGAATGAACTAGAACTCAAGCAGAAGTTCCATCCCGACATCATCATGATTGACTATCTGAACATCTGTGCCAGCAGCAGATTCAAGAATGCCCAGGCAGCCAACAGCTACATGTACATCAAGGCCATTGCCGAAGAACTGCGCGGTCTGGCCGTGGAGTATGATGTGCCTATACTGACAGCCACACAGACGACCCGAGGCGGCTATGCCAACACCGATGTTGAGCTTACCGATACTTCGGAAAGCTTTGGATTGCCAGCCACGGCTGATTTGATGTTTGCTCTGATCAGCACCGAAGAGCTCGAAGCCCTGAATCAGCTGCTGGTCAAACAGCTCAAGAATCGCTACAACGATCCCACTATGAATCGTAAGTTTGTCGTGGGCATAGATCGAGCCCGCATGAAACTCTATGATGTTGAAGCCCGTGCGCAGCGCGATCTCATCGATAGTGGGCAAAATGATGCCGAGGATTATGGTATTGTAAACAAGAAATTGACCAGAGATTTCAGTTCCATTAAAATATAAATACCTGAAAACCCCACGACTAAGGAGGATGCTGTGTATCAGGCTAGAGCAATACTGGATACCCTGGATTCAATTCGACCTAAAATCATGGGGAGTCACACCAAACAAGAAATAATCACTGCTTTGAATCGAGCTTTCAAACCCTTTGATGCCTATGTCACCATAGACAATAGCAATACATTCAAGAATAAAAGCTACAGCATGCAGGGCTGGTTTGATCCCAATGCCCGGGGTCGCAGCATAGAAATCCGAATCAATCTCAACAAGGGCAAACGCAATCTCAGAGTCAAAACCGACAAGGATTGGCAACGGTTCCGTTTTTTGATCAGCGAATTCATGCAGCATGAACTCATTCATCAGCATCAGTGGCAGTACCGTGAGCCCGAGTGGGCCTATGATCAGTATAATTTTCATGACCGCGGACGCAATGCCCGCCAGCGTGAACAGCTGTATCTGGGCGACAAAGACGAGATACATGCCTATGCCCATGACATAGCCCATGAGATCCGTTATTATTATCCTGACGAAGATCCATATCGGGTATTACAGGATGTGTCCAACCGTACACGTAAAATAAAATCCTACGGTTATTACAAAAGCGCCTTTCGTGGATGTGATTGGTCAGCAGTGCACCATCGTCTGATCAAACATGCCTATAAATGGATACCACACATAGTAACCTAGGAATTAAAATGAATGAAGCCATGTTTTCATTATGGGACGTCATCAGCATACTGGGATATCCTCTGGTAGGTTGGCTCAGCTACAAGGCAGGGTTCATGGCTGGCATAGAGCATGCCGTGGCCTCGTTGCATGAAAAAGGTCTGATCGAGCTGGACGAGGAAGAAGAAGAATCATGATCATGGCCTTTGATGTCGATGGAACTCTGACACCCAGCAGAGCCAGCATGGATGCAGACTTTCATGCCTGGTGGATCAGCAACATGAGCCTGCGTCGTTACATTCTGGTCACGGGATCAGACTATGTCAAGACGTTGGAGCAGGTTGGCGAAAAGGTACTGCTGCTGGCCGAGCGTGTTTTTTGCTGTGCTGGCAACAGTGTCTGGCGGCATGGCAAGGAAGTACATCGCAATCAATGGCAACCCGAACCTGCGCTGCGCAAGACGCTGGATTGGCTGGAAGGTACCAGTGCCTATCCTGAACGATGTGGCAATCACATCGAAGAGCGGCCAGGCATGATAAACTTCAGCACCATAGGTCGTAATTGCAGCAGAGAACAACGAGCCAACTATCATGCCTGGGATCAGCAGCATGGAGAACGATGCAATATAGCTGCTAAAATCACACACATGTTTCCCGAACTCAGTTGCCAGATTGGCGGTGAGATCAGTGTAGACATCTATCCTCGTGGCAATGACAAGAGTCAGGTACGACGTTGGTATCCCGACGAAGAGATGGTGTTCTTTGGCGATGGCATGCTACCAGGACAGAATGACTGGGCACTGGCCGAGGTGCTGACACCACCCAGCCGTTGCTATGCAGTACAATCCTGGACTGATACATATCGTTATTTACAGGAGATAGTAAAATGAATCCCGATCTAGAACGTCTGTGCTGGGACTACATCAACAGCAACATGTTTACTGGCATTGCCATGGACGAAGCAACCTTTCGCAACCGCGCCTGGACCGAAGTTCATGAAGTAGGTCCTGATCTGCAGGGCAATGTCTATCTGGTGGGCATACACGGCAACGACGGCTGTCGTGGCTATTGGGACCCGCAACGTCAGCTGGGAGCTGTCAGCCCAGGGCTATAATCTTCAATGAAATCAATGACTTAGCAGGGGCTTGACAAAACGGTGGTTTTTTGCTATAATAGAGGTTCAATAGTAAATAAGGAACCTAAATGTCTAAAGCCAAAACTGTGTCTGTCAAATTAACACCAACTCAAATCGACTACCTTCGAGGTGTTATATATGAATACTATAATACTCAGAATGCCTCCTATTTAGACAATCAGGAAAAAGAACTCCACAGCCAATTAGAATCTATTCTTGCTGCTGCTGAGGATAAGGCTTATGCCTAAATAACCAATACCCGATCATTTTGGTCGGGTATTTCTTTGGGTGCTTGACAGCAAACCAAAATGGTGTCATAATAGAGTTACATTGATGATGAGGAGAGTGAAATGAAGAACCTAGCCAAGTATGTGGAACAGAAGAATGCCTGGGTTGCCATCTTCGGCAAGCCTGGCCTGGATCTCAACAATGCAGCTGACCGTCGCCGTATTGCCCAGAGCATTGACAGCGATCTCAGTCCCGAGCACCTGACCTGCGACGGCGAGCTTAGTGCCAGCCAGGTCAATGCACGCTATCGTGCACTCACAGCCGCGGCTCGTGAGCTCATTGCTCTGGACCCCAGCACTGCCCAATACATGTACGAATTTAACTGAGGAGAAACAACATGATGCCAGCCGGACGTTATTACATTGGTGATCTCTGCTATGTCATGAACGATGTAGAGTGGGATGAATTCTGCGGCATCACCATTCAGCAGAATGAATGTGTTGATGGTGAGTTTCAGTTCAAAGATGGTCGTCGCTTTGCCACCTATGGCACCAAGTGGGGTGATGGAGAGTATCGCGACCAGCAGGGTCGCCGCTACAGCGTGGATGCGGGTCTGATTGGTTGCATTCGCGTAGAAGACATTCGCGCCAACAAGTATGGTGACATTGAGAGTCTGGGCAGCATTGTTGAGTTTCAGGCCGACTTCTTTACCGCTGGTGGCCGCCGTGACGACGGCGTGATAAAATTCGGGGATCTGGTGGCCATTGACACCGACCCAGAGGAGTGTTTCGATGAAGAAGACTATGAAGAAAGTGAATACTAAACCACGCGATCCCATTGCCAGGGATCTGCTGACGCCCAAGTATCGTCAGCGCGTGGAGATCAACCGCAAACGTGCCCAGAAAACAGGCAGCTCTAAGTCATTGATTTCATTGGAGTTTTTTCTTCAATGAAATCAATGGGTTAGCGCCAGAAAAAAGTGCTTGACGAAACGGTGAAATGGTGCTATAATAGTGGTACGTTAAATGAGAAAGGAACCCGAAATGTCTAAGCTCACACACTATACCATAGAAATCTATAAAGCCGACCGTCGCATCAAGAAGGATGCTCGCTATGGCAAAGATAAGAAGGGTCTGCGTTTCGTCGACGTCATAGACTTTGCGCCCAGCACTCGGGACTACATCAGCACCGTGGTTCAGCGCTATCAGAACGACGGCTACTTTGCCCAGGTCTTCGAGACCTATGTCGTCAAGAAGAACCTGCTCAGCGGTCAAGAGTTTGCCGAGCGCTACGACACTCCGTACTTCTGCAGCCCCAGTTCAGAGACATACTGGAGTGCTTGACAAAATGGTGCAAGTGTGCTATAATGGTGGTACGTTGAATGAGAAAGGATAGAAGATGATTACCCAAGACACAGAATTTCGCCCAGCTGGAGAGTTTGCCCGAGGTGCAGCAATCAATGCCATCTACCGGGACCGAGAGAATCGTCTGGCCTACACTCCCCGTGAGCAGGCTCGTGCTGAGACAGTTCGAGATCTGGTAGGCATTGCTTTCCCCACGTCAGAGTGCTTCATCAACTATAGAAAGAAGTTCATTGCTGTGAAGATCAGCAAGCCAGGCAAGGCCAGAATGATCACCAGCCAGGCTCAGATGTTCGAGGCAGTCATGGATGACTACCGAGCCAAGAAGGTGGTAACCGAGACCAGCATCGTGTATCGTATTCCCAAGGAGGTGTTGTAATGTTGGTATATTGTGATTTTATTGCGGATCGTATCCGCCGTGGTCTGATCAACAGCATGAATGATGCTCTGGAGCCAGTGCGGCTGCAGGATGTTGGTCGGGTAAACTATGACCTGGGCCCAGCTGGTGAGTTCGCCAGCACTGCCAAGACACTGTTTGTGGTGGATGGCAATGGTCGTCGCTATCAGATAACTGTCAAGGAAGCCTGATGGAGCAGGTTGCGATCTTCGTAGAAGAGATCCAGGGACAGCTGTTCGCCTGGCGTAGTCGGGACAGCAAGTTCCTGGGTCAGGGCAGCACAGTCGATGGTCTGTTTGAACGTCTGGCCCAGGATGCTCAGGGCGATATAATGTTTCATGTAGAAAAAGATCGTGGCGGCGAAGTTCTGGCGCAGCGCATTGTTCGAGAAAAAGGAGAGTTGTCATGGGACGAGTAAAAGAACAGTTTATGAATTTGCGAAGTGTGCGAGATCATCTAGACATCTTTTCTAGCGATGAACTCAGCGCACTGGCACACCAGATTAGCATCGAATTGATGGAGCGCGATGCTGAACTGCAGGCACGCATCGAAATGGCCGAGCGGGAAGCCGCTTTCCAAAACGGTGAATTGAGTGCTTGACAGAATCATTCAAAGGCTCTATAATAGAAGTTGTAGTATATTTTCACACATCACACACAAGGAGTTGATATGACCAAGTTCGTAACCGGTGGCGTTAGCCAAAATAGCAAGGGCACTTGGAAGGTGCGTTACAGCACCCTGAGTGTCGAGGAAACTCTGGTACGCCAGATCAAGGCTGGTAATGAGAACAACGAATATGTTGAGTTGCCCAAGCCCATGGATCGGGATGAGTTGCCTAAATACCTGTTGACACTGGATGTGTTCAAGAACCGACCTGAGTTCAAGGCCGTGCTTGAGGCAACCATTGCCAAGAAGGCACCCAAGGCACCTAAGTCCAAGCCTGTGAAGGCGGCCAAGACCAAGATTACCAGCAAGCCTGTGAAGGCTGGCTCCGCTGAGCTCGATGAGCGTATTAAAGAGCTTGCAGCATAACTACCTGGTGCAATGCCGGGCCAGACTCGCAGTTAGCCGCCTGTGAGTCTGGATTTTTATTGCGGCGTTTTATGGAGAAATTGATAATGACTCAACATGAGCGTATCATGAAAGTGCTAGAATCTGGTAACCGTTTTACTGCGGGCCAGCTTGCAGGACTAGTTAACACGACACAACCCAGCGTACGTGCTCGCATCAGCGAACTGCGTCGTGAAGGCAATGCTGTGTACAGCTATACTCGCAAGAGCGATGGCAAGACCTTCTATCGTCTGGGTCGCCCCAGCCGTAAGATGGTGGCAGCTGCCTATGCTGTATTTGGTAGTGAAGCATTCGCTAACTAAGCACCCTGAAGCGGTTGTGCCACGTTATACAACATAACCTATGCGGCAACGCCGGAACCGTAACCGGCACCCAATTCAAGGAGAGTGTGCATGCGTAATCGTTATTGGAGCTGTAGTAAATTTGCCGACTGGTTACGCGGCACACCCAAGCCTACGGCTGAAACCAGCAAGGGCTGGAGAGTGTGGAACGACCTGGCTAGGAAGACGCATCCAGTGCGTTACTGGATTGCCGAAGAAGGGCTGGATAAACTTCAGAACTTCATCTACTGGCCCACAGACCAGCTCTACAGCATTAAATACTACATCAATAATCGCTGGGTTACCAGAACCCACGCCCTGACTGCTCATCCCCGAGACATTAAACCTGGAGCCTGGCAGGATGTTGGTTATCGCTTCCTGCCCTGTTTGTTCAACGAGTTGCAGGACTTTGTCGAGGTCGAACTGGCCTGGTGGCACATAGTCTGGGACGACGAAGCCAAACGAAAGTATCGTGCACCATTCTATGCCCGAGGCTGGTGGCGCTGGCGTGTCTGGCGTTGTGCCCAGGCTGGCATAGATAATCTAACCTGGCAAATGAGTCTGACCAACAAGGAATGGTGCGGCCCAGACCATCCAGACTATGACAAGCCCACGCCGCAGGCTGAACGGGCCAAGGAAGTTCTGGAGCTGTATCGTTGGTGGACTGAAGTTTATAGAAACCGTCCTGACCCGCATGACGCCAGCGGCTGGAGTGAACTCTGTGATGCACGACGTCGCAGTGGTCGTGACTTCTTCGATCTGGACGACGAAGACGAAGAAGAACATCGACTACGGCACGCTGCACTTGACAAGTGCCATGCATTGGAATTACAATACGAGGAAGAAGACACAGCCATGATGATACGGCTCATCAAAGTTCGTGGAGCTCTGTGGACATGAAGGATTCAGATTTTCGTCGTTGGTGTCACCAGCTGTGGCTACGTAACTGCGATGAACGCTACGACCATGACATGCAACAACTGAGCGAGCGACATTATTTTGAGCAGTATCGTTGGTGGCTCAAACGTGAATTTCAATATCAAATGAAAAGGAAACGTCGTGAAGATAGTAATCAATGATTGTTATGGTGGATTTGGACTCAGCGAAACAGCCATGCGCCGCTATTGTGAGCTCATGGGCCTTGAACTGGTAGTAGAGACCGATCCCGACTATACTGAATTTCAGAACTTCTATGTTGGTTCCAAACATCCCGACAACCTGATCAATGAGCGCGAATTTGGTCGAGCCGATCCCATGCTGGTTCAGGTTGTAGAAGAACTGGGCGAACAGTGCAATACCCGCACCAGTGAACTCAAGATTGTAGAAATTCCCGACGATGTTGAATGGGAAGTCGCCGAGTATGATGGCATTGAATGGGTTGCTGAAAAGCACCGTACCTGGAGATAAAATGCTTGACTTTATTCGTAAAATCAATTATCATTTCTGGCGTCCGTGCCTGAATATGTTTGATGTTTTGGCCATCATTACCATCAGCAACCTGGTGATGAATTTCAGCATCTGGTGGTTCCTGGCCTACATCGTCATCATTCCAGTGAGTGTGCGTTTCCAACTTTTTACCGAAAGATATAGCAATGAAAATAGCAGTAACCAGCGACGTACATCTTGAGTTTGGACCGCTGACCCTCACCAATGATCTGGGCGCCGATGTTCTGGTGCTGAGCGGCGACATCTGTGTAGCCGCAGACCTGCGCCAGCCCGATCCCTATGAGATCATGAACACTAAACACAGTGATAGGTTCACTGACTTGTTGCGCAGTGCCAGCGACAACTTCAAGCATGTCGTGCTGATCATGGGCAACCACGAACACTATCATGGCGACTTCGCCAAGAGTGCCGATACCATACGTAGCTGGGTCAAGCCTTATGCCAATGTACATTTCCTGGACAAGGAGTACGTGGATCTAGACGGTGTA